>Ga0137313_1000203_pt1 | contig 20692 bp, 20 predicted proteins | sample EasRivERMZT166_2_FD_102287 | JGI IMG/M metagenome (GOLD analysis project Ga0137313, IMG submission 102287) | Soil microbial communities from meander-bound floodplain in the East River, Colorado, USA - East River MetaG ERMZT166_2 | ecosystem: Environmental > Terrestrial > Soil > Floodplain ...
ACATCGCATTCGCACGTCGCTCGTCCAGTACCTTCCGAAGGCCACCACGAAATACCCGAACTATCTCCCACTGTTCCCGTTTGCGATCGAACAGCTGAGCCTCGACGGATATGACCTCGTGATCAGCTCGAGCAGCTGCGCGGCCAAGAGCGTCGTCGTGCCCGGACGCGCGGTACATGTGTGCTACTGCCACTCGCCGATGCGGTATGCGTGGGATCAGTTCGACGCGTACTTCGGGCCGGAGCGCGTGGGCCCGATCGCGAACGCGGCGCTGCGTCCGGTACTGGCCGGTCTCGCACGCTGGGATCGGGACACGGCGCACCGGGTGAATCGGTTCATCGCCAATTCGCGGTTCGTTGCGGGGCGGATCGCCCGGTACTATAATCGACCCGCGTTGGTGCTCAATCCGCCAGTCGACACAGGATTTTTCACGCCAGGAAGCGGCGCGGCCGGATCGTATTTCCTGGTCGTGTCGGCGCTGGTGCCCTACAAGCGCCTCGAGATCGCGATTGATGCGGCCGCCCGCGTCGGCGTCCCGCTGCGAATCGTCGGGACCGGACCCGATCTGGCCCGCCTGCAGGCGCGTGACGGATCGACCGCGACGTTTCTCGGCGCGCTCGACGACGACGCGCTGCGCGAGCAGTACCGGGGCGCGCAAGCCGTCGTGCTGCCGGGCGTGGAGGACTTCGGCATCGTGCCCGTCGAGGCCATGGCGTGCGGCCGGCCGGTGGTCGCGCTCGACGCCGGCGGCGCGGCGGAAACGGTGGTGCCGGGCGTGACGGGCCTGCTGGTTCGCGGCGGCGCCGCGGCCGATTTCGCCGACGCCCTCGACCTGGCCGGGCTCACGCGGTTCGACGCGTCGGCCATCCGCGCGCACGCCGAGACCTTCAACACCGATCGGTTCGAGGCCGGCTTCCGCCGCGTCGTCGCGGACACACTCGCCGGGGCCCCGTGCTGAGGCGGTACAACCGCCTGCTCGTCGCGCTCTACGTCCTGACCGACTTCGTCGGCGCGATGACTGCCTTCGCCGTCGCCTACTTCGTCAAGTTCGAGAGCGGCCTGTTCGAAGCCGCCAAGGGCCAGCCGCCGTTCCTGCGCTACCTCGCGCTCGCGCCGTTCCTCGGCGCGGCGGTCGTCATCGCCTTCCACCTGCAGGGCCTGTATCGCCTGCGGCGCAGCCGCACGCGGGTGGACGACTTCTTCGGCGTGCTCGTCGGCACGCTGCTCGCCGTGCTCATGGGCGTCGGCGGCACGCTCTACGTCAACACCTATCACCTGCCGGCCGAGCTCAAGGCGCAGGGGTACTTCGAGGTCTCGCGCGCGGTCTGGCTGCTCTTCCTCGCGCTCGCCGTGCTCGCGACCTACGCCTCGCGCGAAGTCGCGCGCGACGTGCTGCAGCGCCGGTGGCGCGCCGGCATCGGCCTGCGCCACGTGCTGATCGTCGGCGCCGGCGATCTGGGGCGGATGGTCGCGGACCGCATCTTCGAGCACAGCGAGCTGGGCTTCAAGCTGGTGGGCTTCGTGGACGACCGCGCCGCCGGGAGCGACGCCATCGGCTACCGGGGCCTGCCGCTGCTCGGCACGATCGGCCAGACCGAGGAAGTGGCGGCGCGGGAGCGCGTGGACGAGATCTACGTCGCGCTGCCGATCGACGAACACGTCAAGATGCTGGGCGTCGTCGAATTCGCCAGCCGCGAGTGCATCAACGTCCACGTCGTCCCGGACCTGCTGCAGTTCATCGCGCTCCGGGCGCGGCTCGAGGATCTCGACGGCCTCCCGATCATCGGCATCAACGACGTCCCGCTGCGCGGGTTCAACAGCCTGCTGAAGCGCGGCGTGGACGTCGCCCTCTCCGCCACGGTCTGCGCGATCGGCGCGATTCCCACGCTCATCGTGGCGGGGCTGATCCGCCGCAGCTCGCCGGGGCCGGTGTTCTACACCCAGACGCGCATGGGCCTCGACGGCACGCCGTTCACGGTCTACAAGTTCCGCTCCATGCCCGTGGACGCGGAGGACGTCAGCGGACCGGTGTGGGCGCGCGACGACGACCCGCGCGCGACGCCCGTCGGCCGCTGGCTGCGCCGGCACGACTTCGACGAGCTGCCGCAGTTCTGGAACGTGCTGAGGGGCGACATGTCGATTGTCGGGCCGCGGCCCGAGCGGCCGTTCTTCGTCGAGCAGTTCAAGCACCGGATTCCGCAGTACATGCTCCGTCACAAGGTGAAAGCCGGCATCACGGGCTGGGCGCAGGTGAACGGCTGGCGCGGCAACACCTCGCTCGAGAAACGCATCGAGTTCGACCTGTACTACATCGAGAACTGGTCGCTCTCGCTCGACTTCAAGATCATGTGGCTCACCCTCGTGCGCGGCCTGCACCGGCTCGCCTGATCGTGCGCATCGTCATCACCGGCGCCGCCGGATTCATCGGATCGCACCTGTCTGACGCGCTGCTCGACCGCGGCCATTCCGTGATCGGCATCGACAGCCTGCTGACCGGCGACCTCGCCAACATCGCGCACCTGTCGGGCCGCGACTTCCTGTTCATCAAGCACAACGTGACGAACTACATCCACGTGGACGGGCCCGTGGACTGGGTGCTCCACTGGGCGAGCCCCGCGAGTCCGATCGACTACCTCGAGTGGCCGATTCCGACGCTGAAGGTCGGCGCCCTCGGCACGCACAACGCGCTCGGCCTGGCCAAGGCGAAGGGCGCGCGGTTCATGCTCGCCTCGACCTCCGAGGTGTACGGCGATCCGCAGGAGCATCCGCAGAAGGAGACGTACTGGGGCAACGTCAACCCGGTCGGCCCGCGCGGCGTGTACGACGAAGCCAAGCGGTTCGCCGAAGCCATCACGTTCGCCTATCACCGCTACCACGGCCTCGACACGCGCATCGTCCGGATCTTCAACACGTACGGGCCGCGGATGCGGATCAACGACGGCCGCGCCGTGCCGACGTTCATCGCCCAGGCGCTCCGCAACGAGGACGTCACGATTTTCGGGTCGGGATCGCAGACACGCAGCTTCTGCTACATCAGCGACCTGGTCGCGGGCCTGCTCGCCCTGATGGACTCCTCGACGAACGACCCGGTCAACATCGGCAACCCGCGGGAAATGACGGTCGAAGCCATGGCGCGGCTGATCATCAAGATGACGAACGCCTCGAGCCGCGTGGTGTTCGTGCCGCTGCCGACCGACGACCCGAAGGTGCGCCAGCCGGACATCACCCGCGCGCGCACGCTCCTCGGCTGGGAGCCGAAGGTCTCGCTCGACGAGGGCCTGACCTCGACGATCGCGTACTTCAGGTCGAAGATGGCGGTGTCCGGATGAACCGCAGCATGTATTCGAACGTCGAGACCAGCGTCAGCGCCAGCGACGCGTAGATCCCCACGTCAACCAGCACGATCCGCTCGCGCATGTAGTTCGAATACAGCGCGACGACACCCGTCGCGATATAGGCGACCGTTGTGGCTTTGCCGAGCAGCGAGGGCCGGTAGGTGCGCTTGGCAATCGCGAGATTCACGATCGCGACGGCGAGGATGATCCCGACATCGCGGCTGATGACCACGACCGTCAGCCACAGCGGCAGGCGGACCACACCGGGGCCGGGCAGCGTCAGCATCACGAACATCGTCGTCAGCAGCAGCTTGTCCGCGGCCGGATCGAGCCAGGCGCCGAGCGTCGTCGGACCCGTGTGGCGCGCAATCAGGCCGTCGAGCAGGTCGGTGATGCCGGCGGCCACGAACGTGAACAGCGCCCAGCCCGGCATGTCGTAGAGCATGCACAGCGCAAACACCGGGACGAGCAGGACCCGGAGGATGGTGAGCTGATTGGCCGCCGTCAGCACTTCCATCACGTCACCGGGCGATTTGCTGAATGCGCCTGATCGCGCGGACGAAATCCGCGCCAGTGACCGGCCGCGTGGGATTGAAGCGGGCGTCCTCGCCGATCGTCATCGTGCCGGACGCCACCGCCAGCGCCGCCGGCGGGTAGAACAGATGCACTTCCGAGAGGTCGGCGAATCGCGGGCGCACGGCGCGCAACGAGACAAGCTCCTTCGACCGGTCGTTGAGCGCCAGCTCGACCAGGGCGGCGAGGATGGCGGCCATCTCGTCGCGGCGTACCGACTGAGCGGGCTGGAACGTATGGTTGGGCAGAATCTCCATCACGCCCGCGCCGGTCACCGTGAGGATCCAGGGCTCCGCCCAGTGCTGCCGGACGTCCGTGGCCACGGCGAGGACGCGCCGCGGCGCCGCCGCCAGCAGCCGTTCGAGCCGCGTGCCGATGTACGCCGCGGCCTCGGCGCGCGTGACGGTTGCGGCGGCCTCGAGGTCCTTGAACTCGGTCGGCACGAGGCCGGCTTCGGTGCGCTCGCGAACGCGCGTCACGGCGTCGTTCCATCGCGAATCAATGGACGCCGCCCTCGTGTAGGCGGCAAGCGCGTCGCGATACTGGCCACGGGCCTCGAACACCGCGCCGAGCGCGGCGTGCCCCGACGCGTCGTTGACGTCGACTTCGATGGCCCGGCGCGCGTACGCCTCGGCCGGGCCGAAGCTCCGCCGGTCCGTTTCGACCGCGGCGAGCTCCGCCAGAATCGCCGCGCTGGTGGGCGCGCGATTCTGCGCGCGCTCGAGCAGCCCGCGGGCCTCGTCGTATCGCCCGGCCTGTCTGGCCGCGCGCGCGCCATCGATGAACGACTGCATCTCCTTCAGGCGCAATACATCCAGGCGAGTGCGCACGGCTTCCGGATCGGGCGACAGCGGGACGAGGCGCTCGAGCGCGTCGATGGCTTCCGCGGTCCGGCCCAGCCCAAGCTCCGCCTCCACCAGGCCCTGCAGTGCCGGCGCGTACCGCCCGTCGTGGATGAGCGCCGCGCGGAATCGCATCATCGCGGCCTGGTACTGCTTCGCGGCGAGGTTCACGTAGCCCAGGCCCGTTTCAGCCGGATAGAAGGTGGGCAAGTACTTGAGGAGGTCCTGAAAGGTCAGCGCCGCGCCGCGGGAATCGCCGCTCTGCAACTGATTCCAGGCCTTGGCGTGCTGCGCCTGAACGTCCGGCGAAGCGCCGAGCGCCGGCGGGACCACCGGCATGGCCACGTCCGCGAAGACCGGCGCGCCGGCGGGTCTTGTCGGATTCGACGCGCACGCCGGGGCGCAGGTCAGCGTGACGGCCACGGCAGCCGCGCGGGCCCACGACAGGCGCGAGGCCGTCATGCGCGCGCCCCCGCCCGGCGGAACCGTGACAGAAGCCTGCGCGGCACGTCCGCTTCGATCGTGACGCCGCGATCGGTCGCGGTGTGGCTGACGACGCGCGCGTGCCGGTAGAGGTCGGCGACCAACCGTCGGTGGCTGTCGCGACCTTCGTCGAGGTGCAGCCGCAGGCGTTCCGCATCCATGAACAGCCGCGATGCCACCGCCTCAGCCAGATCGGGCAGGCCGATGCCGGCCGTTGCGGAAATGAACAGCGCGTCGGGACGGGCCGCCCGCAGCCGGACGACGTCATCGCCGGTCAGCCGATCGATCTTGTTGAACACCTCGAGTACCGGAACCGTGGCTGCGCCGACTTCGGCCAGCACGGTCTGTACGGCCACCGTGCGCCGATCGCGATCCCCGGCGGACGCGTCGATCACGTGCAGCAGCAGGTCGGCGGCCACGACTTCCTCCAGCGTCGCGCGAAACGCGGCGACGAGCTGGTGCGGCAGCCGGTCGATGAAGCCGACGGTATCGGACACGAGCATCTGGCGCGCGTCGGGCATCCGGATGCGGCGCACGAGCGGATCGAGCGTCTGAAACAGCGACGGCGAGGCCGCCGCGTCCGCGCCGGTCAGCCGGTTGAAGAGCGTCGTCTTGCCGGCGTTGGTGTAGCCGACGAGCGCGACGCTGGGCAGGTCGGCGCGCTTGCGTCGCGAGCGCAGGTAGCCGCGGCGCCGGCCGACTTCCGCGATCTCGGCCTTCAACACGGCGATGCGGGTGCGAATCCTCCGGCGGTCCGTCTCGAGCTTCGTTTCGCCCGGGCCCCTGGTGCCGATGCCGCCGCCGAGCCTGGAGAGCGCGTCGCTCGATCCCGCGAGCCTCGGCAGCCGGTATTGGAGCTGTGCCAGCTCCACCTGCAGCTGGCCTTCGCGCGTCCGGGCGCGCCGCGCAAAGATGTCGAGGATCAGCTCGGTGCGATCGATGACGCGGCGCCCGCAGACCTTCTCGAGGTTGCGCGACTGTCCCGGCGTCAGCTCGTTGTCGACGATGACGAGGTTCGCGCCGGTTTCGTCACACCCGCGGGCCAGCGCCTCCGCCTTGCCGCGGCCGATGAGCGTGGCAGGGTCCGGGGTGGGCCGCTCCTGCGTGGCGCGGAGCACGACCTCGGCGCCGGCCGCGCGCGCGAGGCCCGCGAGCTCGTCGAGCTGCAGATCGGGGTCGGCGCGGCGCGCGCTGGCGCGCGTCAGCAGGCCGACGAGAGCCGCGCGTTCGAACCGCGGCTCCTGAGACGCGCGCACACGCTTCATGGACTCAAAAATGTTAGCACGCGGTTCCATGGCACCGCGCCTTCGCGCACGAGCCGCGGCGGCGACACGCGCGCGTCCACGATCGTCGAGGGCGCGCCGCCCGCCGTGACGCCGGCATCCACGACAAACAGCGACGGATCCAGATCGGCCAGCGCGGCCGCGTCGGCCGCCGGCCGCTGGCCGCTGCGATTCGCGCTCGTCGCGGTCAGCGGCCGCCCGAACGCCTCCGTCAGCGCCCGTGCGACCGGGTGACCCGGCACGCGAATCGCCACCGCGCCTGTGCCAGCATGCACCGCCGGCACGACCGCCGCGGGTGCATCGAGCAGGAGCGCCAGCGGGCCCGGCCAGAAGTGTCGGGCGAGCCGCGCGCCGGCGGCGCCGATCGGTCCGCAGAACTGCTCCACTGCTTCCATAGACACCGCGACCAACGGAAGCGCCTCACCGGCCGCGCGTCCCTTGACCGCAAAGACGCGCTCGACGGCCGCCGGTTGCGTCGGATCCGCCGCGAGGCCATAGAACGTGTCCGTCGGAAACGCGACGACCCCGCCAGAGCGAAGAACGCTCAGCGCCGGCGCGAGATCAGCGGGCGCGAACGACTGGGGATCGATGCGGAGAATCGGCATACGCGATCATCCGCTGACAGCGGCGGACGGCGGCGTCATTCGGGTTCGAATCACCCAGGCCAGCGCGCCGAGGCCGACGGCATCCAGGATGAACACGCTCCGCATACTGAGCGACCCGACGAGGCCGGCGATCACCGGACTGGCGGCGAGACCGGCGAGGTACGCGGTGGTGAGATATCCGAGGGCCACGCTGCGCGCGGCGACGGGCACCGTCTGTGTCGTCGCCGTATACGTCGACGTCGTCGCCACGCCCATCCCAAGGCCAAGGATCACGGCAGCCGCGATGAGCCCGGCGACCGGCGCGGTGAGGCCGAACACCAGCGCCGCCAGCGCGGCCATCGCCGCCATCGCGGGCACCAGGCGTGCGGCCGGAGCGCGCGCGAGCAGCCGCCCGCTGATCTGGTTGCCGGCGGCGGCCGCCGCGGCGCTCGTCGTGAAGATGATGCCGCTCAGGAACGGCACCTGGTCCGTGCTCGTGCCGGCTTCCATCAGATAGAGCGGAAGAATCGGACCAAAGCTTCGGTCCACGAGCTGCAGGACGAAGACCGTGGCCATGAACAGCATGAAGTGCGGCATCCGGCACAGATCGCCGAACGTCACGTCAGGCCTCGGCGCGTCGCCGGACCGCTCGCGGCGGACGGACGCCTCACGGTACCCAATCGCGACGAGCAGCAGCGCGCCGAGGTAGAACATCGCCGACACCAGGAACGTGTCGCGCAGGCCGAGCGCCTGCGCCAGCGTGCCGCCGATGACCGGTCCCAGCGCCGGCCCCAGCCGCTGCGCCGTCTGCACCCAGCCGATCGCCGTGGCCGTGTGCTCCGGCGGCGCCGACTCGGCCGCCATCGTCATCGCAATCGCGCCGTAGCCGGCGAAGAGTCCTTGAATCGTGCGCAGCGCGAAGACCTGCCACGGCGCCGTGACGTACGCCATCAGCGCCATGATGACGACGAAACTCGCGAGCGATCGAGCCACCATCGCCTTGCGTCCGTAGCGATCGCCCAGCCGCGCCCAGAGCGGCGCCATCAGCGCCGTCACCGCGGGCGTCACGCCGAGGCTGAGCCCCGACCAGATCGCGATGGTGCCGGTGTCGCGGACGCCGAGCTGTTCGAAGTACAGCGGCAAGAACGGCATCACGAGCGTGAAGCCCGTGAAGCCGATGAATGCTGCCGTCGTGACCGCGGCCTGGTTGCGGCGCCAGTCCGGCGCGCTGGAACCCTTCTCACTCATAGGATCGAGCAAGCGGAAGCGAGCGAGCCGGCGGAGCGGAGCGGGGATGGAGGGGTCCCTGCGAGCGACGCCGTTGGGGAGCCCGCAGGGGCGAAGCCCCTCGGATCAAAAACGGATGCGGAGCGTGTCATCCGTGTGACGGACGTGGATCGTGTCGATGAAGCGGATGAGATGCGGGTCGTTCTGCATCACGATCGAGCTCGTGCGGATGCCGTGCCCGAAGAACCGCACGCCCTTCATCAGCGCGCCGTCGGTCACACCGGTGGCGGCAAACGTCACTGGACTGCCCGAGGCGAGGTCGGACGACGAGTAGATCCGCCGCGGGTTCGTGATGCCCATCTCGCGGCAGCGGGCCTCGTGCTCCGGCGTGGACACGACGAGACGCGCGTAGATCTCGCCGCCGAGGCAGCGCATCGCCGCCGCCGTCAGCACGCCTTCGGGCGCGCCGCCCGTGCCCATGACGGCATGCACGCCCGACCCGTCCACGGCCGCGGCGATGCCGGCCGAGAGATCGCCGTCGCCGATCAGCCGGATCCGCGCGCCCGCCGAACGAATCTCCTCGATCAGCTTCTCGTGCCTCGGGCGCTCGAGAACGATGACGACGAGGTCCTGGACTTCGCGCTCGAGCGCCTTCGCGATGGATTTCAGATTCTGGTTGACCGGCCGGTCGAGGCTGACGGCGTCCTTCGCGCGCGGCCCGACCACCAGCTTCTCCATGTACAGGTCCGGCGCGTGCAGCAGGCCGCCCTCGGCCGACGCGGCGAGCACGGCGATGGCGCCGGCCGCGCCGGTCGCGCACAGATTCGTGCCTTCGAGCGGATCGACGGCGATGTCGACTTTGGGCAGGCCGGTCCGCCCCTTCGACCCCTGGCCGACGCGCTCGCCGATGAAGAGCATCGGCGCTTGGTCGCGCTCGCCTTCACCGATCACGATGGTGCCGTCGATGGGCGCGTCCTCCAGCGCGGTGCGCATGGCCTCGACGGCCGCGTGATCGGATCCCTTGTGATCACCGCGACCCATCGTCAGCGCCGACGCGATCGCCGCCTGCTCGACGACCCGCAGCATGGAGAGTGAGAGATCCTGGGCAGGCACCCGCGTGGGCATCATCGGCCTCCGTACGGCGGCAGCTCGCACCGCGTCGGCCGATCCGATCGATATCCGAGCACGTAGTCGGCCTGCATGATCTTGTGGATCTCCCGGGTGCCTTCATAGATGACCGCGCCCTTGCAGTTGCGATAGAAGCGGCCGACCGGATACTCGTCCGAGTAGCCGTTGGCGCCGTGCACCTGGACGGCGTCGCCGGCGGCGCGCTCCGACGCGACGGTGGCGAACCATTTGGCCAGGCCGGTCTCGCGCGTGTTGCGGCGGCCCTTGTTCTTGAGCCAGCCCGAGCGCACCCACAGCAGGCGCGCGGCCTGATAGTCGCTCTCCATCTGGGCGATCATCTCTTTCACGAGCTGGTGCTGCCCGATTTCGACGCCGAAGGTGCGCCGCTCGAGCGCGTACTTGCTGCTGGCGTCCCGGCAGGCGCGGATCAGGCCCGTGGCGCCGGCGGCGACGGTGTAGCGCCCCTGGTCGAGCGCGAACATCGCGATCTTGAAGCCCTCGCCCTCGCGGCCGACGAGATTCTCGGCCGGTACCTCAACCTCGTCCATCTTGAAGAAGCCGGTGTTGCCCGCGAGAATGCCCCACTTCTGCGTGAGCGTGCCCGACGAGAAGCCCTTGAACGCCCGCTCGATGATGAACGCGGACAGGCCGCCCGGGTCGCGCTGCTTCTTCTTCTCGAGGTCCGTCCAGGCAAACACGAGAAAGTTGTCCGCGACGTCGGCCAGCGAGATCCACATCTTCTCGCCCGTCATGTAGTAGCGATCGCCGCGCTTGATGGCCACCGTCTGGATGCCCCGCGCGTCGCTCCCCGCCGCCGGCTCGGTCAGCCCGTACGTCGAGAGCTTTTTCCCCTGCGCCTGCGGCACCAGGTACCGCTGCTTCTGATCCTCGGTGCCCCAGGAGAGCAGCGTCAGGCAGTTCAGGCCCGCATGCACGGACATGATCACGCGGAGCGACGTGTCCACGTACTCGAGCTCTTCGGAGATCAGACCGAGGCTGATGTAATCCATGCCCGCGCCGCCGTACTCGGCTGGCACCGAGCAGCCGAGCAGGCCGAGGTCGGCCATCTGCGTCACAAAGCTGCGATCGAACTTGTGCTCGCGATCGAGCTCGCGGATTCTCGGCGCGACGCTGCGCTCTCCCCAATCCCGCACCGTCTGCTCCAGCAGCCGGTGCTCCTCGGACAACTCGAAATCAACCAACGCAGACTCCTCTCATTGCCGCCCTGAAGCCCAGGGCGGCCTACGTACTGTCACGTTCGTCGCAATTCCACCACATCGCCGATGCGCGCGCCGAGGAGGTCGGCCGCGCTCGCGGCATGCGCCGCGCACTCCAGATGATCCGTGCTGCCGAACAGCGCGCCCACTTCGCCGAGCGCGATGTCCGAGTAGGTCGAGACGATGCGGGCGATCGACTGTCCGCGCACGGTCAGCTGCAGCGCGGTCGTGCCGTCGGCCAGCTTCTCGCACGACCGCCGATCGAGGTTCGTCACGATGTTGCCGAAGCGATCGACGCGCACTACGAGTCCGCGGAGCACGCCATTGTCCTGAGCGGGACGCGGCAGGTCGATCATCACGTAGTCGGTCACGGTGCGTCCGAACGCGGCCAGCTGGGTGCCCTTGGCGATCCACGCGGCCGCCGGCGCAAAGCGATCGCGTCCCTCGAACGTCCGGCTGACGGTCGGGCGCGCGAAGCGGCGCTCGGTGAGCTCGACGACGCGCTTCGGCGGCGTCTCCTGGAACACCGCCGTCAGCACGCCGTTGTCCGGCGCGACGAACCGCCAGTCGCCCACTTCGGCCGCGAGGCCGCGACGCGTGGTGCCCACGCCGGGGTCCACGACGACGACGAAGATGGTGCCTGCAGGGAAGTACTTGTAGGAGGCCGACACTTCGAGCGCGGCAAACGGGACGTCGTGCGGCGGCAGGTCGTGCGAGACGTCCACCAGCGTGACGTCCTGGCAAATCCCGAGAATGACGCCCTTGATGACGCCCGCGTAGTGGTCGCGGGTGCCGAAGTCCGTCAGCAGGGCAAGGATCGGCCTGACCATCGGGACATTATGTGAGAAAAGAGGGGGTCGTACCTCGATCTGTGGAAAAGTCGGGGGAGTTCGACCCGGCCGGTCTCCCCCGACTTTTCCACAGATCGAGGTACGACCCCCTTATGGCTTTCTGAACAGTGTTTCCCGTGTCCCTGTCTTGAGGAGGACCGACTCGGTGACGAGCATTCCCTCGAAGATCTTCGCGAGATCGCGGTTCTGCAGGACGTGCCGGCGGGTGGGCGTGGCGGCGTACGGCCGCTGGCGGAAGCTGTTCGGGCCCTGGACGATGAACCGCGTGTACTGCGTGAGCTCGGCGGAGGCGGTGCCGAAGAACCCGTACAGCACCCCGCCCTTCTTCAACAGCTTGACGAGCCGGCTCGCGAGCGCCTGGCTGGTGGCGCGATCGAGATAGTCGAACAGGTCCCAGCACATCACGCCGTCAACGGAGTCGGGCTCGAGCGCGGAGAGCTGTTTCAGGAGTGCGGTGGAAAGGGCGTCGCCGCCCGGGCGCTTGGCGTGCGCCTCGACCAGCGCGACGAGGTCTTCGACGACAAGACGGCAGGCCAGCCGCTCGCCAAAAAAGGCGACGTTGGCGCCCACCACTCCGCCGACGTCCACGAGTACTGGCGACGGTTTCTGAGAGAGCGTCGCCAGGAACTTCGGGAAGACTTTCGACGTGGTGACAGACGGCTCTGCCGCCGCGACGGGCGCTACCGCCGCCGCGGCGTCAGATTTCCGCGCGTGCCAATTGAACAGGCCGGCCACCGCGAGCACTCGCCCGCGCGCCCGGGTCCGTTACCGGACCGGCGCGCCTGAGGATCCGGATGCCGCCGCGACGGACACCGCCGGGGCGGGCGCCGTAGCCGAGCGGGTCTCCGCAGCCTTCTCACCCTCCTTGGGCACTTCAGGCTTCGCTGACCCCTGCTGGACGCCCTTCTGCATGTCGATGCTGCCGCGGAAGTGAGCGCCATCAGAGATCGCCACGCGCGGGGCCGACAAGTCGCCATCGACCGAGCCGCTGTCGCGAATCTCGACACGCTCGCTGGCCGTGACGTTGCCATGCACTTCGCCCTGGACGACGACGGTCTTGGCGAATACCGAGGCCTTGATCCGCGCGTTGGGCCCGATCGTGAGCACGTTCTGCTTGAGCTCGATCTTGCCTTCGATCTGCCCTTCGATGGTCAGATCTTCACTGCCGCTGAGCTCGCCCTTGATGATGACGCTCTTGCCAATATTCACGGTGTCCCTCTCCGAGTGCGAATGCCGCGACGCGTCGACGACGCGGGGGGTTGACGTCTCGGGCACGGCCCCGGGCGACGGGGAGCTCGCCGGCTGAGGCGGCCGCACTGCCTCATCTCTCTTCCACATGGGTGTTCTCCACACTTCCGAAGGGCGCCTCGACGGCTATTCACGAGCCGAGGACCATCTACAGGCCAACCGGGGAGTCAGGCGCCACACAGTATATCGGCCGCTCAACAAAACTGTCCACGCTCTTCTGCAGCAAGCACCGGACCAACCGGGCCGCGGTGCTACGATGGATTGAAATCGTGCGTATTTACCTCGATTACAACGCCACGACCCCCGTGGCCCGCGACGTCGCGGATGCCATTTCGCGCGCGTTGGTCGACACTTTTGGCAATCCGTCCTCGGTCCACGCGTTCGGGCAGGGGGCCAAGGCGGCCCTCGATGAGGCGCGGACGGAAGTCGCGCGCCTGGTCGATGCCGACCCGAGTGCCGTGGTCTTCACCTCGGGCGGAACCGAAGCCGACAACCTGGCTCTGCGTGGCGTCGCCGCGGCCACCCGGGACCCCGGCCGCCGCCGGATCGTCACGACCGGAATCGAGCACGAGGCCGTCCTCACGACGGCGCGGGCGCTCGAGCGTGAGGGATGGACGGTCGAGGTCGTCGCGGTTGGAGAATCCGGAGTCCTGTCCCCCGCCGCGCTCGAGCCGCGCCTCACGCGCGAGACCGCGCTCGTGTCCGTGATGCACGCCAACAACGAAGTCGGCACCATTCAGCCCATCGCGGAGCTCGCCGCGCTCGCCCACGCGCACGGCGCGCTCTTTCACACGGATGCCGTCCAGTCGGTCGGCAAGGTACCGGTGTCGGTGTCGGCGCTCGGCGTGGATCTGCTCTCGCTCTCCGGCCACAAGTTCGGCGGACCGAAGGGGACGGGCGCGCTCTGGATCCGGCGCGGCGTCCGCCTCGGCGCGCAGGCCACCGGCGGACGGCAGGAGCGCAACCGCCGCGCGGGGACCGAGAACGTGCCGTCGCTCGTCGGGCTCGGCGTCGCCGCTCGCCTGGCGCGCGCGAAGCTCGACACCGCCTCCGTCTCGATCGGGCGCCTGCGCGATCGTCTCGAAGCGGGCATCCTCTCCGGCGTGGCCGGCACGGTCGTCAACGGCGATCGCGATCGACGCGTGCCCAACACGACGAACATCGGTTTCGAAGGACTCGAAGCCGAGTCGCTGCTGATCGCGCTGGACCTCGAAGGCGTCGCGGTCTCCACCGGATCGGCGTGCTCGTCCGGCTCGCTCGAGCCCTCGCACGTCCTGCGCGCGATGGGACTCCCCTCGCAGCGCGCGCGCAACTCGCTGCGGTTCAGCCTCGGCGCCGAGACCACGGCCGAGGAAATCGACTTCGTCGTGGGCGTGCTGCCGGCGCTCGTGGCGAAGCTGCGCCGCCTCGGCCACACCGCGGCCGCCCTCCACTAACATGCGCGTCGTCATTGCCATGTCGGGCGGCGTGGATTCGTCCGTGGCCGCCGCGCTGCTGAAGGACGCCGGACACGACGTCATCGGCCTGTCGATGCAGCTGTACGACCAGCGCAGCTCGCCGGAGGCCTTCGGATCCTGCTGCAGTCTCGACGATTTGTACGACGCCCGCCGCGTGGCGAATGCCATCGGAATCCCGCATTACATCGTCAATTTCGAGGACCGCTTCCGGGACACGGTGGTGCGTGATTTCGTGTCCGAATATGCGGCCGGGCGGACGCCGATTCCCTGCGTCCGGTGCAACGCGGACCTCAAGTTCGCGACGCTGGTCGAAAAGGCCAGCGCGTTTGACGCCGTCGCCGTGGCGACGGGCCACTACGCCCGCGTGGACTTCGACGAGGACCGCCGCCGGTACCGCCTTCGCCGCGGGCTCGACGCGGGCAAGGACCAGTCGTACTTCCTCTTCTCGCTCACGCAGGATCAGCTGGCGCGCGCCGCCTTCCCGGTCGGCGGACTGACGAAGCCCGAGGTGCGCGAGCACGCCAGGCGGCTCGGCCTCGAGGTCGCCGACAAGCCGGACAGTCACGAAATCTGCTTCGTGCCCGACGGCGACGCTGGCGGGTTCGTCGAGCGCCACCTCGAGGGCGAGGATCGATCCGGCGAGATCATCGACTCGTCGGGTCGGGTGCTCGGGCGCCATCGCGGCGTGCACCGTCTCACCGTCGGCCAGCGGAAGGGCCTGGGGCTCACCGAGGGCGTGCCGCTGTATGTCCTTCGTCTCGATGCTGAGGCGCGTCAGGTCGTCGTCGGCTCGCGTGAAGAGCTTGGCGGCCGGACGCTCGAAGCATCGGATGTGAACTGGATCGCCGGCGCCGCGCCGTCGTCTCCGGCACGCCTCACCGCCCGCATCCGCCATCGGCACCAGGACGCGCCCGCGCTCGTGACGCCGATCGGATCCGACCGCGCAGCCGTCGTCTTCGACGCGCCGCAGATTGCCATCGCGCCGGGACAGGCTGTTGTCTTCTACCACGGCGACGATGTTATTGGCGGAGGATGGATTCGCTGACTTCCGGGTACGCCTCGTACGTCACGTACGCCTCGTACAAGGAACCTGTCTAGTAACGCGCTTCCTATTAGGGAACGTAGACGAGCGTCAGTTCATTCCTCGTACGCGGCGTACGAGACGTACGCGGCGTACCTGGCGTACCTGGTCAGTGTCCGTGATGTTCGAGATACCGTTCCGCGTCGAGCGCTGCCATACAGCCTGAACCGGCGGCGGTGATTGCCTGGCGGTACACGTGGTCCTGCACGTCGCCGCAGGCGAAGACGCCGGGGATGTTGGTCTTGGCGCCGTCGCGAGTGATCAGGTAGCCCGCGTCGTCCATGTCGAGTTGCCCGGTGAAGAGCGCGGTGTTCGGGATGTGGCCGATCGCGACGAAGAGGCCTTCGATTTCCAGATCCTTTTCGGCGCCTGTCTTCAGGTTTCGCAGCTGGATTGCGGACACGACACCGAGCGCAGGGTCTTTGATTTCCACCACCTCGGTATCCCACTCGAAGCTGATCTTCGGGTTCGCAAACGCCTTATCCTGCATGATCTTGGACGCGCGCAGCGTGTCGCGGCGGTGAATCACGGTGACGTGCGACGCGAAGCGCGTGAGGAACGTCGCCTCCTCCACGGCCGAGTCGCCGCCGCCGACCACCGCGATGGGCTTGCCCCGGAAGAAGAACCCGTCGCACGTGGCACAGGTGGACACGCCGTGGCCCATCAGCTTGCGCTCAGCCGGCAGCCCGAGCAGTTTGGCGGAAGCCCCCGTCGCGATGATGACGGAGCGTGCTTCGACGGTCTCTTCTTCAGTCGTGATGACGAACGGCTGGCGGCCCAGCTCGACCTTGACCACGTCGCCGCGGATCATGTCCGCGCCGAACCGCTCGGCTTGGGCGCGCATGGCCGCCATCAGATCCGGCCCGAGAATGCCCTCCTGAAAACCTGGGAAGTTCTCGACGGCCGTCGTCATCATCAACTGCCCGCCGGCCTCGAGGCCCTCGAGCACCAGGGGCTTCAGGTTCGCGCGGGCGGCATACAGCGCGGCGGTCAGCCCGGCCGGGCCGGACCCAATGACGGCGACGTTGCGAACGCTCACAGATGCCGGTCAACCATCTGCTTCAACGTGCCCTTGTCGACGAGGCCGACGACCTGGTCGACCATCTTGCCGCCCTTGAAGAGCAGCACGGCGGGAATGCCACGCACCATGTACTTGACCGTCGTCGTCGGGTTGTCGTCCACGTTCAGTTTGCCGACCGCCACCTTGCCCTGGTAGTCCTGGGCGAGGGCGTCAATGGCGGGACCGAGCGCGCGGCAGGGGCCGCACCACTCCGCCCAGAAATCCACGACCACGGGTGTGGCCGCCTTCAGCACGGTGCCGTCGAAGTTGTCGTCGGTATAGGTTTGAATCAAGTCGGAAGCCATCTCTGAGCCAGGTCCTTTCGCGTCGCGTCCCGATCAGGCCGCTCCTCTGTGAGCGGCGACGAGCCGGGCACGTCTATACACTTTGACATACTCCCTCGCCGAGTGGCTCCAGGAGTGATCCTCCGCCATGCCGGTGGCCATGAGTCGCGCCCACGCATCCGGCTGCCGGAACAGCCGAACCGCCTGCTTCACGGTGCGCACGAGCGCCTCCGGCGTCGGCTCGTCGAACTTGAAGCCGTTCGCGGACCGGGCGCGCGGCGTGAACGGCTGCACCGTGTCGTCCAGACCGCCGACGGCGTGCACGACCGGCACCGTCCCGTAGCGCAGGCTGTACATCTGGTTGAGGCCGCACGGCTCGAACAGTGACGGCATCAGGAAGATGTCGCTGCCGGCCTCGAGGAGGTGCGCCAGCCCTTCGTCGAAGCCGATGTGCACGCCCACCCGCGACGGATACCGCGCCGCGAGGCTCTGCAGGAACGTTTCATAGCGGCGGTCCCCTGTGCCGATGAAGGTCCAGCTGGCATCGAGCGCGACCAGCTCGTCGGCCGCCGCTTCGATGAGGTCGAGGCCCTTCTGCGGGACGAGCCTGGACACCATCCCGATCACGGGCCGTGCGAGGGCGTCGTCGCCGACGGGCAGATTGAATCGTGCGAGCAGCGCGCGTTTGCAGACCGCCTTGCCGGACAGATCGGACGGGCCGTAGTGAGCCGGCAGGTGCGGGTCGGTCTGCGGATTCCACGCGCGAGTGTCGATGCCGTTGAGGATGCCGATGTACCGGCTCACGCGCGCGGCGAGCACGCCCTCCATCCCGGCGCCGGCCGCGGGCGTGATCGTCTCGCTGCGGTATTTCGGACTGACCGTCGTGATGTAGTCGCTGTCCACGATGCCGGCCTTCAGGAAGCTGAAGCGGCCCCAGAACTCCCCTCGATCGATCCCGAACGCGTCCCAGGGCAGGCCCAGACGAGGCACGACCTCGCGGGGAAACTGCCCCTGATACGCCATGTTGTGGATCGTGAACACCCGGCCCGCGGCCGCCAGGCGCGGCCAGCGCGAGCCAATCGACCGCAGCAGCGTCGGCACGAGTCCGGCCTGCCAGTCGTGCGCATGCACGATCTCGATCGGCAGACCGCCGGCTCGGCCCTCGCCGTAGTCGAGTGCGGCGACCGACAGCAGGCCGAAGCGGTCGGCATTGTCGCTGTACTCACGGCCGCCGGCGCCGTACAAGCTCTCCCGATCGAAATACTTCGGACAATCGACGAAGACGACGCGGAGGTTCGAGGCGAAGGTGAGCGTGTGGTACGTGATGTCTTCGGCCAGCGCGCCCAGCCGCACGCCGCGCGACATCGTCGCCGCGCGCGGCGCGTCGATGCCGCGATGTTTCGGGACGACTACGGTGACGTCGTGACCAAGGTCGGCCAGCGCCTCGGGCATCGCGCCGACGACGTCGGCGAGCCCTCCGGTCTTGGCCCACGGCGAGATTTCAGAAGCCACCATCAGCACGCCCATGCGGGGCGCGCGGCCAGCGAGACGAGGCATGCTGAGTCAACTTACAACTTACAACTGACAACTCACAACTCAGGAACGCGTGAAAAGCGCTGGCCTGCTCCTTCAGACTGCCGCCGCAAAGCCCGCGGCGGCCTACAAGCAGCTTGTAGGCCGCTCCCTACGACTGGCCGTACGTAGGCCGCTCCGGGTTTTGGAGCGGCATCATGAGTTGTTAGTTGCGAGTTGAGAGTTGCTAGTTCTTTGGTGGTTCGTCGCCGCCGATGAGGCCGCGGGAGCGGCCGGACACCCAGTTGACCAGGTGGCGCGCGTCCCAGAACCTGACGCTGCTGTTGGTCGCGCCGAGCACGACCACGGCGACCTGCGGTCCGCCCGGCACCTTCAGCATCGTGGCCAGACAGTAACCCGCCTTGCTGATGAATCCCGTCTTGCCGCCGAGGACGTCGAGGCCGGTCCCGAGCAGCTTGTTGGTGTTGCGCACCGTGACCGTGCGGGTGCTCGTGCGCGCCTGGTACTCGGCGATTCGCATGATCGGGCCGAGCGTGGGCTCCGCGGCCGCAAAGGCAATCAGATGAGAGAGATCGAACGCCGACGACACGTTGCGGGCGTCCAGGCCGGACGGATCGGTGTAGAGCGTGTTGGACAGGCCCAGCTCGGTCGCCATCTGGTTCATTCGTCCGACGAAGGCGACCGTGCCGCCCTCGGCGCTGCGCGCAAGCACGCGCGCGGCGGCGTTGTCCGAAGCGATCAGGGTCAGGTGCAGCAAGTCGCGGTAGCTGATGGACTCACCCGCGCGGATGTAGGTGGTGGACGCGCCCTTCATGTCAGCGCGGGTCACCGCCACGGTCTCGTTCAGGTCCGGGTCGTCCGCCACGAACACCACGGCCGTCATCAGCTTGGTGAGGCTGGCGATCGACCGCTGCTCCTGCGAGTTGCTCTGCCACAGCACGTCGCCGGTCTGCGGGTCGAACACGATCGCCGCGGCGGCCCTGACGACCGGGATCATGTTCCCCAATGCGTCGCGGGTCATGACCGGGGTCATGGCGTCGCGGAGCTGACGGGCGGCAGCGGCCTGCCGGGCGCGGGCGACCGAGGCCGCACGGGCGGCACGGGCACGGGCGAGGCTGGACCGGGTCTGCGGAGCTTTGGCCGGGGCCGACGAGGTCGTTGGCTTGGCGCTGGTCGTGGATGAGCCGGTCTGACCGGCCGCCCACGCAGGGATCCCGAGGACGACGATGAGCACGCCCGCAGCGACTGCCAGCCGGCGTGCGCGAATCAGAATTGCCAATCGTCCTCCAGAAACTAACGAATTAGGCGGTGCGGCCATCCTAGCATCCGGTCTTTCCTGTAGCAACAGATACCAGATATCAATACGCGTGCCACAGCCCGAAAATTGCAGTCTCGTTTGTCATTGCCGATTCCCGCCGCTCTCGGCTAAGAATGTATCGGCAAAATGGCCTCTGACCGGGTCGATCTGGCTGTCGAGGAGTACCGCGCGCTCCGGGCGACCATCCGGGAACGCGGCACGATGCGCGCCCTTGTTACGACGATTACATTCGTGTCTTGGGCGGGTCTTTCTCTCGCCGCGGCGGCATTGTTCGTTTTGCCTCCCCTGGCGCTGATTCCGCTCCTCGCGTTAGCGGCCGGATTCGAGGCCGTATTCGCGATCCACGTCGGCGTCGAACGCGTCGGCCGCTACATCCAGAGACGGTTCGAGACGGGCGACGGACTGCCGGGCTGGGAACACGCGGCCATGAAAATCGGCGCGACGAAGCAGGCCGGCGGCGGCATCGATCCGCTGATGACCTGGCCGTTCGTGCTGGCTACCCTGCTCAATCTCATGGTCGTCCTGATCATGCAGACCGATCCCGGACCGATCGACGAGGCGACTCTCACGTCCTTCGATGGCGCGCCGCCGGCGACTTTCGCGGTCTTCGCGGTGGTTCATGCCGCCTTCCTGGTCCGGGTCTTTTCGGCCCGCCGGTTCGCCCGCGGCCAGCGCGAACGCGACCTCCAGCTCTTCAGCTGATCGATCCAACCGGTTGGTCTCCCGAATCCAACGGGGAGTTCCACTGTGGCAACAGTTGTTCGGCGAGGGTCTGGTTTTGTGGTCGATTCGCCCCAGTCTGCGCGGAATTGCACGGTTCCATCGGCTGCACACATTCGGTACGTTGATTGCAGTGCGGAAGGCAGCGGTCACCTATGAGCCTTGTCAGACTCCTCGGGTTCTCGACAATGAACTGCGGGTGCGTCTCCGGCCGCTACCGGGAAGTCGGCACGAGCCGCGAAATCACCTACATCGAGGAAAAGGGCTCGGGGTGCGGCAACTCGGGTCACCAGCGGAACCAGCCGGTGAGCGCTGACCGGGTGGCGCATGGCTTTGCGGTGACCGGCGCGGCCCGCGTTTCCTGAGCCTCTGTACTTCGCCCCCCTTTCGACCGACAACTGTCAGGTATGGCGCTGGCCCTGGTGTCGCATCGGCCTGTACGGCCGCGCTATGAGCTGACGATCGGCC
>Ga0137313_1000208_pt1 | contig 20191 bp, 32 predicted proteins | sample EasRivERMZT166_2_FD_102287 | JGI IMG/M metagenome (GOLD analysis project Ga0137313, IMG submission 102287) | Soil microbial communities from meander-bound floodplain in the East River, Colorado, USA - East River MetaG ERMZT166_2 | ecosystem: Environmental > Terrestrial > Soil > Floodplain ...
ACGCTGACTCTCGGCACGATCATAGACCGCGCGCTTTCAGAGGCGCGCAACCAGTACGAGGTGGGGCGCCCCTGCGTGCGGGCCGACCTCCTGACCCCGACGACCACCACGTTCACGTTGAACGTCTCGGCGAACATCTCCGACATCCTGGAGTTCGGCTCCGAACTGATGCTGATCTCGGACAAGTCTCTCGACGCCATCCCGGTCTACACGGTGATCCGCGCCTACTTCGGGACGGTAGCAGACGCCCGGCCGACCAACGAGCCCGGTCTGATCAACCCGACGTTCACCCGCAAGGCTGCCGCTGACGGCGCGCTGCGCTCGTTCTCGGCGATGCAGGCCGGCGATCTGCCGATCCTGCGCACAGAGCAGTACACGGGCGTCCCTGACCCTGCCGACATCTCGTCCGGCGTCCTGGTCGTGGAGCTGCCGGCCAACACGATTGAAGTGTGGTACGTGCGCTGCGGGCTGGAGGACATCCCCCGCGCGCGTTATCTGGAGAACGTTCCTCTGGTGACGTACCCGACCGGCAGGGTGCTGGCGCTGCCGTTCGGCTGGGACATCACCTGGCTGGTGGATATCACCCGGGAAACCCCGTACCGCTGGTCCACCTATCCGGCTGACCCAGTCGACGCGTCCACGATCGAGGTGCCGGAGGGCTCAGAGTTCTTGCCGTCGTGCTATGCAACGGCCTGGATGCTTTCCGGCCGTGAAGTGTCCCGATCTGAGATAGACCGCTCCGAAGAGTACGCCCGCACGGTGGGCCTGCGTGAAGGCATCACGCGCTCGGTGGTGCGGGAGGCGTGGCAGACGTTCTACCGCAAGCTGGACGAGGCGAGCCGTCACAACCATCCGCTTCCGACCCGCCCGTACGGGATCTGGGCGGTCTGACCTCGGGGGGTCTATTGTATGAGTCGCTACACTGTCCGCGCAGCTACCGGAGTCCTCGGCGCAGCCCTTGCCGCAGGCGCCACGGTGGCCTCCGTCCGCAACCCCACCACCTCGCTGTCGAAGCTGTACGTCACACGGGTTGACGCTTCGTTCGCTGCGACGGTGGCGTTCACCGCCGCGTCCCAACAGTTGTTCGTCATCGAACGGTTCAACACGGCCACGCCGTCTGGTGGGACGGCGTACACCGCGATGAGGCATAGTTCGGCCGGCGGGCAACTCTCCACAAACGTTGTGGACGCGCGCGCGTCGACCACCGCTGCGCTCACTGTGACCAGCGTCGTGTTCGAGGGCAACCAGATCCCGATTCTCGGGACTGCGTCGCCTGCCGTGTCAACCACACACATGGGCATCCCGCTCTTCCTGGCCGAGGACCCGATCATCCTGCTGCCCGGTGAGGGTCTGGCGATCCGCAACGTGGTCGTGTGGCCTGCGGCGGGCACGGGCGTGCTGACGGCGTTGGTGAGCTGGACCGAGCGCTCGTAATGGCTCGCGCTGAGCGCGGGCATTTCTCGCCTGGAGCCATCGCTGGGGCGGTGGACGTATTCGCGCGCGAACAGATCCGCAAGCTGCGCCAGGCGACGTTCGATCTGATCACCGCGAAGGGCGATCTACTGGTCGGCACCGGGGCGGGGACTCTCGACAACCTTGCAGCCGGCACTAACGATCAGATTCTTACCGCAGCGTCCGGCGAATCGACCGGGCTTAAATGGTCCTGGCCCAGAACGCCGGCCTGTCAGGTGCGCATGACCGGGCAGTCCATCACTGACGCCGTGCCCGTCGTGTTGGTGTTCGACACCGACACGACGGGCACGGAGGATCTAGACCTACTGGGATGGCATGAGAACACGACGGAGCCGAGCCGGATCACGCCGACCATCGCGGGATGGTATCGGGCTAGTGCGGGGGCCGTGCTCTTCCAATCGGACGGTGATTATATTCGGGCCTTTGTCGAGATCTTGAAGAACGGCGCTTTCCCCACTCCACTGCTCCGTACGGAAGCGCCGGGGAACATGACTCCGAGCATCTCGCTCGGCACGCGCCTTCTCCAGATGAACGGGTCAACCGACTACTTGGAAGCGCGAGCGTATCAGGACAACACGTCCGGTAATGCCAACACGGTTGATGGTTGGTTCGTTGTCGAACTGGTCTACCCGACATGACGGTCGGCTAACCCACTGGCCCCTCGGGGGGGTCTAGTAGGTATGAGAGCACTCCCCGTTTCTGAGGCCCCCTAATGGAGGCCGTGTCCGTTATCCTGCGCGGATGTGTAGTCGAATGCCGTGGGTGTGGCGTCGCGTGCCTCGGCATGCGCGTCGGCCCACGTCGCATCCGGCGCGTCTGTCGCCACTGCCTCAACTCAAGTAGGCGCCGCCGCTACGCTGAGAAACCCGCTAGTCGCGCCGCCAAGATCGCCGACCACCGCAAGTGGAGGTTTGGGGTCACGGCGGAACGGTATCGGGAGTTACTGGAACGCCAGGGGGGCGCTTGCGCCGCCTGTAACCAACCAGAGTCGGCTGAGTATGGGGGCAACGTCAAGTCGCTAGCTGTGGACCACGACCACGCCTGCTGCCCCGGCAAGCGGTCGTGTGGCGAGTGTGTTCGCGGGCTTCTCTGCCAGGCGTGCAACACGGCGCTCCATGGATTCGAGCGGCTGGTCCAGCTCGGCAGGCCGAACGGATTTCTAGATTATCTGGGGGCGACGACGTGAAGGCGTTACCGGTCAACTTCGTCGCCGGCCTGATCAGCGACAACCCGCTCGGCATCGGCGCCACCTCGTTCAACTCGGCAGCGCTCGCCAACCTGCCGGCGATCACCACGGTCCCCACCTGGGCGGTGTTCAACCCGTCTGGCGCTGGCACCCCGCCCGAAGTGTTCCTGATCACCGCGCACACCGCTTCGGCGACGAACGCGACGATCGTCCGCGCTCAGCAGGGCACGGTCGCTGTCGCGTGGGCGCTGAACACACCCTGGTCGGTGGCGTTCACCGCTGCTGACGTGACAGACATCTACGAGCGGGTGGTCCCTCCGGCCACCCTCATATCCGGCGTCTGGTCGGCTGCCCCCACCGGCTTCCTCCTGGTGGACGGCTCGACCCATGTCGCCGCGCAGACCAACTACCCCGATCTGTGGGCGAACACGCCTGCGGCGTGGCATACAGGCGCCGACCTGGTGTTGCCGAACATGACCCAGGACCGGGTGCTGATGGGTGGCGGCACTCTCGGCGCGGTGGGCGGCGCCAACACTCACACGCTGGTCACCGGCAACATCCCGGCGCACGCGCACACGATGGCGCACACGCACACGCTGGTCCACACCCACGATATCGACCACAACCACGCGTCTGGCAGCACCGACTCCGAGGCGGGCCACACGCACGACATCGACCACAACCACGCGTCGTTCGCGACGGCCACCGCTGGCGGTCACGCACACGACGTCAAGTTCCTGAACGTGTTCAACTCCGGTGCGGGCGCGGCCTACTCCGCTCTGGTCACCTGGACGCAGGCGGGTGGGACGACCACCAGTCTGAACTCCACCACCGATGGCGACCACGCGCACACGATCGACGCGCCCCTGTCGGCCGGGTTCGTCTCCGGTGCGAATGCCGCGCACGCGCACGCGTTCGACATGCCCGCGTTCTCCGGGACGTCGGGCGCTGCGTCCACGGCCACGACGTCCGGCGTGTCGACGCCGAACACCGGCTCTGTCGGCACAGGCGATGCAGTCGATCACACGCCGAAGCATCTGCGTGTCAACTGGGCGATCAAGACCTGATGGGTACGTTCCGCTATCTGACCGCCGAGCAGTGGGGGATGCGCTGGCAGAATCCTCCGGTCCGCCAGGTGATGCCGGTCTCCGAGCTGTACGTGCATCACACCGCTGGCAACGACTTCGGCGACACGACGGCTGAGGTCGCGTTCCGATGGATCAACGAGTACGCGATCCGCGACGGCTACAAGCTGGTGAACGGCGTGTGGAAGTACACGATGTCGGCCGTCGACTATTCGATCCTGGTGCACCGCAACGAGCACACGGACGTGACGACGATCGGTGAGGCCCGCGGCGAATGGATGCCGGCCGCAACGAAGGATCGCAACACGATCTCCAAGGCAGTGTGCGCGATGGGCTACTTCCATCCCGACCATTCGTTGTCCCGGCAGCCGCACCCCGACATGTTGGAAGGGATCGCGCGCGGCCTGGCGCTCTGCGTCGAGGCGGACTGGGCTCGCAGAGATTCGGTCATCTTCGGACACCGCCAGAACCCCTCGCATCCCGGGGCGACCGTCTGTCCGGGCAATTTCCTGTACGCCAAGTTGCCGGAGATCCGTACTCGGGTCGCTCAACTATTGACCCCTCCCGAGGAGGACCCCATGACCGAGCCGAAGCTCTACCTAGCTTTCAAGAAGGACGACCGCGACCAGCTCTGGCGCGGCGACGGGTGCCAGTCAACCCAGATCGACTCCGCCACCCAGGTCGGAATGATGGGCCGGCCTTTCACCGACCCGCGGATGCAGCGCTACTTCAACCCGAACACCGGTCGGCAGTTGACCTCTTGGATCGAGGTGCCTGAGTTGACCCCGAACCAGATCATCGCTGATCTGGGTACGCCGACCTGATCGGAGCGTAGCAAGTGGCGTTCACCCTGGGCGCAACAGCGCTCGGCACGAGCGCCCTCGCCACAACGGTCCCGCGGAATCCGCCGACCGTCACTGTCGACGCGCCCACGGGCGTGATATCCGCTCCGACGATCACGCCGGCCTGGACCTACAACTCGCTGATCAGCCGGCCGCAGAACCATTTCCGTGTCGTCCTCCAATCAGGTGGCAGCACACTCTACGACTCCGGCCTGATGCCAGGCGCGGCAGCTTCGTACGCGCTTGCCTACGTGCTGTCGGCGTACACCTCCTACCGAGTGATTGTCGGTGTTTCGGACGGCTACGACGGCGGCGCTGACCCGATCCTCTTCTCGTCTGGCTGGGGCTTCTCAGATTTCTCAACCGGCGAGATCATCGACGTGCCGGCGGTCAACGAAGCGGTCGGCACCATCTACGAGATCGGGATCAACGGCGTCGGCTACATGCTGGACGACACGCCGGATCGTCCGATCGTCCGGCAGGCGGTGCACCTGGAAGGGGAGCGCCTGGTCACCGGGGACACCCCGTTCGATGAGGCGATCGATCGCTATTCGATCGTCTCCCACTCTGACTGGACTGCCGGCGAAGGCCAACTGTTCTTGCGCCGTGAACGTTCGGATCGATCCCGCTTCTGGTACAGCGAGTGGGTCAACCCCTTCGAGTTGGGGGAGGTGTCGCTCACTCGCACGCCAGCGCAGACCATCGCGTCAACGTACACAGGCTCCTCGGTTGGGCGTCGGGCCGTGATGGCGACGGACGCCGCCTACCTGCAAACGTCGGACTCGAACCTCACCCATCAGGCCACGCCTGCCGGGGGGGAGACGTCGTTCTCTACCGGCCTGGCCTCGCCGATCATCGACCTTGCCTCGGACTCTGAATACTGGTACGCCACGGACGGCGCTAGCATCCGTCGCAACAACACTTCTGCCAACCCTGGGGCGGACTGGTCTACGGTGGACGTGACCGAGATCGCGTGGATCGGCGACCGTCTCGCCGGCCTGGACACGGCTGCCGACAACTTCACGACGTTCACGCCGGCAGGGGTGGAAGAGGTGGTCGGCGGTCGGTTCATCCACGACGGGGCTTCGCTGCGCGGCATCTGTGGCGGCGACGGCTACGTATGGTACGGTGCGAACAACCTCCGCTCCGGTCGCGTCTACGGCTGGCAGCTCGATTCGGACGACTCTTCGTTCATCGCGCTCACCCTCCCGGAGGGCGAGCGGGTGGACTCGCTGTTCTTCTATCTCGGCAACGTGTTTGTTGGGTCACAAAGTGATCGTCGCAGGATCTACCGCTGCGTCCCGCAGGACGGCCGGCTCACCCCGCAGCTTCTTGTCGAGATGCCGATCGGAGATCCGTACCGTACGATGTACTCCGGGCTCAGCCGGTTCGTCGCGTTCTCTTGGAACGACATGCTTCGCACCGACGAGTCCGGTATCGGCGTGGTCGACCTGGAGTCCGGCGGCTACGTCCGCTGGCAGGCTGCCGGCTCCGCGACGCGCAGCGTCGGCGCCGTGATCACCTGGGCGGGGGATTTCGCTTTCGCTCTCGTCTCGTCGGCCGCTGATGGTGGCCTCCACGGGATTGCCACCTCTCCGGTTCCGCACGCCGGGTTCTTGGAGACCTCGGTGGACGATCTTGAGTCGAGCATCGTCAAGTGCCTGATCGAGGTGACCCTCGTCACAAAGCCGTTGAACGGCACCGTCGAGGTGTCGCTTTCCGATGACTCGAACGCTACGTACAGTTCGCTCGGCACGATGGCGGGCAGCGGCGCGATCGCGCACGCCATTCAGTTGGAGCGCCAGGTGAAGTCGATGGGCTTCCGGCTCACGCTGACACCTTCCGGGTCTGCTGGCCCGGTACTGCTCCGAGCTGCCGCCCGGATGCACCCTCTCGGGCTCGCCGATCAGATCATCGCGGTGCCGGTGCGCTGCGCGGACCGGCTGCTCGGGCTGAACCGCGCTGAACTGCCAGAGTCGCGCGCGGGCTTGTGCATGGAGCAGATGCGCACGTTGGAGGCGCTGGTCGGCACCAACGCCACGTTCCAGGACATCGACTGGCTGGACACGGCCACGACATACCGCTGCGAAGTGGTCTCGGTGCAGGTCGAGAACCTGTTCGGCCCGGTCGATCCGAACCAGGGTAAGCGGGTGAATTCGGGCATCGCGGTGGTGACGTTGCGGCGCAGTGTGCGGTGATGGGGGGTCTAATGTGACACGAATCCAACTGTTCAGCCAACCAGTCGGCACTGATGTCGACTCCGAGACTTTCGTTCTGCCGGCCGGCGCGCGAGCGTTCGACCCAGCCACTGGTGAGATGAAGTTCGGCGACGGCATGTCGACGTTCGATCAGCTCGCTCCCGTCGCGTTCGGCGACGTACCCGAACCGCCCGACGAGGAGGAGGACGAGGCCGACGAGGGTCCGTTCGACCTCGACCTGGAAGGTTCCACCAAGGCAGGGCTCATGGAATACGCCGAGTCGATCGGCGTGCAGGTGAACGAGCGGATGACGAAGGCCGAGATCCTCGACGCCATCGAAGAGAACACCTACGACGACGAGATTGACTTCGATGAGGACTTCGAGGACGAGTGATGTTTGCCGAGACCGACTGGGGGGTGGTCATCCCGCACATCATCACGTCGCTCACCGCCGCGATCATCGCGATCCTTACCTATCTGACGCGGCGCGAGATGAACAAGATCGCCCCGCAGGTTCACGCGATCGACCGCGCCGTGAACGGTCAGTCTCCTGGCACGCCTCCGCTGGTTGACAAGGTGAGAGAGATCGTTGTCGAACAGGCCCGTGTCGCTGACGAGCTAGCGCAGACTCAGCGCCGGACGTGGGCCGACGTCGAGGCCGGCATCAACAAACCACCTGGTTGAGCTGCTGAGCCAGCCACGCGCTTCCGGCCGCGGTCGGATGCAGCCCGTCAGCGAGCACGTAGGGGTTGGCTGATCCGATCGGGTGGGTGCTCACCGCGTACCACCAGTTGACGGTCGCCACCGGCTGCGCCGGGTTGTTGTTGAACACGTCGCGCGCGATCTGCGCCCGCCGGTTGGCGGTCTGTGACAGGTTCTGGTAGCCGACCGGGCATGATGCGCAGTTGATCGACGCGTCGTAGCCAGGGTAGACGAACACGAGCGTCCGGTCGTTAGGGATGACCGCCACGATATCTTCCACGAAGTCGCGGTACTCGCCGTCGGTGGTGATGACCCCATTCTTGTCGGCATGTCCGCCGTCCTGGACGATGACGTACCCTCCAGGAGCAGACGAGGCGAGCGCCCAGGTGATCGTCTGTACTGTCGACGCGGAAAGCGTCGAGCTGTAGCACGTCGTGCCGCAGGTGAGTGACGGCGGCACGCCCGGCGTGTACGGCGCGCGCGACGGCTCGCGGTTCAGCCACCGGGTCTGGCCTACAGCCACGTTCGGAAAGACGTGTAGAGAGATCGAGTCACCGGACCCGATCACCTGGTAGGTCTGGGCGGCGTCCACGCTCTGGAGCCAGTTGACGTAGGCGGAATGGGTGCCGGCCAGCAGCAGGCCGAGGATGACGCCTACAAAGGCGGAACGGATAATCCTCATAATGATCTCCTGAGTCCTTCGGTCGCTCGGCGCAGCCGAGCGGGGTTTCGTTCGAGGTAGCCGGCGGTGGTAGCGATGTTCTCGTGGCCGAGCAGCCCTTGGATGGCCCGCAGGTCGAGGCCCTGCTCTTCTAGCCACCCCGCGAATGACCGGCGCATGTCATGCGGCCGGATCTCCAGGCCGATCTGGCCTCCGGCTTTCTTCACAGCGGCGTAGATCCCTGGCGCGCCGAGAGGCTGATCCCACAGGAGCGCCTTGTTGCGCTCCCCACGGAAATGTTCGCCGTACTTCTCCTTGATCTTCGGGATCACGGCGACGCCGTCGACCCAGCACAGGCGCCTCCACGCCCGCAGCTCGTCGGCGAGCTGTTCTACGACCGGCAAGGTCAGCGCCTTGCCGCCTTTGACCACCACTTGCAACGTCGAGTAGTCGTCCGAGAACTGGTCCCATCGGAGATCCGCCAAGGAGGCGAGACGCAGACCGGTGAACAAGCCGAGCATCAGAATGAGGCGGTCGCGCCGTTGGTACACGTCGTCGGCGTCGTAGCTGCGATACAGCTCGGTCACCTGGTCGTTGGTCAGCCAGGTGTGATGCCGGTCAGAGTTCCTGCCGGGGTGGACTATCATCGGCAGGTCGTTGGCAGGGTCGGGGTCGCACAGTCCACGCCAGCGCCACCAGCGGAACGAGCCCCGCAGGTGGCCCATCCGTTTCGACACGGTCTTGCCGGCGGGTGCCGTCTTGCCGGCGGGCGCGAGCAGGCAGTAGGTGGCAAGATCCTGGGTGGTGAAGTCGGCCACGTCATGGTCGGGGTACTGCCGCTGACAGTGGCGCATCACTTTCCCGTAGGTCAAGGCGCTGGTTGGCGTCTTGATATGCCCCGACTCAGCGATGTAGAGGCGGGTAGCCTCAGGCCAGAGCCTCATACGTCCCTCTCTCCAAGGGGGACGAACCGATAGGGCACCTTCGGCAGCGTCTTGCGGATCTGCAGGTCGCGTTCGAGCAGCTCGTTACGCAGCCGCTCGATCTCGTCGGCCGCCTCGGCGAACGCGACTGCCGTGTCTACGTTGTCGAGACCCTGGTGCTCGATGGAGAAGTCTCGCAGCCGTTCCACGATGTCACTCATGGCTCGTCCCTCCGGGACGCCGCCTTGCAGAACGGCCAGACGACGAACACCAGCAAGCCGGCGTAGGCCCCGGCGACAGTCCAGACGCTCATGCCCAGTTCGCCTCTCCGCTTTCCAGCATCGCCCACGCCGCCAGGTACGCGGCGTCCCCGTTGCCGGCCTCGATGACGAGAGCCTCATGTCCGCCTCGCTCCAGTCCCAGGCAGTGCCAGTAGCCGGTCGTCAGACCGTTCTCGTCGCGTACTGCCCTGACCCTGATCATCGGTTTGTTCATAACCTACACTGTATCAGAAGAATCTGAGACAGTCAACTCAGGAGAAAGGAGGATGTCTTATCCTGGGGGATGAAGGGACGTAACCCCTGGTCAGGCGGCTCGACGTCGTTCTCGCAAGCGACGTCTGACTTCCTTGTCGTAAGCTCGCTGTTCGTCTGACGGCCTCTCGCCGTTCTTCGTCGGCGCCAGCACTTCGGCGAAGCGCCTGCGCCTGCGTGCGCCAAGGTAGGGCCAGAGGAGGGCACCGATGTACTGGACGTTCTCGAAGCTATGAACCGTCCACGCCCAGGTCAGCTTGTGTCCCTTCTGCGAATACGGTCCCGTGATCCTCCCGACGCCCACGGCAGCCGCGAAGCGGCGGACTGAATCTTCGTCAGTCATGCGGAGTTGTGCGTTCGGATGAAGCCCCCGACTCAGCGAGAAGCAGCCCTCGCCCTCGAATAGCCCGCCCGCCCAGGCTCGCTCCAGTGGATCGGGAATCACGGGAGCTTCCGCATGATGAGCAAGCTGCTGTAGCCCCTTCTGGCGTGCACCTGCCGCCGCCCCGCTGGCTGCGGGATTCCCCCCACAATGAAGATCATGTCGATGAGCCGACAGCCGAGTTGCTCGGCGCAGTCCGTGAACTCGCGGGACTGCCAGCGGACATGTCCACCGCTGACCTGATCCTGACACTTCATCAGAAAGAGACCACCTGGCTTGGTCACTCGGATGCACTCCCGAATGCCAGCGTGGATGCCCGCCATGCGGCCGGTTGTGCCCGCCCAGTCGTCATCTACGCCGTACGCATTGTCCGAGGCGTGCGCCGACGTTCCTCCCAGCTTGAACGGTGGGTCGAACACCGTCACGTCGTACAGATCCGTCCAGTCAGCACCGGGAAGGCTGACCCCTCTGCAAGTGAAGCTCTCACCGCGAGGTAACGAACGGTAGTCGATGTGGAAGTCGGTCTCGCGCTCGGGGTTGATGTCGTTCGTCCAGAGATGAACGGGTCGCCACTTCGCCCAGAACCGCCCGAGCCCGTAGGTGGCGTCGAGGGTGAGCTGGTCGTCGTCCAGGTAACCGAGGGTTACCAGGTCGAGGATCGCCTGGGCGGAGGTCCGCCTGGCTGGGTCGAACGCGAGAACGTCACTCATTCTCGAACCCCGACATCGTGAGTTCCAGGTCGCTCACCTCGTACGCCGTGCCGCAGTCGCCGCACACCCACCTCGAAGCGGCACGGTCCATCAGCTCGCCCTCGTACCGGCAATGCGGTACGTCCTCGTGCTGGAGGCAGAACACGCCGCCGTCCCAGATCTCGTACTGGGGCCGCAGACTGCCGCTCATCAGCTCAGTGTGTCTACGTAGCACCTCTTCCACGAAGTCGAAGTAGTCGGGCCTCACAGCACCGGCTCCAACGCGCGCGCCAACCTGTCCACAACCAACTCCTCTTGCTGATCGAGAGCGGCGTCGATCAGCGCTCGCTCGCGCGCGGTGATGTCAAGCGTCTCGATGATCGACGCGAACTGCTTCGACATGTCGCGCACCATCATGTGCATCAGCTCATGCAACATGACTGTCCGCTGGAGCGACCAGGGCTGCTTAAGCAGGTCTGGTCCGACGTTCACCGTAGCTTCACCCGTGTTCGGGCTGACTATGACATGCGCCCATTCGTCTGCGGTCTGCGACGGGAACTGCAACCTGATATGCCAGGTGCCGAGGGAGAGCAGCTTGACGTAGCGCTCGAACTCTTTGCGGAAGCCAGCTTCATCGCTGATCATTCGACCGCCTCGATTCTGTGGGGGATGGCCGTCCAGCCTTCGGTCTCGTACGGGGTGTAGCTGTCCAGGCGCCGGCCGTCACCCCGGTATCTGCCGGTCATCGTCGTCTCAAGAGCCGACTCGTCCAGCGTCTCCCACGCGCGCGTACGCTTGCCCTTGACCTTGGTGGTCCGACCTCGACGGATACCTGGGTCCCGTTTGGGAGCGGTACCCGGCTCGGTGAGCCATCCCCGCAGTCGATCCAGTCCTCGACGGAGAACACGCTCACCCCGGTACGGGGGCAGTTCGATCTCTTCCGCGGCGACGCGAACAGATGACCCTCCGAACGAGGTCCGGCTGACCATGTGTCGCTCGTCGGGCGGCAGGCAGTCAACCAGTCGTCTGAGTTCGACATCCTGCTCTGGCTTCTCCGGGGATTCGAGTTCGTCCTGCCAGTTGACGCTCGGCCGCGAACGCACCAGCCCGGCGTTGCGCTCCGCCGGCGCGGTGGCGCCGAACACGACGCTGCGCTGCGCTCTGCGCTGCTCTTTCGAGCGCACGATCACGCATCTGCGGCGGGGACGAGCGGTCATGGTCAGGCTCCTCGCTGCGTTAGCGAGGCGTGGCGTTGCAGTCGCGAGGCGGGGTCGCGGTTCATTCTCCGCTCCCTCTCCGTCACGAGGTAGTGTTGCTTCTCCTCGAAGGAGGCGAAGACCTGGCTGCCGGCCAGGCTGTTGCACGCCTTGCAGGCGGCGACGAGGTTTCGCTCGGAGTTGTCCTTGCGCCATGACCACGGCACAACGTGATCCACCGATGTCGCCACTGCTCCGCAGTACTGACATAGGCGGTTGTCGCGTCTGAGAACGCGGCCGAAATTGCGCCGGCTGCGGTTCACCACCGACAACCCCCCGAATCGGGTTGGCTACCGTTACAGGTAGCCAATTCGCACAGCGAATCGTCCCTGGTCAGCGGACGTGCCGAAACGCCCGGAATCGGGGGGGACTCGGAATCCTGTTCCGGTCCCGCTATCCGTAACGCCGCGGCCATCACGAGGCTCGCCTCCGATGCGCCCGCTGGCGGCACGGAGGTGAGCAGAACTGGGCGTCAGAACGGGATGATCTGAACGCCTTCCCGCACAGCGGAGCCTGGCACCTACGTGCGGTGCCCTCGGAATCTCGCAGCTCGGCCAGGACATCCTGACCTGCCGGCGAGCCGCACGGCACATGCCGTGCCCGACCGCGATCGAAGAAGGAGACGACCCCTTCCCGTTCGCACCACTCAGCTATCGACTGCACTGGTCAGCTCCTTCACCTTCTCCACGATGGCCCGTTGCAGGTCCATGACCGAGCCGTCGTTGACGATCACCGCATCCCAGTCATCGAAGTCGTCCAGGTCATGCTCCGAGATGTCGGAGTCCGGCGTGCCGCCGGGGATCACCCGGTCGATGCGGATCAGGATCGCGCCCAGTTCCTTGAGACCTTCGGCCTCGTTGAGGAAGCGGAGGTCGGGGGCGACGATGTTGCGCTCATCACCGGGGAAGGTGCAGCGCTGCCACACGTCAAACCAGAAGCCTTCGCCGAACACCTTGCGGCCGGCCTGGCCGAGCCGCTGCAAGAACTGCCGCGCCAGCGGATAGTGGTCCTTGACATGCTCCCAGCCGTAGCGCTCGACCAAAGTCTTGAGCGAGTTGTGGCCGAGTTGCACGTTCTGGTAGGCGGGCTCGGTGAGCACGATCGGGTTCGCTTCGAGAGCCAACTCTTTCAACGAGTCGGCGAGCGCGACGCGCGTGAAACCCAACTCCCGCACCAGCGCCTCAGCGGCGGTGTCTTTGCCGCGGCGGGCCTTGTGTCCGATGCCGACGATGGTCATTCCGACCCCTCACACACGAAGATCTCGTCGTCCAGTGCCATCTCGCCGGCCAAGACGCGGTAGATGACGAACGTGATCCGCTGACCGATGTCGAACGGGGTCAACTTCTCGCCGATCTCATCGATGACCAACTCGGTGTTGTCATCGAACTGCACGAGCACTTGCTTGACTTTCATCGGATGTCCCCTTTGACGAAGATGTCGATCTGTTCGAGGGCCTGCGCCCAGGTATCCGCGCGCGTCCAGGCGGCAGCCTCACCGAGCATGTTCTCGGGGTTCTCTCCGCCGAAGTCCTGGTTCCACGGGCGGTCCATGAGGACCACCTTGTGGCCGAGATGGAGCAGGCGCCCGGCGACGACCGGGCTGTCATCGACGTAGACGCCGGCGCGCACCGTCTCCTTGTGCGGAGTGCAGGTGAGGAACGTGCGGTCGCGCCACGGCGACGAACACCACCAGTCGGTCGCCGCGTTCACCGCCGAGAACGTGGCGCGCGCGGAGACGAAGTGAACGGTGTAGCGCCTCATCAGCGTCTCGATCGCAGCGGGCGCGCCCGGCACGAACGCCGGACTCCAGTTCATCTGCGAATAGCCACCGATCCGCTCGAACCACGCCAGGCTCTCGGCCTTGTTGTCGAACACCGGGGAGCCGACCGCGCCCTCCCAGGAAGTCCACTCGTCCGGCTCCTGGTCGAACCACGTCCGGTACAAGCGCTGCCAGGTGCCGTAGAAGTCCAGCACCACGTCATCGAGGTCGAGGGCGATGATCATCACGTCACCGGGTCGCCGGCAACAGCGGCGTTGTCGATGAGGGTGCGGACGGCTGGGTAGAGAGTGCCGTCGTCGTAGGCGTCGCTGTAGTAGTCGAGAACTGTGGCGAGGTTGTCGAGGTCGTCGCGTCGGACGAGGACGTAGACGGCTCCGTCGTCGTCGGTGAACTTGACGTGGTCGACGGCAACGTGGTCGAGGTAGTCGTCGTGGGTCCCGTCGTCGATATCGATGTTGATGTTGATGTCGTTGCCTCCGTGGTTGTGGTGTTGTCGGTGCATTCGCCTTGTCCGCTGGATGTGTTCGTGACGCCGTTCGACCAGACGCCGTAGACGGTGAGCGACGTACCCGAGAAGCTGACGGTCGTCCAGGCGTCCGCGCCGATCGAGCCGGAGTGGCCCTGGTCGGTCGTGAACGTCATCGACTTGTCGTCCTCGGAGTTGACGATCAGCCAGATCCCCGGCGACTGACAGGAGACGGTCGTGTGGTGGGCGTCCACTCGGAGAGGTGACGCCAGAGCACCCAAAGCGATCAGCAGGGTGCCAGCGAGGTAGATGAGGATGCGACGCATCAGGGTCCTTTCACGGTCGCCACATAGATGGCGGCTTGAGTAGCCCGCGTGCGATGAGTTCGACGCGGAGTTCCTTGTGCTGAACGACGTCGGCGACCACGCGGGCGCGGGTGCCCTCGCGTCCCTCGGCGTTCAGCGAGTTGGCGACACGCCAGAGAGCGCCCGCCATATGGTGCTTCTCGGCCGTCAAGCCGAATGTCAGCGACAGGTTCTCCTGTGAGGCGCCCAGGCCCTTGACCTGGATGAGATCACTCTTCGTGTCGGAGGTGAGCACCTCCTTCGGCCGCGGCAGGCCGAACCGAGCGCAATGGTCCACGAGCAGCGGTAGGTCATGCTTGCGGATGTAATGGCCGGTCACGATGTCGGCCTCGTTGAACACCTTCACGAAGCGCCTCAGCATCGAGACCTGGTTGCTGAGGTTCTGGTTGAGGATGACGGCCTCGACGTCGTCGGAACCCAGCCAAGACCAGGCGATGCCCGTGAGCTGGGATTCGTCCCGCCACTCCGAATAGTGCATCGGCCGGCACTCGGTATCGAAGTCAAGGATGCGGAGCGTCTGGCGCGCTTGGGCGATCATCGGGCCTTCCTCGCCGCGGTCCGCACGAACACGAGCATTTCCTCGCGGGTGCCTCCGATAGACAGCACCTCGCCACGGTTCAGCGCTTCGTTGAACTCGATCGTCATCGCGTCGATCGCGTCGTTGATCACCTCGTTCAACAGCACCCGCGCCTCGGTGCGGATACGCACCTTGTTGGCGTCGTACACCAAGTCGGCGGCGCTCTTGCGTCTATAGCCGGTCATGCAACGCTCCCCGGAACGATCACTTCGCGTCTGAGCGCCATATAGGCGGGGTACCGCTTGAGGTAGTTGATGGCCCTGGCCAACACCATCACGTCGTCACGCACCGAGGGCAGTAGCCGCCGGTTGCACGGCTTGCACAACGCGCCCCTTACGACCCCCGTCTTGTGACAATGATCGATGTCGAGGTTGTACCGGGGTGTGCGCCGGCAGATCGCACACTTACCGTCCTGGTACGCGAGGATCGCTGCGTAGTCCTCGCGGGTCAGCCCGTACGCCGCCATCATGCGCGCCGCTCGCGCGCCTTGAGCGACCGACTTCCTCAAGCAGGTCGTACATGTCCGACCTCTTGTCGAGGTGAAGAAGCGCTCGGCCCGGTTCCGCCCGCACTTGACGCACGGTCGGGTGGTGGCCTTGCTCATCCCTCGATCTCCGCCTTGTACCAGCGCCAGAAGTTCGACTGGACGTTCAGACCGGCCTGATGTCGGCGGGGCGTCATCAGTGCCAGGTCGTAGCCAGCGCGGTACGCCAACGCGAGCCCCCACTGGTACCGATCCAGGTCATCCGAGCCAGCGGCCTCCGCCGTTGCGGCCTCACGTTCGGCCTGGACCGAATCTGGAAGGTATAGCTGACTCATGATTCCTCCAGTGTATCAGATCAGTCTGAGACTCACTATCACAGCGTGGGTCTCCATCCAGCGGCGATCGCTTCGCGCGCGTCGTTGTAAAGTTCGGGCACTCGGAGCTGCTCGGCCTTGAGGAATCCGATCTTGCGGGTCAACTTGTCGCGCGCGGCTTCGCCGGCTCGGTCGTTGTCCATGCAGATCCACACCTTCTCGAACGGTTCGAGATCTTCCAGCCACGCGTCCTTCCAGGACTGCGCGCCGGACGGGAGGGCAAAGACGAACGGCGTGAACCGTCCTAGCGCCCAGCAGTCGGTCTCGCCCTCGGCGAGGATGCACACCTTCGAGAGATACTTCATCTCCAGCCAACCCCGCGGGTCGTACAGCCGCTTCGTGAACTGGCTGCCAGGCCAGGAGGACTTGCTGCCGTCCGCACCGCGAACCTTCACGCCGTAGACACCCTCACTGTCACAGTGAGGTATCAGAAGCGGGTATACACCCTCGTCCACGTCGGCGTTAAAGCCGACGACCGCATTGGCTGGGAGCGGCACGCGAAGAACACTCTCGTAATACGAGCGTCCCGCCGGATCGCGGTAGATCTTCGCCAGCTCCTCGGTGAAGTCCACGATCTGGCGCACAGGCTGACGCTCGACGTCGCCAGGTTCTTTGCCGGCCTTCAACGCTCGATGGATGATCACCGTGAGCGCCTTGCTGTACTCCACACCCGTGGCTCGCATCACGAAGTCGATCACGGAGCCGCCCTCGCCAGATGAGAAGTCCCACCAGCCAGCGTCGCCGTCGTACACGTGGAGCGACGGCGTGCGCTCATCGGGATTCGTGAAGCTTGGGATCTTCGAGGAGCTAGGCAGCTCGTAGCCGAGCAGCTCGGCGGCATCCACACAGGTGACCATCGACTTCGCTAGCTCGGCGGTGTGCTCGTGCTCACAGAAGTCGCAGATCATCAGAACTCTTCGCGTCTGACCAGCTCGACCCGGTACTTCACGCCGGACGGGGGATCGACCAGACCCTCCACCCACTGGGAGCCCCGCTGCCACGGGCTGAGCATCTCCATGTCCTTGATCAACTGCTCGATCAGGCCGATCGAATCTTCCGCCTGGAGGTGCCGAAAGTTCCGCATCATCGCGTCCAGATCCTTCTGGATGATCTTTCGCGCGGCGTTGAAATCGCGCGCGAAACGTTCCTCGCCTCTGCGCCACGGGTGGCGCAGGACCATCCACGGGTAGGTGTGCGGCGGGTAGGTCTTGGTCTTGACCATCAGGCAGCCCTCCACACGTCCCGGAACTCTGTGATGCGCAAGGTCCGATGATCCAACTGGTGGCGCACGCCTTGCGGGTGCGCTGAGCCAGCCCGGTTCTTGAGCAGTTGCAGATACAGGTCGTCGCGCACCGCGTCGAAGTCAGCCGGCGAGATACCACGCTGGAGGCGCGGGGCGTAACCGCCGATCACCGCGTCCATCGGTGCGAACCCGCCGTACCGGCCGGAGTCGATCGACAGCGGCTCGGCACCGGAATGCTGCGAGTCACCTTTGCCGACCTGATGGAGTAGTACGGTCGAGCAGTCATGCGCGCGCGTCCAGTCCCGCATGTTCTGCGCCGCCTTGTCGACCTGCTCACCTTTGCCGAGCATCCCCGAGCCCTTGATCAGCTCCAGGTAGTCGAAGATCACCAGGCGAGGCGCCGTGCCGAGCGCCTCGCTGGCTTCGGCGTACGACTCGCCGGCCTCACGGAGGGAAAGCCCTGGAGTGTCGTCGCAGACGAGACATCGGTACTTGTCGACCACCTGGTAGAGATAGTCCGGGTACTCTTCCTCGCCGGCCTCGCGCAGATCGGATTCGATCATGCCGGTGGTCGTCGGCACGTCCATCGCCGCGAGCCGCGACGTGACCATGCGCCAGTTCATTTCCAGCGAGAAGAACAAGGTGGGTACGTCCGGGTTGTTGCGGATCACGTTCAGCGCGAACGTCGTCTTGCCGACGCTGGAGAACGCCTGGAACATCGCGATTTCAGAGCGGGCCAGCCCGCCGTTCGTCGGAATGTCGAAGAACGGCAGGCCGAAACCGATGCGCGGACGCGGATCGTTCGCCCACGTCCGCAGGTCGCGGAAACCTTCGCCGACGCTCTTGATCACCACGGCACCTCTCTGACCGTGAGGCCCATGCCGCGCGCGAGCCCCACGGCGCTGGCGGTGCCTCTGCCACCGGGGGCAGCGAGAACGAGATTGGTGGGGCGCGCCAACATAGCCGCGTTGCGCTTCGGTCCGGCAGATCGGCCGTGCGTGCCCCATAGGGCGCCGATGCATTCGGTGTCGACGCCGGCCTCGTACGCCCAGCGCGACGACAGGGCATCGGCCCCCGTCATGCCCCCGTTGCGGATTAGCGTGATCGGGGTTCCGAGATCGTGGATTTCGTAGAGCGCGTCGAACAGCGCATCGCGGTCGGCGTAGTCCCGACCGCCGGTCACTACGACGATCACTCGGTCACCACCCGCCACCAGCGGACCTTGCTGACTTCGCCAAGGTGCTGACCGTTGGTCCAGAGGGTGACAGTCCCCTCGCCGCCGAGCGCTTCCGTTGCGTCCGGGTGCTCCAGCTTGAACCCGACCTCGTACGTGGAGACCGCGCCGGCATCGTCCTTGACGGTGGCCAGGCGAATGCCCTCGATGATCATCAGAGCGTCACGCCCATGCCGCGCAGTCGGTCAACCGCCCACATCGGCGCGTCCTTGATCCAAACGCCCATCTTGAACTCGCCGTCCTTGAGGGTGCGGTGACGCCAATCCGGGTTGCCGGGCTTGATCTGCCCCATCGCCTTCTGTGAACGCAGATCCTCCCACGCGGTCGTGTCCTGGAAGAACGTCGTCCAGTTGGCTTCCGCCTTCTGCGCCTTCCAGTCACCACCGCCGCGGGTCTGGTTGGGGATCGGGGCCGGCGGAGGCGGCACCTGCTGTGGAGGCTGGGCGAAGGTCTGCTGTCCACCGATCATCTGCGGAGGCTCGTACGGCCGCGTGTCGCCCGCGGTGCGGAACGTCTCGACCGGCTCGTACGGGACGGCGATGGCATTGGGGAACGCGGCCTGCGCCAGGTACTTCGCCTGGATCTCGATCACCGAGTCGATCAGGGTCTCGGCGTAGGTGCCGAACAGGCCGAGGTAGTCCTCGGGAACGTTGGCCATCTTGAGCGCGGCCTCGTGCGCCATCTTCATGCCGAGCCCGACACGGGCTCCCAGTTCGTACTCGCCTTGAGCCATTGGTTTCCTCCTAGAGGTTTACGTTACAGTGTATCAGATCAGTCTGAGACTCACTCGGGCAGAGGTGTGTCTAGCACCGCGCCGAACGGACACACGGGGAAGTAGTCGCAGTACCGCCGCGAACAGAGCGTGGACCCCGGGTTGGCGGGCAGGTCCGCGCCCACCGAGCGGTAGCCCTCGTACATCGCGGCAGCCGCCTTGACGCGCGCTAGCGCGGCAGCTATCTGTGCGTCGGTGCAATCGGCGCACCTGCGCTCGAACTTCGGCAGCGTGGTCTCACGCTTGCCGGGTGGCGTGATGATGTCGTAGAAGAACCGATGCCCTGGGGCATCCGGGTAGAGCTGACGCATCGCCCACACGTACAGCGGGGCTTGCGCCTTCTTGCGCGGGTGATGCTTGAACTGGTCCCACATCTTGCCCTTCGTCGTCTTGTGATCGACTCCGATGATCCACCCGTTCGGATCGCGCAACACCAGGTCGATACCCCGGGAAGTTATCGTCACGCCAGCATGATCGAACTCCCACGGGATCTCGACTCCGACCACCTCGAAATCCGCCGGCCAGGGAAGCGGACCGTCCGGTCCCTCAAACGTGAAGTAGTGCGTTAGCATCCCGTCGATACGCCGGAACGCCTCCGTCTCGTCAGGGATGTCCTCATCCCACACGAATGAGTCGCCGGCTTCGGCCACCTCGAACTTGAACGCTTCGCGCGCGACCTTGATGATCTGGTCCAGTGGTGGGAACGCTCCGAGTTGGTCCCGGTGGGGGTACGCGGCCTCCAGCCCTGCGTGGTACGCGGTGCCTACCGCGCGCACCGAGCCGCCGTAGTAGACGGGGTTCTCGATCGAATACTGGAACGCCAGCGCACAATCGCTGAACTTGTCCACCCCGGACTGCGAGACCCTCACGCCGTCTCGCGACGCTCGTACTGCGACCGCTCAACCGCCCGGTTCACGACGCTGTAAGCGCACCCCGCCACGCGCGCGGCCTCATGTTGCGAGAGCCC
>Ga0137313_1000209_pt1 | contig 20068 bp, 13 predicted proteins | sample EasRivERMZT166_2_FD_102287 | JGI IMG/M metagenome (GOLD analysis project Ga0137313, IMG submission 102287) | Soil microbial communities from meander-bound floodplain in the East River, Colorado, USA - East River MetaG ERMZT166_2 | ecosystem: Environmental > Terrestrial > Soil > Floodplain ...
AGCGCGCAAAGGTCAGTATCGGCACGCCCATGGCCTCGCACGCCTCGCGCACGAGCGGGATCTGCTCGGCGAGGTCCGAGGGCATCGGGGCCCGGTTGGCTTTGTAGTCGGCGGCCAGATCCTTGCGGAATGTCGGACCCGCCAGATCGAACGACGCGGCGAGGTATTCGGGCTTGTGGTCCGTGATGAGCTTCCGGAGCATTGTCGTGAACCCGTACACCGCGTTGGTGGAGCGGCCGTCGGGCCCGGTCAGGCCCCGGATCGCGTGGTACGCGCGATACATCTGCGAGCTGCCGTCAATGAGGAAGAGCGTGGGCATCGGCAAACGGTGATCTTAGCAGTCCGCCGACAGTAGCCGGAGGGCTTTAGCCCTCCGGAGCGGTGGCGGTGGTACGCGGGCACGTTATGATTGCGGGCCGTGCGCGCGTCGTCTGCCATCGCTGTGGGCCTGATGCTCGCGGTTGCCGCCTGCAGCAACCCGTTTGGCCCGTTGTACGAGTACGAGGAGCAGATCTATCTGCGTGTGGACGGCGCGGCGACGGTCGTCGTGGACTCGTCGATTGCGGCGCTGGTCGCGCTTCGGGGCGTGCCGCTCGATCCAGCCGCGCCGGCCAGCACGGACCGCGCGAATCTGCGGGCGATGTTCGAGGCCGGCGGCTGCCACGTGGACAACGTCGGGCAGCCGTGGCGGCGCCGCGGCCGCCGGTTCGTGCAGGTCCGCATTTCCACGCATGACGTCCGGACGTTGTCGAAGTGCGGGCTGCTCAGCTGGTCGTCGTACGCGCTCGACCCGAACGGCGACGGCCTTCGCTTCCATCAGATCGTCGGGGCGCCCGCGGTGCGCGATCCAGGAAAGGTCAACTGGGACGGGACGGAGCTGATCGCGTTCAAGCTGCATGCGCCGAGCCGCGTGCGCGAGCACAACGTCCGGCGTCTCGATGTGGACGAGCCCGGCGAGGCCGGACGCGGCAACATCCTGACGTGGGAGCAGCGACTGGCCGACCGGCGTGCGGGCAAGCCGATCGACATGGACGTCAAGATGGACGCGACGTCGATCCTCTACACGACGCTCTGGTTGTTCGGCGGGGCCGCCGTGGCGGCCGTCGGGACGCTGGCGCTTATCGTCTGGCTGACCGTGCGGCGCGGGCGGAAGCGAGTGGCGGCCCGGCAATCCTGATGTCCTGAGTTTTCTTCTCGCCAGGGCCGATCGTCAGGCGGATCGCCGCGGGCGCCAGTTGTTCGAGCAGCGCGGGATCGCCCGCCTGTTTCGGATCCACCTCCGTCATCACGCCGAGGAAGTACTCGCCGGGCGGAAGATTCAGAAACCGAAACGTGCCATCGTCGGCCGGCCGGATCGGCGCGCGCACGCGCCGCGAGTCGCGCGACCAGACGGCGCGATCCGTGCCGAACAGCAGGATCGACATGGTCTGCAGCGGCTTGCCGGCCGCGTCGAGCAGGCGTCCTGAGAGTTCCGCGGATTGATTCGAGTAGGTCAGCACTACTTCCGGCGGCGGCTGACCCGGCTGGACGTCCAGCGGGTAGTCCAACAGATCGCGTCCCGCCGCCATCGCGGACGTGAGCGTCCAGATGCCGGGCGGCGATGTGCCGACGAGCGAGAGTGCGGATGCGGCGAACGTATAGCGGCCCGGAACCAAGTTCGGGATGACGAACCGCCCGGTGTCGTCGATGCCGACCGGCGACTGGGCCGCAACGACCGTACCGCCAACTGGACTGACCAGGATCTTGAGCGTTCGGCTGTCGGGAACGGCCTCGAAGCTGGTGCCGTCGAGAACCACGCGACCGGTGAGAGGGACGGCGGGACGCAAGGTCAGACTGATGCCGGGTATGTCCTCGCCCTGGACGTCGACATCCTGCTGAGCCCAGAGAATCGGATTCACACTCGTGCCGGCGCTGGGACCAGTCCGATCGACGGCGCGCGCGATGAGGGTGTAGCGGCCCGGCACCACGTCCGTGATGTAGAACAGGCTCTGCATACCGCCCTCGGGCGTGTGTCCGCTTGCCGAGCGCATGCTCTGCAATTGCGACGGCGCGCGCGGGATGAGCTGAACCTGCGCAAACGGCACGGGCCGGCCATCCGCCGCCGAGACCGTGCCTTCGAGCCGCGACGCCGGGACGAGACGCATCGGAATGTCGATGCCGGCCGTGTCGCGGCCGGCCGCGACGTCAACGAGCAGGGCTTCAGACGACATGACCGTGCCGGGGTAATACATCGGCGCATGAGCGACGGCCCGCCCGGGATTGGCGGCGTCCCTGATTTCGCCGGCAGGCACCCCCAGCGCCGGCTGCGCGGCGACGGCAAAAGTACCGGGTTGCAGACCGAAGATGCGGTACACGCCGCGACTATCCGTCAGCGGCGTGCCCTGAATCACGATGGGGGAGAGTCGGCGGTCGTCGCCATAGGGCTGCAGTACCTGGATTCGCGCGCCCGGCATCGGCTGCCGATGTTCGTCCAGCACAACGCCCGTGATCACGCCACCGCGGATCAATCGCAGCGCCAGGCCAGTCACCGCCTTTCCCTCTTCGACGCGGATCGGCAGGCCTGGCGGCAGCACGCCTTCCCCGGTGCCGTAGAACGAGGTCAGATAGGCCGGCTTCGAGACGGTCACCGTGTACCGGCCACCGGGTACGCGCGCGAACACGAACCGTCCAGACGCGTCGCTGATTGTCGCGAAGTCCTGCCGTCCTTCGACCGGTCTCAACGCGATGCGCGCGCGCGCGATGGGGCGACTGGTGTCGTCTCCGGCGACCACCGTTCCCGACACCGAGCCCGAACCCGGTTCCTTCGGCGGCGCCGTGCGAGCGTCACGAATCTGAAAACCCCTAAAGGCCCAGTAGTGGGGGACTGAAGGTTCGAAGATGGGAGGTCTCGGCGTGGCGCGCATGAGTTCAACCGTGAGCGCTTGTCCTTCGCCGAGAGTCACACGGGTCGCGGAGCGGGCGAGGATCTCGAGCACGCGGACTTCCGTCCATTCATCGGCGAACTCCTCGAGGACCCCGATGATGTTGTAGTCGCCGGGCCGCAGGTTGATCGGGCCGAACGCGCCTTGAGGCGTGACGCGAATCGAGACGAATCGTCGTGAAACGGCGGCGGCGACCGGCCAGAGCTTCGTGTCCGTCGGAAACGCCAGCACCACTGCGGCCGGGTCGGGACTGCCGGACACACGAACGCTGCCGGCGATCGTCGATGGCCGATCCGTCAACGTGATGGACACTTCCGGGAGCCCGCGATCGGTGATCTCGAACGGACCGTCGGTGATGTCGACGCCGCCGGCCATCGCGGACTTCACATCCCAGCCGGCGGGCGCGGCGAGCGTCGCACGGTAGCGTCCCGGGATGAACGCCGGAGTCGAAAACGGCGTGAGCGCGCCCCTGATGGCGAAGCTCATCGTCGATCGTGTGCCGCCCTCGAGCGACTCCACCGTCAGGCTCACCTGCGTCCTGGAGCCTTCGGCTGGCGGTGCGCCTTCGAGATCGATGCGTCCGCTGATCGTCACGCCCGGCTGCGTGATGACGACCAGGCCCGAGACATCGGACTCGCCGACGGAGACCGGAACAGACGCAAACAGCATCGGCTCCATCGTGGTGACGAACTCGCCCGTGCGTCCGCCGGCCGCCACGGGCGGCGCCGGCCGCGGCACGCGCTCCGTCTGCAGGATGTACCTGCCGCGCGGCACGCCCAGAAACACGAACGAACCGTCCGCGCCGGACGACGTCTGCGACGTCGCGAGGTCTGTCGGGAAGCCGCCGGTCTCGGTCGCCGTCAGCCGGAGCTGATAGCCGGCGACCTGGCCGTCGGGCGAGCTGATGTGTCCGGAGACGCTTGCGGCCGGCAGCAATGGAATTGAGAAATCGATGCCGAGCCGCTCGTCTCCCGATCGGAGCACGACCGGCATCGCCTGCGCGCTCGTGCGCGCGGCAGGGTAGAACGTGGTGGCATACGAGAGGAGCCGGCCGTTGCCATCCTGCACCGCGGCCAGCGCGCCACCCGACGCCAGGACGTATCGCCGATCGGCCGAGACAAATGTGCCGGGCGCCGGTCCCGCCGCACCCATCGCCGGCATGCTCGTCTGCGTGATGACCACGCCGACCGTGTACTCGCCGGGTGAAAGCCCGCTGATCCTGTACGAACCCCGGTCGTCCGTAGTCGCGACGCTTTGAAAGCCGCTGTTGGGTCGGAGGCCGGAAGCTATCCGCCGCCCCGCGATGACGCGAGCTCCGACCAGCGGCTCGCCGAGATCGTCGACGACCGTGCCGCCGAGTGTCGCAGTCTGGAACATGCGCAGCACGACGTCGGCGCGCTGCTCGCCTTGTGCGAGGGTGATCGATTGGGGCGTCCCGCCTGAACGCGAGACTCCGTAGCCGGTCAGGATGTAACCGGGCTTCGTCGCACTGAGCGTAAAACTGCCGCCCCCAAGTCCCCGGAACGCAAACTGGCCATCGCCACCCGTAATGAGATGCGGTGGTCGCGACGGAAGGGGAGCTCCTTCGGCCGTGCGCGCCGGAGGCGCGGGCGGTCCGCCGCCCACCGTCACGATCGCTCCCGGAACCGGCTGGCCCGTGCTGCCGTCGAGCACGCGCCCGACAATCGCGCCCGTCGCTGGGGTCGTACCTGGGGTCGTACCTTGGGTCGTGCCTGGGGTCGTACCTCCGGGAGGCGGAGGCGGTGGGAGTTGCGCGGCCGTCAAGCCCGCGGCCAGCGCGGCAAGTGCCAAGCTCGAGGCGATCCAGGAACGCACGGGAATCGAGCTATTAGACCCCGTTTTTGGATGGGTAGAACGCTGTCTGGTTCATGGGTTCATCAGTTCATAGGTTCTGGTTCATGGGTTCATCGGTTCGTGCTGACCGAACCCATGAACCGATGAACCAGAACCTATGAACCCATGAACCAGAACCTATGAACCCATGAACCGATGAACCTAAGATCCGCCTGCGACGCGCAAGTCCTGAACCTTCCGCTCCGCTTCGCCGATCGTGACCGAGACAGAGGCGCCGAGGAGTTGAGAGAGGAAATCCGGGTTGAACCACTCGCCCGGCTCGACGTCCGTCACGGCAGTGAGGTTGTACTGGCCCGGGGGCAGGCTGGAGAAGTTGAACTTGCCGTCGGTGCCGGGCCTCGAGGATCGAATCCGTCGCGCCTGCGGCACCCAGTACCGCTTGTCTGACGGGAAGAGAATGATCGTGACGTCCGCCACGGGTTTTCCCGTCCCGTCCTGAATCGTCCCGGAAATTTCCTGATTGCGATCCACGAACGTCAGCGTGACCGACACGTCCTGGTTGGGTTCGACGACGAGGCCGAAGTCCATCGCGTCGCCGGCGCCGGTGGCCGCGGATCGAATCACCCACTGTGGCGCGGCCGCGCCGACGCCGCCCGCGCCACCCGCGCGGCCTCCCGCGGCGCCGGCACGTCCGCCGCCGTCCTGCTGGATGTTCGCGTTCAGCGAGTACTTGCCTGGCGGGAGGCCCGTGATCGTGAACGCGCCCGTGGAATCCACCTGGGTCGCCGGCACGCCGAACTCGACGCCCGACTGCTGTCCGCGCGGCTGAATGTTGACGCGAATCCTCGTCAGGTCGGCGGGCGGCGGCATGTTCGATCCGTCGAACATCACGCGCCCGCGGATCGTCATGCCGGGCTGCAGGGCGAGCGAGATGTCGGTGATGTTCTGACCGTTGACCGTGATGTCGGTCGACGCCCACAGCACCTGCGTGATCTGTCCCGGCCCGCCGGGCCCGCCGCCGCGTCCCCCGAACGCCTGACCGCCTCGACCCGCGGCCGCGTTCTGCGCGGCCGCTGTCTGGGCGGCCGCTTGATCGGTCGCGCGGATCGGCGCGCGAGCCGTCAGCCGGTACTGTCCGGGGTTGACGGCGGAGAACTGGAACCGGCCGTTGTTGACGCGCGTCGAGCTCGCGCCTACGCCCGGCATGGCCGCCGCGCCGCCGTCGCCAAGCGCCGTGAGCGAGATCTGCAGGTTCTGCGGCTGCATGCCCTCCGGCGTGATCACCGTGCCTTCCACGCGTGCCGTCGGCACGAGCTGCAACTGGAAGTCGATCCCTCCGCGCTCGTCGCCCACGCCGAGCGCCACGGTCGTCGCGGTGTTCGGCGCGGTCGTGCCCGGGTAGAACACCGGCGCGTACGCGACGGCCTGATCGGGCTGCTGAAGCTGCTGCTGCAGGGCGTTCGCCTGCTCGAGCAGCTGCTGCCCTCGGCCGCCGCCGCGACCGAGCATCGCCTGATCCGGCGGCCCGCCGCGGCCGGCCCGGCCGCCTCCGCCCCCATCGCCGCCGCGTCCGCCACCGGCGGCGTTGAGGGCCTGCACCTGCTGCATGAGCGATTCGATCTCACTCCGGATGTTCTGCTGCAAGTCGCCCAGGTTGGAATTACGCGGCAGGGCGTTGACGATGTAGTCGCCGGGCTGCAGGCCGTAGATGCGGTAGATGCCGCGGTCATCGGTCTGGTCCTGGCCCGCCTGCTCGAAGGTCTTCTCGCCGGTGCGCATCACGGCGCGCATCACGCGAACTTGCGTGCCTGGCGACGGCTCGCCGTGCTCGTCGATCACGACGCCGGTCACCACCGCGCCCTTCGGCAGCGAGAGGACCGCCTTCTCCATCTTCTGTCCGTCCACCAGCTGGATCGGCGTGCCGGGACGTCCGGCGCGCCGCGCGCCGTAGGTGATGTTCACGTAGCCCGGTTTGGATGCCGACAGCGTGTAGCGGCCCGCGGGCAGCGCCGTAAAGGAGAACGCCCCCTGGTCGGTCGTCGTCGCCGAGCGCGACCCGCGCAGTTCCGCCCCCGTCAGCGTCACGCGGGCACGCCGGACCGCCGTGCCGCTGCCCTCGGTGAGAACCGTGCCGGCGATCACGCCCGTGCCGGTGGCCGGCTGGACCTGCGCGTCCCGTGAGGGCTGCTGCTGCCCGGCGCCCTGACCGCCTCCCCGGCCCTGTGCCTGCCCGGCCTGCGTCGGTGGAGGAGCCTGGGTGGTCTGGGCGGCTAGTGAGGCGGCGAGCAGGCCGCTCAGTGAAAAAGCGAGAAGACGATTTCGCATTCGGGGATTCCCTTATGAAGTCGTGACTGCTTACAGGTTACGCCCGCGCATACACGATTGTTTAGACAAGCCAACCCGACCATGCGTTGGGCCGAAAGAGCGTAAGGCTGCCCCAATTTGGGGCCGATACAGGGGGTATGCCATGCAAGCCGGAGGGGGTCGGGACGGGCACGGTTGTGTCCCTGGCTGGCGCCCTGATGGTGCTCCTTGGAGGCGCCCCGAGCGCGCATCCGGCAAGTGACGACGCCGCGGAAACCGGCTCGGTCGCGGGCCAGGTCCAGATCGTGTCGAAGCCATCGCGCCGCCTGCCATCCGCGGGCGCCTATCCGACCCGAACCGTCTCCGTCGCCGTCGAGCACGACGCGTCGGAGCTCGCGAACGTGATCGTCTTCGTGAAGGCCGCGGCCACGCCGGCGCCCGCCGCGCGCGCGGCCATCCGTCAGAAGGGCGAGGAGTTCCTGCCGCACGTCGTGGCCGTGCCCGTCGGATCGACGGTGGAGTTCCCCAACGACGATCTCATCTTTCACAACGTCTTCTCGCTGTCGAAGGCCGCGACGTTCGACCTCGGCCGCTATCCGCGAGGGCAGTCGAAGCACCGGACGTTCACGGCGCCTGGCGTCGTGAAGGTCTACTGCCATCTGCATTCGCACATGAACGCGGTCGTTCGCGTCTTCGACCATCCCTACTTCGCGATTCCCGACAGCCAGGGCCGTTTCCGCATCAGCGGTCTCGCGCCGCGGGCGTACGACGTGGTGGCGTGGCACGAGCGCGTCGGTGAGGTCACGCTCGAGGCGGCCGTGACGGCCGGCCAGAGCGCGACGCTCTCGTTCTCCCTTCCCCTGCAGGACGTCAAGTGAACGTGCTGACCGCCCGCCGCTCTCGCGCGCCCCGGCTGTTCGCCAAGATTCTTGGGGCGAGCTTCGCGGTCATCGCCGCGGTGCTGATGGCCGTGTGGGTGCCGCTCACCTGGCAGGCGCGCGAGCGGCTAGCCGGCGCGACCGTCACGAACCTCGAATCCAGCCAGGGGCGGTTCGTGACGCAGGAAGCGCGGCGCCAGCGCGAACAGTACCTCCGCGCGCAGGCCGTTGCGGAGAACTCCACGCTCAAGGCGGCGATGGACACGTATCAGGGCGAGAGGTCGCACGCCAGTGAGGCGCGCAACACGCTCCAGGGCGAGCTCGCCAAGCTGCAGAAGCTGATGGACGTGGCCGCGCTCGCCGCCACCGACAGCAACGGCGTGATTCTCGCGAGCGTCGGCGCGCGCAGCCGGGACTGGCAGCCCAAATCCCGCGTCGTCGTTCGCGACCCGGATGCCGTCGATCCGGTGGACGCCGTCGTCATGCGCGGGTCGCAGACGTACCTCGCGACGGTCGTGCCGTCGCGTCTGAAGAACGATCTCATCGGCTGGTTCTTCCTGGCGCTGCCGCTCGACGACGACTATGCCCGGCAGCTGGCGCGGGATCTGTCCGCCGACACCCGCACGGATGTGGCCGTCATCATCGACGGCCGCGTGGTGGCCGGGTCGATGCCGCCGCACCTGCGCGACAACGTGCAGCGCACCGGGCTGCCCGAGAACGGCTCGGTGACGTTCGACAACGAGGAGTTCGTCGTGCGGCGGTTGATCGGCGTGGACACGGCCGCGGTGTACGCGCTCAGCTCGAAGAGCGCCGCGATTCTCGCCGCGACGAGCAGCATCGCGTGGGTCCTCGTGTTGATTGGCATCGGCGCGCTCGTGCTGGCCGCGATCGCGAGCTGGTGGCTGGCCACGACGCTGGCGTCGCCGATTCACGATCTCACCCGCACGCTCGCCGACATGGCGGCGAAGCGGGCCTTCGACCAGCCCGTGCCGGCGAGCGGCGTCAGTCTGGAGCTCGACGCGCTGGCGGAGACGTTCGACGCGCTCCGATCGGCGGTCCAGCTGGCCGAGGCGGAATCGGAAGCCACCTATCTGGGCGTCATCGGCGCGCTCGCCACCGCGCTCGACGCGCGGGATCCCTATACGTCCGGCCACTCCGAGCGCGTCGCCACGCTGTCGGTCGCGATCGGCCGCAAGATGCAGCTGTCGGAGATCGACATCGAGACGCTGCGCCTGGGCGCCCTGCTGCACGACATCGGGAAGATCGGCGTGAGCGACAGCGTGCTCCGGAAGCCGGGCACGCTCACGGCCGACGAGTTCGAACAGATCAAGCGGCACCCCCTGCTGGGCGCCCGGATCCTGAAGCCGCTGCGCTTCCTCTCCGCGCATCTCGCCATCGTCGAGCTGCACCACGAGCAGCCGGATGGCCGCGGCTATCCGCACGGGCTGCGCGCCGATCAGATCCCGCTGCTCGCATCGGTCGTCCGCGTCGCGGACGCCTTCGACGCGATCACGACCGCCCGCGCGTACCGGCCGGCCCGGTCGGCGACTGAGGCGATGGCCGAGCTGTGGTCGCACGCCGGCACCGGCTTCGAGACGCGCGTCGTCCAGGCGCTGGCGGCCATTCCCGAAGCGCTGCTGGTGCCGCCGCCCCTGGCGCGGCCCGACGGCGGCGCCGCGCCGGACCTCGCACTCCCGGGGGCGCTCGTGCCCTTCCGCGCCAAGGTCATTGTCGCGCGCGAAACCGCGGGGTAACGCGCCATGGTCCGCGCCGGCGCGTTCGCGTGCCTGTGCTGCGTCCTTGCTGCGGTACCGGCCGCCGCCCAGGATCGTCCGAGCCCCGCCACCCGTCGCATCGCGCTCGACACGGTTGCCGGCTCGCAGGACTTCTTCGGCGAAACCAGCGACTGGCAGACCGTCTACATCGTCGACGCGTTCACCAGCATCGGCTTCGATCGCGGCTGGCAGGTGTCGGTTCGCCCCGTCCTGAAGCGCGTGCGCGGCGAGTGGGCGGCGCGTGTCGATCAGCTGTCGGTGCGTCACGAGCTGCGACGCGGGCCGAATTGGCGCTTTGAGGCCGGGCGGTTCTCGTCGCCGATTGGCCTCGGCATGACCGAGCTGCGGCCCAACCTGAATGCCGGAGTGCTCTGGTGGCACCGGCCGTATTACATGCCGCTGCCGTCGTTCGGGCCGGGCTTACCGCGCGTCTCGCTCATTTCCGCGGTCTATCCGATCGGCGGATCCGCCACTGTTTCGAGCGAGCGCTGGGACGCGCGCGCCGCGATCGTCGATCGCGCGCCGGTGGAGTTCTGGGACGGATGGGCGGGCTCGCACCGCGGCGCCAACGCGATCCTCGGCGGCGGGATCAGCCCGCGGCAGGGCATCCGATTCGGCGCCGGATCCGCCTGGGGTCACTATGCGGCGGCCACGGAATCGCGAGGCGCGGAGTCCTACGTGATGGCCAACGTCGAGGGCGAGGTCGCGTTCGGCTACACGCGCATCAGCGGCGAGTGGACGCGCGATCGATTCCACACCGCGTGGGGCCGCCGGACCGCGTCCGGCTGGACGCTGCAGGCGCAGCAGACGATTACGCCGCGGCTGTTCGTGCACAGCCGCGCGACGGCGATCCGATCGCCTGAAGCCGTGGCGTCGGCGCCTCAGAACTTCGTCTGGCGCGAGTATCGCGTGATCGAGACCACCGCCGGCTTCCGCCTCAATCCCGACATCACGCTGCGCGTGGCCCACGCCGCCATGCAGCCGTTCGGATCGACCATCACCGATAACCAGCTCGGGATGTCGTTCATCTGGGCGAGACGGTGGTGGTAGATCCGGGTACGCCAGGTACGCCTCGTACGCCACGTACGTCTCGTACAAGGAGCCTGTCTTAGTAACCCGTCAGCTTCCTTTAGTAAAGAACGTAGACCAGCGCCAGTTCATTCCTCGTACGGGGCGTATTACAACACCACAATCGTCGCAACGCCCAGCCCAATGAGCGCGAGCTGCCAGAACGAGCCGCGATCGGTCATGCCGCGGTGCAGCGCGGGAATGAGATCCGCCATCGCCACATACAGGAAGTTGCCCGCGGCGAAGGCGAGGACGTACGGCAGGATGTCGGGCATCCCGGATCCCACGAACAACATCACGCCCGCGCCGGCGACGCCGCCGAGGGCGGACGTCAGGTTGAGCAGGAGCGCGCGCCGGGGTGTGTGGCCCGCCGCCAGCAGGATGGCGAAGTCGCCGGCCTCCTGCGGGATTTCGTGCGCGATGATCGCGAGCGCGGTCGTCGCGCCGAAGGGGACCGAGACGAGCGTGGCCGCGGCGATGACGACCCCGTCGGTAAACGTGTGCAGCGCGTCGCCGACGATCACGAGCGTGGCGGTGGCCGCATGCACCTCGCCCCGTGGGGTCTGACCCTGGTCTGAGCCTTCGTCATGGTCGTGCGCGTGGCGCCAGAGCACGAACTTTTCGAGCACGAAGAACATGAGGATGCCCGCGAGCAGCGCGCCGAGGGCGCGGCCGGGCTCGAGCGCTTCGAGCGCCTGCGGCATCAGATTGAGAAGTGACACGCCCAGCAGGGCGCCGACGGCATAGGAAACCAGGGACGACACCAGGCGGCTGCCCGCGCGGCGGCGCGCGAACAGCAGCCAGGCGACGAGCAGGCCGCCGGCGCTGCCGGCAATGGCGAGGAGAAGTGCGACGGGCCAGATCAAAGGAGGAACGTGATTCTAATCCTGCCTTTGAACTTCGAACTTTGAACTTCGAACTTTCTACTTGGGATTGCTGACGAAGCCCTTGCGCGCGCGGACCGTGTACGGCCCGCCCTTCACGCGCACGTCGATCGAATGCCACCGGCTGTCCCTGGGCGCGGCCGAGTGGTACGCGAGGAAGTACTGCCGCGAGAGCTCCGCCGCGATGCCCGCCGTCGCGGGATCGAGATCGCGCGGCGAGTAGATCAGTTCCGTCCGCCCGCCGCTGTCGTCCGTGATCGTGCGCAGCACGTCTGCGTTCACGCGGCCGTCAGGCCGCGACCCGCGTCGCGACGACGTGCTGGGAGGAGGCGGCGGCGGGGGAGGCGCCGCAACAATCGGTGGCGTCCTGCCCGGAAACGGCGACGGCACGGGCCGGCGCGACGTGGACCCTTGCGAGCTGCTCGACGACTGCGGTCCGGGGTCGCCCCCCGCGTCGATCCCAATCGCGTAGACGATCACCTCACGCTGCTGGATGAGCTGCCGCAGCTCGGGGACCGTCGTCTGGCTGCTCGTGTCGTTGCCGTCGGAGATCACGACGAGCGCCTTCTTGCGCCGCGTGCCGGAATCGGTGAGCGGCACGGCCTGCGCGATCGCGTCGTACATCGCGGTGCCGCCAGACGGCCTCACGTGGCCGAGCGCCTGCGCGACGCTGCGGCGATCCGACGTCCACCCGCGAATGAGCGTCGGCCGGCTGTCGAAGCGATAGAGGAACACTTCATCCTGCGGTCCGAGCAGATCGCCGAGAAAACGCCCCAGCGCCGCTTCGGCCGCTTCCCACTTCTCGCCGATCATGCTGCCGCTCGTGTCCACCGCGAGGCCGAGGCTCACCGGCACACGCTCGGTTTCGAACTGCGCGATCGGCTGCTCCTTGCCGTCTTCGAACAGCGTGAAGTCGCTGGCTTTGAGACTGGGGACAAAGCGGCCCGCGTCGTCCGTCACCGTCACCGTGACGCTGATGAGCTCGACGCCGGATCGGAACGAGAATTTATCCTGGCTCTGCGCGCCGACCGCCAGCACCGACAGCCCAACAAGCGCCGCCGCCGTGATGACTTGCTTCATTCGCCCTCCGACCGCTTCGGCAGGAATCCTGGCGAGATCGCCGTGCGGCCTCGGCCTCCGCCAACTGCATCTTCGGTCGTGCCGATCGGCGTCTGGCCGCGGCGATCGACATGGCTGACCACGCCGCCTTCCGCGAGGCGGAACCCGACCCGGTACCTGACGACGCCTGCCGTCTTGGGAATCGTCACCGTAAACGTCGCTTCCTCGCCGGCTTGCAAGGCCGGCACGTCCACCGCGGCGCGGCCCGTCGCCATGAATCGTCCGGCGTCATCAAAGAGGTAGACGACGGCGACCAGCCCGCTGGTCTTGCGCCCGGCGGCCGGATTCTGGACGAGCCCCGTCACGGTGAAGCTGCCGTGGTCGTCCACGGTGTGACGCAGCGACATGAGCTCGAGCGGCAGCGCCTGGCCCGCAGGCGCGGCGCTCGCGATCGCGCTGAACACGCCCATGTTGTAGAGCGCGTAGGGGACGGCCAGGCACGCAGCCAGTGCGAGCGCGAGCGCCAGGCGCGACTGCCACCGGCTCTCGGGCATCCCCTCGGGCAAGGTGAACAGATGCGCGCCCGCGGCAGGTTCGTCTGAGTATTGAATGTCGATGTCCGGTCCCAGGACCATGGAGCCCGGGGTCTTCAGACCGCGGGGAATCGCCGGGTCCAAGGACCCGGCCTCCATCGTCAGCACCTGAAGGGCTTCGACGCGCGCCGCGCGGCGCTCCGCGTTCTGGCGCAGCAGGCGCCACGCAACCCCGGCCATGATCGTCCCCAGCAGCAGCGAAACCATCGTCGCAATCAACAACAGAGAGTCCATCAGAAGTCCCTCATCCGGAATTCGACCGACACTTCCACCACGACATCAACCGGCGCGCCTTGCCGGCGCGCAGGATCGAACCGCCACTGCTTCACGGCGGCAATGGCGCTCTGATCGAGCCCGGCGCCGAGGCCACGGACGACGCGCACGCGATCCACGGTTCCCGCTTGCGTCACGATCACTTCGAGCACGACGTCGCCTTCGATCCCGCGGCGGCGCGCTTCATCGGTGTAGAGCGCGCGGACTTCCTTCACGATCCGTGGCGCTTCGACGCCGCTGCCGGGACGATACGGACCGCCGCCCGTGCCGCCGCCCGATCCTGAACCGATACCGGGGCCGGCGCCTTCGCCCATGCCCGCGCCGCGACCCGTACCGGGAAGCCCGCCAGTCCCCGATCCCGCTGGCGGCACGTCCGGCTTGCCATTCAAGACACCGGCGGTGCTCACCGGATCGGCAGGCGTCGGGACAACCGGCGCCTGAACCGCGGGCGGAGCGGGAGTTTCTGTTTTCAGTGGCTCGACGCGCGGCACTTCGACCGGCGGCTTGGGCACCGGTCGTTCGATCGGCTGCGGGCGCGGCGGCACCACACGACGAACGGGAGGAATCGGGCTCGAGACTTTGACGACAAGCTTCGGCTTCTCGGGCGCGCGTCTCGCGAGCGGAGGCGGCTTTGGCTTGTTCATGCCGCTGCCGCCGCCACCACCGCCGGGTCCGGGCGCGACAAAGAAGACAAGGCGCGCGGTTTCAGGCGGCTTGGCTGCGGCCTTGATCTCCTCGTCGGTGAGCCAGGCGCTCGAGGTGATGAAGACGAGGAGGGCAAGCGCCACGGCGTGGCAGAAACCTGACACGGTCAGGCCCGGCGCGACGCGCCGGCGACGGTCCCGCGAGAGGCTCATCGGCGACCGGTCGTTAGCCGATGGCTCCACGCCAGCCTTCAGGCGCTGGACGAGCAGGACCGCGTCGGCTTGGCCGAGGAACCCTCGGAATGTGATGCTTTTGCCGTTTTCGAGCGTGCGAAGGACGTCTTCGACCGCTACGCCGGCGGCCTCAGCTATCTCGTCCGGCGCGTAGACCTCGTCTAGCATTGCCGTTGCAAAACTGTATTCTCGGCTGGAAGGACGCGGTCCAGCAGAGGCCCGGTCGTTCGGGGCTAGGCAGCAGAGCTAGGAAACCCAGGTCAAGTGGTCTCCACCTAGAACGATACACTGACGCCCATGCGGTCGGCCATAGTGACAGGGGCGTCATCAGGTATTGGACGGGCCGCGGCCCTCAAGCTGGCGACCGACGGCTACTCGATCCTGGCGGTTGGACGCGACAAAGCCGCGCTGGATCGCGTGTGCGCCGAGGTGGCCGCAAGCGGCGGCAAAGCGCAGCCGTTCGTGGCGGACGTGACGTCCTCCGAAGGGCCGGCCGCTGTCGTGGCTGCGGCCACCAAGGCGTTCGACGGCGTCGACGCGCTCGTCAATGCGGCCGGGATCATCGCGTCAGGGGGCGTCGCCGAGACCTCGGACGAGGCCTGGGACACGATGCTCGGCATCAACGTCCGCGCGCCGTTTCGGCTCATTCGTGAAGCCGCGCCCGCGCTCGTCGCGCGCAAGGGGTCTGTCGTCAACGTCTCGAGTGTGGCGGGTCCGCGCGCGTTTCCCGGCGTGGCCGCCTACTGCGTGAGCAAGGCGGCGGTCGATCAGCTCACGCGCGTCGCGGCGCTCGATCTGGCGCCGAAAGGCGTCCGCGTCAACGCCGTCAACCCCGGGGTCGTTGTCACCAACCTCCATCGCCGCAGCGGGATGGACGAGAGCAAATACGCCGAGTTTCTGGAGCGATCGAAGACCACCCACCCGCTCGGCCGCGTCGGCACGCCTGAGGAAATCGCGGGGGTCATCGCCTTCCTGGTGTCGCCGGCCTCGGGCTGGATTACGGGCGAGACGGTGGCGATAGACGGCGGTAGACACTTGACGTGTTTTCGGTAAGATCTCCTTTGCCAGCGCCTTTGAGGGTCACATGGCGCGAAGTCCTGCGGTTGTGCTGATTGCGTTCACGGCGGGTGCCACCTTGGCCACCGCTCAGCAGGGCCCTACTTTCCGCACGGATACCAGCGCGGTTTCGGTCTACGCCACGGTCATCGACGAGGACGGCCGACTGGTCCCGAACCTGACGCAAGCGGACTTCGAGGTCTACGACAACGGCAAGCGGCAGGACATGACGGTGTTTTCCAACGCCGTCCAGCCCATCACGATCGTCGTCATGCTCGATCGCAGCGGGAGCATGCACGAGTACTTCACGCTGGTCTCGAACGCGACCGGGGCGTTCCTGGACAATCTGCTCCCTGGCGATCGCGTGCGGCTTGGCAGCTTCAGCCATCGCGTTCAGATCGATCCGGTGACGTTTACGAGCGACGCGGACGAGCTGCGCCGCATCCTTCGCGAAGAACTTCAACCGGCCGGACCCACGCCGCTGTGGAACGCGACGTCGTCGGCGCTGACGGCGCTCGGCCGCGAGCCGGGCCGCCGCGTCGTGCTCCTTTTTACTGACGGGCGTGACAACCCGGACCGGCCCGAAGCGAGCGTGTCGTACGAGCAGATTCAGGATCGCGTGGAGCGTGAAGAGACGATGGTCTATGGGATTGGCCTGGCGGGTGAGTGTGCGCCCGCGGCGGAGAGCCTGATGCTTGCATCCGCGTCCGGCGGCGCGCTGTTTCAGGCGCGTCCGCGGCCCGGAGGAGGCAGTGCCGGTCGGCCGGGCCGAGTACCAGTGCGCGGTGGACCGACGGCGCGCCCCGGCGCGCGCATGCCGATGCCGGGCGGGCGCATTGGCGGCATCGGACGTATTCCGCCGCCACTGCCGCCGGTCGGCGTCGGCGGCATCAGCAAGCCGCGCGATCCGCGCAAGCTGCCCGATCCGACGGACTACACCTGGTCATCCGGATGCCAGGGAGCCGGCCCGGATCCCAACCTTCGCACGCTGGCCGATCGCGCCGGCGGCGGCTACTTCGAGCTGCGCGGCACCGACAACCTCGTCGCGACGTTCGCGCGCGTGGCCGACGAGCTGCATCATCAGTACTTATTGGCGTTCGCGCCGCAGGCGCTGGACGGCAAGGTGCACAAGCTCGAGGTGCGGGTGCGCAACTCCGAGTTGACCGTCAGAGCCCGACGAACCTATCTCGCAACCAAGTAGGACCCAGGACCAAGGACCCGGGACCAAGGACCCGGGACCAAGGACCTTTCAGAACGACATCCCTAACGTCGTCGACAGGATGTGGAACATCCGGCTGTTCACGCCGCGATGGCCCGGATAGTACTGATTCAAGTACCCAATCTCGATTCGCATTGACGGCGTGAGCGCGTGGGAGATGCCAGCGAACGCACGGTTCTGTTCGAGGCCCTTCGCAATCCGGGAGGTGTCGTTCAAGTGGAACAGGATCTCGTCCGCTCCGACGATGGCGAGCCTGCCGCCCTTGTGAACGGGATGGCTGAAGCGAACCTGCTGCCGCAGGCGGCCAATCGGGCCGTCATTGGTTTCGATGAAGCGGTCCTCGAGTCTCGTGCGCAGCGAGAGCGTGCCGAAGGCGCCGGGCTGGTTCCAGGTGAACTGGCCGAAGATCCGGTGCTCCGTGAGGTTTTCGCCCACAGCGGGAAGGGCCGTCGAATTCGCGTAGCCGCCGGCGACGCTCGCGCGCGGCGAGAAGTTGTAGACCAGGCTCGGCCGCACGGTGGCGGTGTCGAGATCGTCGAGGCCGTCGCGGCTGCGAAGAATCAGCTCCATGGACCAGCGCCACGGCGACTCGTCGGATCCGATGTGTCCCTGAACGGGCAGGGAGAACCAGACTCGTTCGTCCGTTACGGTCTGGGCCTGAAGGTCAGAGGCGTTCAGAAGAAGAACGAAGACAGCAAGAAAAGAAACACGAATACAGTGCCGCATGCGGCGAACAGTGTAGTTCAGCTTTGGCGCAACGTCAGCGCCGGATCGATACGGCTCGCGCGTCTGGCGGGGATCCACGACGCGGCGGCCGCGGCGCCGGCGGCCAGCGCCAGGCTGACGATGACACTCCACGGATCGCGCGGGCCGACGTTGAACAACAGCACATCGATGTAGGGCAGTGCGAGCCAGGCGCCGATCACGCCGAAGAGTCCGCCAATCGCGACCAGATGCACGCCGCTCTGCACGATCGTCCGTGCGACGCCGCGCCGCGTGGCGCCGAGCGCCAGACGAATGCCGATCTCCCGCCGCCGCTGCGACACGTTGAGCGCGATCAGACCGTAGACGCCGCTCAGAGCGAGACCGAATCCGAGCGCCGCGAGCCCCGACAGCAGTACGGCGGCGAACCGATGCTGCGAGGTCTGGCGCCGGATGACTTCTTCTCCCGTCTGCGGTGTGAACACCGGTACCGTGCGATCGATCGCCGCGACGCGCTGCCGTGCCTCGCCGAGCACCACCGACGGATCGCCGGTGGTGCGAAGGACGAACCGGTTGAACACGCTGGTGTTGAGACGCTGCTGAAGAAAGTAGATCTGGTGGCGGGCGCGGGTCTCTGCCAGGCCCCAACTCTTGACGTCCGCGACGACGCCGACGATACGCCAGGGTTGGGGGCGTGCCGTGGTGTACAGCGATCGTCCGATGACGTTGCCGCCGCGGCTGGCGGCGAACGTGCCATTGACGACCGCGACGTCGGGGCTGTCCTCGGGTTGGAAGAGTCGTCCTTCGATGAGCCGGATCCCGGTCACGTCGAAGTAGTTCACCGGCACTGTGGCGAGCCCTGCCGTGGAATCGGCCGTTTCCGGCGGTCTTGCCTCGCCATCGAGCCAGGGCAGGGAGCTCAATGGTGACGTATTCAGCAGGGGCAGAGTGGAGGTTGTCACTCCGACGACCGTCGGAATGGTTCTGAGCGCGGCTCCAACCTGCTCGAGATAGGCGGCTCTCGCTTCGCTCGTGGAGTACCGAGGGGACGGCGCCGCCGCGCCGACCTCCACGAGTTGATCCAGCGCCATGCCGCTGTCCACTTTCAGCAGGTTGCTGAAGCTTCGGACCATCACGCCTGCGCCGCATAGCAACAGGACGGCGATCGCGGTTTGTGTCACCACGAGTCCGCGCATCGCACGCGATCCGCGAGAGGTCGAGCGGACGGCATCGCCTGCGTCGATCACCGATCGCAGGTCCTGCGCGCGCGATCGAAGCAGCGGCACGGCCGCGCACGCCAGCATCGCGACGCCTGCGATGGCGACGATGAACCAGATCGCCCGTCCCTCGAGACCCGCGCCGTCCATCGTCATGAACAACCGCGGCTCGTAGGATTGGATCAGACGTTCCAGGGCGACCATGATGCCGGCGCCGAGCGCCACACTCGCAACGATGTAGACGAAGGCTTCCGCGAGGAAGAGCCGGGCCAGCCGGAGTCCGGATCCGCCGAGGGCCAGCCGGACGCCCAGTTCGTGGCTGCGCGCCGCGGCCCGTCCGAGCAACAGATGTCCGGCGTTGACGATGGCGACGGCGAGCAGGGCGATCGCGCCGGCAAACACCAGCCACACACCGCGCGAAAACGCCTCGCCAAGGTACAGCTCGCCTGGTGTGAGGGCACTCGGCACCGACTTGCCCACGCCGGGCTCGTCGGCGGGCGTGAAGGCCCGGAGCTCGGTCTCGACCGCCTCGGACGTCACGCCGGGTTTCATGCGCGCGAGCAGCGACACGGGCTGTCCGCGCGGGTACTCGCGCGCGCGCGGGCGCACCTGCACGAAGGCGGGGACCAGCGTCGTGTCGATCTTCGCGCCGGCGGGAAGCACACCGACGACCGTCGTCGGCTGCAGGTCCGAGCCGAGCGGCAGCGTGCGACCGACCAGGTCCAGGTCGGCGCCAAAGCGGGCACGCCACGTGTGCTCCGCGATCATCACGACCGGCGGTGCGCCCGGCTCGGCGTCGGCCGGCTGAATCAGCCGTCCGGCGACGGGGACAACCCTCAGCATGCTCAAAAGGCCACCTGAAACCGCGAGCGAGTCGAGTCGTTCGGCGCCCGATGAGCCGTGCAGGACGACGGAGGATGGTGCGTAGACTTCGATCTGCTCGAGCGTCTTCGCGCTCTGGCGCCACCGCTCGAGCGTGTCGGCCCAGGGGCTCGACCACGTGCCGCGGTCCTGCTCCCAGAGTGCGAGATAGGTCAGCCGATCGCTCTCGTGAAACGGCAGCGGCCGCAATAAGGTGCGATCGAGCGCATCGAATGCCGTCGCGCTGGCGCCGATGCCGAGGCCGAGCGTGAGCACCACGAGCAAGCCGAAGCCCGGACGTCGTCCGACCGCGCGAACGGCGAGGCGGACGTCGCGACCGCCGTCGCCGACGAACCTCACCACGCGAGTCATCCACATCTCTGTGGATCCTTTGATCGTGTCCGCGGCCAGGATGCGGACCGTCGAGAGCGTGGCTCGCGACGGCGACGAAGACGCGCGCTCGCGGTCCCAGAGGTGCGCGGCCACGTCATCGAAGTCGCCCAGGTGGCTCTCGCGGAACGCGCGTGGATAAATGCGCGCCGCGAGCCGGGCCAGCCATCGCACG
>Ga0137313_1000216_pt1 | contig 19689 bp, 17 predicted proteins | sample EasRivERMZT166_2_FD_102287 | JGI IMG/M metagenome (GOLD analysis project Ga0137313, IMG submission 102287) | Soil microbial communities from meander-bound floodplain in the East River, Colorado, USA - East River MetaG ERMZT166_2 | ecosystem: Environmental > Terrestrial > Soil > Floodplain ...
CACCCCCGCCGCCGCCCCCGCCGCCGCCCCCGCCGCCGCCACCTCCGCCGCCGCCTCCGCCGCCGCCTCCGCCGCCGGCCAACCGGCCGCCCGTCGTGAAGGCCTCGTGCGACCCGTGCACGGTGGAAGTGGGCCGGAGTGCGACGGTGACCGCCGACGCACAGGATCCTGACGGCGACGCCCTGACCTACAAGTGGAGCGCTGCGTCCGGCTCACTGTCGAACGCGACCGCGCGCCAGACGCCGTGGATTGCGCCGAACACGCCGGGTACCGTGAACTTCACGGTGACCGTCAGCGACGGCCGCGGCGGTACCGCGAACGCGACCACGAGCATCAACGTCACCGCGCCGGTGAAGCGCGAGATCACGTTCGACGACGTGCACTTCGACTTCGACCGCTCGCTCCTGCGGCCGGATGCCCTGCGCGTGCTCGACGAGGTCGTGACGGCCATGAACGCCAACCCGAGCCTGCGGCTGCAAATCGAAGGGCACACGTGCGACATCGGCACGGCCGAGTACAACGTGGCGCTCAGCGAGCGGCGCGCCCATTCGGTCCGGGACTACCTGGTCAGCCGCGGCATCGCCGCGGATCGCCTGTCCACGGTGGCGTACGGCGAAGAGCGGCCGAAGCACGACAACACGGCCGAAGACACGCGCCGCCTCAACCGCCGCGCGGCCCTGACGGTCAGACTCCAGTAACAACTGACAACTGACAACTCTCAACTAACAACTGAGGAACCTGTGAAAAACAGGTTCCTTGGTTGTTAGTTGTTAGTTGTTAGTTGCAAGTTGTGAGTTGGCTAGTACGCCTTCGCAAACCAGGGCTTCGCCGACGACGCGCCGTTGCACTTCACGCAGTGGCCCTGGAAGGCGGGCGACCCGAGCGGGATGTTGCGGACCGTCGCCTGCGTTTCGGTCTTGATGGCCGCTTCGCACTCCGCGCTGCCGCACCAGGCGGCAATCACGAATCCCGGCCGGCCCTCCATCGCTGACTTGAACTCGTCCCAGGTGGCCGCTTCGCTCGTGTGTGACGCGCGGAACTCGAGCGCGCGGGCGTACAGGTTCGCCTGAATTTCCTCGAGAATCGCCGGAACGCGGGTCGCGAGATCCGCCAGAGGAATCGCGGCCTTTTCGCGCGTGTCGCGCCGGGCGGAAAAGACCTGGGCCTTCTCGATGTCCTTGGGCCCGATTTCCAGCCGCAGCGGCACGCCGCGCAGCTCCCATTCGGCGAACTTCCAGCCCGGTGAGTTCTCCTCGCTGGCGTCGAGCTTGACCCGGACGCCCCGCGCGACGAGCTCGTCGCGGATCGCCTCGGCCTTTGGCAGCACGGTCTCTTTCCAGTTCCCTCGGGGAATGGGGACGATCACCACCTGATGCGGCGCGATGTGCGGCGGCAGCACCAGCCCGCTGTCGTCGCCGTGGCTCATGATGACGGCGCCGATGAGCCGCGTGGACACGCCCCAGGACGTGGTCCACACGTGCTGCAGCGCCTTCTCGCGGCCCTGGAACTGGATTTCGAACGCCTTGGCGAAGTTCTGCCCCAGATTGTGCGAGGTGCCGGCCTGCAGCGCGCGCCCGTCGCCCATCAAGGCTTCGATCGAATACGTCCGTTCGGCGCCCGCGAACTTCTCGCTTTCGCTCTTGAGGCCGTCGAGCACGGGCATCGCGAGCTCCGTCTCCGCGAACGACTTGTAGATCCCCAGGATCTGCAGCGTCTCGGCTTCCGCCTCCGCGGCGGTCTCGTGGGCCGTGTGCCCTTCCTGCCAGAGAAACTCGGTCGTCCGCAGGAACGGCCGCGTGACCTTTTCCCACCGCACGACGTTCGCCCACTGATTGATCAGGATGGGCAGATCACGCCACGACTTGATCCACTTGGCGTACATCGTCCCGATGATGACCTCGGAGGTCGGACGGACGGCGAGCCGCTCCTCGAGGTCCTCGTCGCCGCCGCGGGTGACCCAGGCGACCTGCGGCACGAAGCCGGCGACGTGCTCTTTCTCTTTCCGCAGCAGCGACTCCGGGATGAACAGCGGGAAGTAGGCGTTCACGTGGCCGGTGGCCTTGAACCGGGCATCCAACAGCCGCTGAATGTTCTCCCAGATCGCGTAGCCGTACGGCCGTATGACCATGCAGCCCTTGACGGGCGAATAGTCGGCGAGCTCCGCGCGGCGCACGACGTCGAGGTACCACCGCGAGAAGTCCTCGGAGCGGGGTGTGATTTCAGTGACGAACTGTGAGTCCTTCACAGCCTGTTATCCTAACCCCGGAAACCACTTGACGTGACGTGGTAGGCAGGAGGCCTCCGAATACCACGTCACGTCAAGTGGGTTTCCGTGGACCGGCTTCATGGACCCTGCTTCGATTGCGGTCGCAAGCGAGCGCGCATCCTATCGGGTGCTGGTGGGACGCGGGCTCGCCGCGCGCCCGGCCGAATGGCTGCCGCCCGACGCCGGTGTGCGTGTCGTCGTGAGCTGCCCGCCGGTCTGGCGCGCGCTCGGACGGACCGCGCGGCGCCTGTCGCCGGGGGTGCCGGCGGTCATAATCCCAGACGGCGAGCGCGCGAAGTCGCTCCGCACGGTCGCCCGCCTGTACGACGCATTCCTCAAGCGACGCCTGGACCGGACGGGCGCCGTGATTGCCGTGGGCGGCGGTGTCGTGGGCGACGCCGCGGGGTTTGCTGCGGCGACCTATCTCCGCGGCGTGCCGCTGATTCAGATGCCAACCACACTGCTCGCGCAGGTGGACAGCTCCGTCGGGGGGAAGGTCGGAGTCAACCTCGCGGCAGGCAAGAACCTCGTCGGCGCCTTCCACGCGCCGGCGCTGGTGGTCTGCGACCCGGACGTGCTGGCGACCCTCCCCCGCCGGGAGTTCCGCGCAGGCCTGTACGAAGTGATCAAGTACGGGGTGATTGCCTCACGGGGGCTCTTCGATCGCGTGTCCGCGAACCTCGACGGGTTGCTGGCGCAGGACCGGCAGGACCTGCCTGAGGTCATCGCGGAATGCTGCCGGATCAAGGCCGCGGTCGTCTCCGAGGACGAGCGGGAGGCCGGACCGCGCCGCGTGCTGAACTTCGGCCACACGGTGGGCCACGCCCTTGAAAGCCTGACGGGGTACCGCCGATTCCGGCACGGCGAGGCGGTCGCTTACGGGATGCTGGCGGCGGCGAGGTTGTCGGCCGAGCGCGGCCTGCTCGCCGCCGGCGACGAAGCCCGCCTGCAGGACGTCATCCGGCGCCTGGGCCGGCTGCCGCCCGTCTCAGATCTCCGGGCGAGCCGGGCGCTCGACTACATCAGCCGCGACAAGAAGGTCGTGCGCGGCCGGCTGCATTTCGTGCTCGCGCGCGGACTCGGCGCGACCGAAATCGTGGCCGACGTCACCGCGGCGGAGTTGTCCGCCGCGATGAGGTCGGTGGGACTGAGAGCCTAGCGCACCCAGCCCGGAGGCACATTGGCACGGCGAGCCTCCGCCTGGATGTCCGAAATCGCCTTCTGATCGCTCACCACTTGCGCCTTCAGCCGCTCGAGCTCGCCGAGCGCCTTGGCCAGCGTCTGCCGCATCGCGCCCTGCTGCGCGGGATCGTCGCGATTGACGACGTCGTTCTGCAGGCTGTTGATGCGTGACTGCATCGCTTCCACGAGGCCCTGATCGCGATCGAGCGTGGACCTGGCCTGCGTCATGCGCGCGCGCCAGGCCTTCTCGTCGAGGGCCACGGTCTGGACTGTCGCCTCGGACGTCGGGGCAGCCGCCACCGGCGTCGTCGGGGTCGTCGGGGCCGCGCCGGACGTGACCGCAACCTCCGAAGTGGGTGCCGCCGCGGCCTCGGTCACGCGGACCGGAAACAGGTCGGGCCGCATGTTGTCGTTCGAGTACGACGCAACCGACTTCGGCGTCAGACTGCGGCGCAACGCCTCGCGTTGAGAGATCTCGGCGAGGTTGGTCGGCGGACTCGTGAACCACGTAACGAGTATCAGCACGACAGCCGGCGTTTGCCAGAGCGTCATCATCGGACTACCCTCCAGGACAAGATGCGGACGCCGGTCCCGGCGCCGCCCGTCGCGTGTCTCGCGACGATGAGTTCCACACTTCGCGAAGCCACGCCGCGGCCGAGGGCTCTCGCCCGCAGCATCACGACACCGTTGGCATCGCGCCAGACATCGCCGTCGGTTTCCGACGGATCGTCGGCCACCCACACGGCCACGTACGTTGAAGCGCCCGACCCGCCGGCCACGAACTGGCTGACGGGCGCGTGCGCGGCCAGCCGCCATCGCGGGTTGTTCGGTCCCCACTCGGCGGCTGCGTCCGACTCGGCTTGCAGTTCGGAGGTCATGGCCATCAAACTCACGACGCGATTGGACGGCAACGTCGGGGTCAGCGTCCCGTCCGTCAACGTCGAGCCTGCGGCGCCGCTCAACCAGCCGTCCCACGTGGCCGACTGTTGCAGCTCGTAAACGACATGTTCAGCGCCGCACTCAGCCGCGTACAACGCCTCGGCCCCGGCGCGGAAGTTGGCGGCAATGGCGGCCTCGGTGTTGCTGAGCGTGACCAGACCGCCGCCGAGCGTGCCCAGCAGCACCGTCGTCACGAGCGCCAGCATCACGCCCATCACCGCACCCCGCTCAAGTTGCGCGGCGCGACGTCAAATGTCACCGCGAGATCCGGCAGGGCGCGCTGTGCGCTCGTTGAGGTTCCCGGCACGGCATACGCCGGCCCGGTGGCCCGAAGCGAGGCTTGCGCGGCCTGAACGCGAAGCGTGACGCGGACCTTCCGCACGCGCAGCAGGTCGGCGTCGAATCGATTGAGACCCTCGCCGCACCAGGGACCGTCCGCGAGCGACGCGAGCGGCAGCGCGGCGAGCGAACCGCCGTCCGGCACCAGCGTCGGCAGGGGCAGGTGCGTGCCGGCAGCGTCGTACAAACAGTTGGCGACTCCGGCGGGAGGCCTCGGCAACGACGGCGACGCCGGGTCGCCGAAGTACTCGAAACGCACGGCGACGACGTTGTCCACCACGGGGACGTCGGTGGCGTCCCCGTCGTAGTGACGGAGCTGGCGCGCCGCGGCGTCGAACCAATAGACGTGCGTCTCGGCAGGCATCACGAACGCGCCTGCGGGATAGGACGAGCTCACGTCGGACCGATGGGCGCGCAGCAGCGCGTCATCGCCCACCACCGAGGTCACGGTGAACCGATCGAACAGGCCGGACCGATCGAACACCAGCAGGTCGAACCCGCTCGTGTAGCCGCACACGGCGCGCCCGCCCGGACAACTCGGCCGCGCATCCACGCGGAGCGACCCCGGACCCGCCGTGAGCGGCGCGGCCGCCGTGGTTTGCCACAGCGACTCGGAACCGTACACCATCGCGACCGCGTCCGCGCGACCCACGGTGTAGGCGTCGGGCGCCTGACGACCCACGCGCCTCGGCAGGACCGGCGCAAAAAATCTGATGAGCGACCCGGCGCTGGCATCCGCGGTGTAGCCCGCGCCAGCCATGCGCAGATCGCGCTGCAGCATGTCGCTCGCCACGCGAAGCCGCTGCTGCATGTCGGCGGCTTCCGCTTGCACCGACGAGCCCGTGAGGCCCGGCGTCATGATCGCAAACGCGGCGCCCGACACCGTGAGCATCAGGGCCGTGGCGACCAGCGACTCGACGAGACTGAATCCGGCCTGCGACCTCATGACGCCTTCCGGGTCTTGACCGCCGTCATGACGATCTCCCCTGCCGCGGCCGGGCGATGCACCGGTGTGACGAGCACCTGAATCACGCGCGCGTCCGGGTTGAGCGGCGAGGTCTGAACGCTCCAGCGGCGGCGATACACCGCGCCTGCCGGCGGCGTCGTGCCGCGACCGAGCCAGCGCCCGCTGTTGTCCAGATAGTCCGCGTAGCCGGGTGTGTCAGCCTGGAGCGACCCGGCGGGTGATGGATCGAGGCCTGCCCCGCCGGACCGGGGCGGGTCGTAGCTCACGTCGGAGGACGTGTCGCTCTCAGGCAGACCACTCCCTGAGAGATCGATGCGCCACGTGAGTGCGAGAAGCTGTTCCATCTTCTGTGTCGCCAGGAGCGTCGCCGACGTTTGAGTTCGCGCCGTCACGCCCGATTGCCTCGCCACGCTCGCCAGTCCCGCGACGCCGGTCACCGCGACCGCGATGAGCGCCATCGCGATGACCACCTCGAAGAGCTTCACGGAGTTGCTTTGTGCAACTCCCGGTCCACGCTGGATTGCGCCCAAAACCTCGGAACGGCGCGATCCACGTTGCAGAAACTGCGTACTCCGCCGGCCCGAGGATTTGAAAAAGACACCCCGAGCCGCCAGGTACAGGGCGGCAAGTCCCGTTCCACGGATGGGTGCGAAGACAGGCCGGAAACGCGCGACAGCCGGTCCGGAGGGCCGGCCGACCCACCGGAATTGAAATCGACGTGACGAGACTGGCGGGCGCCTGAGGGCGCAGCCCTAGCCGAGGAGCCCGAGGTACCAGGCCAGCACGGCCTCGCCGCTGACAGAAGCGACGAGGGCGGCGACCGCCAGGAAGGTGCCGAACGGCAGGCGCATGCGGGACGACCGGCCCCGGCCGGCCATGATCGCCACACCCACGATCGCGCCCGTCACGCTCGCGAGGAAGAGCACCACCCAGACCTGGCGCCAGCCGAGAAACGCCCCGATCATCGCGAGCATCTTCACGTCCCCGAGGCCCATCGCATCGACGCCGCGGGCGCGCAGCCAGATCCACCTGATCGCGTACGGAATCGCGGCCCCGATCGCCGCGCCAATCAGGCTGGACACGATGCCCGGCGGCAGGAACAGGCTCGACACGAGCCCGATCACGATGCCCGGCAGCGTCAGCACGTTCGGCAGGCGCATCGTCTCCAGGTCGGTGCCGAAGAGCGCAATAAGGAGCGCGGTGAAGACGAGCCGCGACACGAGCATCGGCGGATCGTCGCCGTAGACCAAACCCTGCAGCACGAAGCAGACGCTCGTGGTGATCTCGATGATCGGATAGCGCACGCTGATCGGCGCACGGCACTTGCGGCACTTCCCGCCCAGGATCAGGTAGCTCACGACCGGGATGTTGTCGAACCACGCAATCGAGGACCCGCAGCGGGGACAGCGCGAAGGAGGCGAGACGATCGACTGCCCTGCCGGGATGCGGCCGATGACCACATTGAGAAAACTCCCGATGTTCAGCCCGACGATCGCGAGAACAAATAGGAGGAATCCTTCAGGGATCACCGCTGGAACCCCTGCGGCAGCGGCGCAAGCGGTGATCCAGGGCCCAGCTTCACGTGATGCGTGGTCGCATCGTAGACAAACGGCACGCGTGACGGATCGAGCGGGAGCGCCGGGATGAGTCCGGCGCGCACCAGGTCGGACCAGTTGGCGGGATACTGGCCGTGCCGGCGGAAGTACTCGTCCACGGCGGCCTGCAGAAAGTCGATGGCGTCGAGCGCCTGGAGCTGCAGCAGCCCGCGTTCGGCCGCCTGCCGGATGTACGCCTCCGGCGACGTCAGCAGCTCCTGCAGCATCTGCCTCGCGCCCACTCGATTGCCGCCCTGCGCGCGCGTAGTGGCGGCCAGGGGGCCGATCCAGCTCGGCGCCTTCGGCATCCGCGCCGCGCGCTCGAACCAATCGGCGGCTTTCGTGAAGTCGCCGGTCTGCCAGTAGTGCACGAACCCGATGTCGTGCGCGTACTGCCAGCGGTCGGGCGTCGCCCTCAGGCCTTTCTCGAGCAGCGCAACAGCCGCCTCCGGTTTCCCGGGGCCTTCAGGCGGCGCCATGGACAGAAAGATGGCGCCGAACCGGTACGCCGTCATGAACATCGGATCCAGCGACGTCGTGAGGTCCAGCAGCGGCTCGAGCAGCTCGAACCGGCCGGACTGGAGACGCGACTTGCGATCCCGTCCGTAGTGCTGAATCGTGCGGATCCAGTACACATCCGCGGCCAGGGCATCGAAGGTCAGCATCACGCGGCCAACGACCGAGCCGGACGTGACGTAGAGCATGCGCTGTGTGACGGGCGGCGGCGGATACCGGTGATCTCGCGCGTAGAGAAGCGACGCTGACAACGCCAGACCGCCCACTACGGCGAGGATGCCGAAGGCCGTCGGCTTCGCGCCCGTCACTTGAACTCCCGGCTGCGAAGCGCGATGACCGCGGCGCCCACGGCGGCCGCAGCGTACGCGACGGTATACGCGATGGTGTGCAGGACGAACCCCGGCGCCAGCGGCAGGCCGTAGACCACCTGGTTCTTCACGTCGAAGGCCGAAAACGCCGGCACGAGCCACCCGACGCCGACGACGAGGTAGCCGAGGACAGGGGCGTCCACGACGTCGTTGAACGCCCGAAGGTCGGCGCTCAGCAGGCCCGCGATAAAGATGCCGACCGTGAACACGACGGAAATCAGCGTGCTGGACGAGAACGTCGAGAAGAACAGCGCCACGGCGGTCAGGAGCGCCAGCTCGAGCGCGATCATCAGCACCGCGATCATCAGCCTGGGATCCGACGCGGGCGCCGGCCACGACGCGCGGACGCCGAGCGGCGCGACCCAGTGCTGATAGGCCAGAGCGGCGTAGAGCGCCAGCGACATCGCCAGGACATTGACGGTCAGCGTCAGCACCAGCCCGAGGTACTTGCCGACGACGAACTCCCACCGCGGCAGTGGCTTGGCCAGCAGGCTGAAGATGCTGCGGCGCTCGATCTCGCGCGCGACCAGTCCGACGCCGATAAAGACCGCCATCAGCACGCCGGCCAGCTCGATGGTCGCCAGGCCGAAGTCCTTCATGATCTTGAGGTCCTGGCCGGCGGTGAGCTGCGAGAAGACGACCGCCGCAGTCACGAGCAGCATCGCGAACGCGCCAATCGCGTAGAGCACGCGATCGCGCACGCTCTCCTTGAACACGTGCCAGGCGACAAGGCCGATGCGTCGAAGCATCATCGGGTGATCCGCTCCATGAAGACGTCCTCGAGCGTCGTGCGCACGGGCGTCAGGGAGACGACCGAGGCGCCCGCCGACGCCAGATCCGTCACGAGCGTCTCCGGCCGTACCTCGGGCGCGAGCTCGAAGGTGTAGCGCCCGGGCGCGATGCACGTCGCGCGCCGCACGCGTGCGGTCAGGCGGTCGGCGACCTCGGGCGGGACGTTGATCGCCACCACTTCCCAACCGTCACCCGATCCCGGCTGGGCGGCAGTGAGATCGGACAACGCGCCTGACGCGACCAGCCTGCCCTTGGCGAGGATGGCGACGCGGCTGCACAGCAGCTCCGCGTCGGACAGGATGTGCGAGCTGAACAGCACCGTGCGGCCCTCGTCGCGCAGCTTCAGGATCAGATCGCGAACGTCGCGGCGGCCGATCGGGTCGAGGCCCGACATGGGCTCGTCGAGAATGACGAGCTCCGGGTCGTTGATCAGGGCCTGGGCGATGCCGACGCGCTGCACCATGCCCTTCGAGTAATGGCGCAACAAGCGCCGGCGATCTGCGCCGATGCCGACGAGGTCGAGAAAGCGGCTGGCGCGGGCGCGGCGATCCGCCGGACTGTAGCCGAACAACCCCGCGAAATACGTGAGCAACTCCTCGGCGGTCAGGTGGTCGTAGAACGTCGGATGCTCGGGCAGAAAGCCGAGCCGCCGCCGCGCGTCCACATCTCCTGGCGGACGGCCCAGCACCTGGGCGCGGCCGGCCGACGGCCAGAGCAGGTTGATCAGGATCTTGAGCGTGGTGCTCTTGCCGGCGCCGTTCGGCCCGAGCAGCCCGAAGACGCCGCCCGTCGGAATCTCTAGCGACAGCCCGTCGAGCGCGCGGTGCGGCCGGGACCGCCAGAACCCCGCGCGAAAGTCTTTGGTGAGGCCCTCTGTGACAACCGCGGTTGCCATAGCGCTCTGGGTCGGGTTCGCTACTTCTTGTTGAGTTCCAGCGTGAGGGCCAGCTCGAACAAGGTCGGCGCCATGAACCCGTTGATCCGCACCCCGTTGATGAAGATCAGCGGCGTCCCGTTCAGCGACAGCGCGCCGCCGTCGGCGACGTCGCGCTTGATGTCGGGGAGCTTGGCTGCGTACTCCTTGTCGAAGTCGGTCACGCCGAGCAGCTTCTTCGCGCCGTCGATGACGCCCTGAGGCGTCAGGGTCTGCTGGTTCTGAAACAGGAAGGCCTCCATCTCGGCAAGCTTGCCGCGGTCTTTCGCCATGCGGGCGGCCGCGGCGCCTTCGCACGCCCAGTTGTGCATCTCGGTCGGCACGTTGAAATTGCACTTCGAATGCCACGGCCAGTCCTTGGTTACCTGCCTGACCTGGCCAGGATGGCTCTTCTCGAGCTTCTCGTAGATCGGCTTGTAGCCGTCATACACGGCCTTGCAGGTCGGGCACTGGTAGTCGTTGAACTTCACCACGACGACCTTGGCGCCGTCGGCCGGAATGCCCAGATCCACGCGCGGCTGCTGCCACCATGCCTCTTCGAAGTACTTCGCCTGGTCCTGCGTCGGCGGCTTGCCCTGCGGGACGCTGCCCTCTTTCGGGAAGACCTTGAGGAGGGAGCCCGCGCCAACGACGAACAGCAGCGCGATGAGAAACGTGGTCGGTCGCGAAATCATGGCCCGGATATCCCCCGCGAGGCGCATCGGCAGCCGGCTGACCGACACCGATGCGGCCATCCCTGAAACGACGAAAATCCCCGCGACGGCGACGTAGGTGCCGATGCAGAGGATGCACGCCTTCTTGAGAATGAAGAACGACGCGTAGCCCAGGTAGAGAATCGACGCGAGCCCCACCGTCGCCAGCGCGAAGATATACGCCCCGCTCGGGTCGCCGTCCCGGCGCTCCACCCGCCGCAAGCCGGCGAGCAGCGCGACCACGCCGAACCAGATGACGCCGCCGAGCGCCACCGGCACGCCGGCCACCGCGCCGAACCGGCTCTTGTACACGTCGCTGCAATTGAAGGTGGCGCTGAGGTCGCAAAGGCTCGTGTAGGACGGGTCCGTGAGCAGCTTGTAGTGGATCCAGGCGGACGTCCCCGCGAACGCCAACCCCATCAGGGCAAGCGCCAGAACGAGCCGCCGGGAGGTCGTGGACATGGCCTAAAGGTTAACCCAAGACATGACGGCCGTCATTGGCCGGCACCGTACAAAGTTCACGGTGCCTCGGCCCGCGGCGAACCGCGGACCGGGCACCGTGAGTGAGTCCGAAGCCGACTACTGGATCGGGGTCGCCGGAGGACCGAAGGGCTCGCCAGGAGCCGCCGCGCCCTGCAGCTGCCAAATCGTGTTGCCCGCGTTCACCGCGAACGCACGCGTACCAGTCGTGCCCACCGTGATGGGAACGCCCGACGCGTAGTAAGCGGAGATCGTGGCCGTGCCGTTGCAGTCGTTCGGGCCGGGAGCGGAACCCGCGCCGGCGCCGAGGGTGAAGTTGAAGCCGCTCTTCTGCGGAGCCGCCACCGTGCCGAGGTCGGCCGAGATGAAGCCCTCGCCGCCGGCCGCCGGAGGCGTGCCGAGCACAACGAAGCTCGACGCGTAGGAGCCGTTGCCGCACGACGCGGAATACGCCACCTGCGACGACGTCGACACCTTCAGCGACGCGATAGCCGACGTCTCGTTACCCGTCATACGGGCACGCAGAAGTCCCGGCACCGCGATCGCCGCGATGATGCTGATGATCGCGACAACGATCAGCAGCTCGATAAGGGTGAAACCCTGTTCGCCTTTGCCTCTCATGTTATGTAGTCTCCTCGTAAAGTGTTCACTCGAATCAAGCCGCAGCGTGCCCGCGGTGCCCATCACCCGGTGCCGACAGTTCGTGCCGTGCTGCCGCGTCTCTACTAAGCAACAGGGGTGCCAGCCCGTCCCCCTACCCGCGCGCCTACCGCAACTTCCCGCATATCAATCACTTACGCAGACAGCGGGGCGAGCGACAAATGTGTGCTCGCCGCGCCGTCTGACAGGTCTGTGCCGCGTCTACCGCTTTTGACTGCGCACGCTCACGAGAGCTTGCTGATCAAGTCGAACAGCGGCAGATACATCGAGATGACGATCGCGCCGACGATGACGCCGAGCACACAGATCAGTAACGGTTCCAGAACCGTCAGCAGCCCGGCCACCGCGACGTCCACTTCGTCCTCGTAGAACTCGGCGATCTTCGCGAGCATCGTGTCGAGGGCGCCCGTGCTTTCACCGGCGCCGATCATCTGGGCCACCATCGGCGGGAACACGCCGCTCGCCTTGAGGGGCGCCGCGATCGTCTCGCCGCGCTCGATCTTGGAGCGCACCAGTTTGATCGCGTTCTCGATGATCGCGTTGCCCGAGGTCTTGGCGGTGATGTCCAGGCCCTCGAGAATCGGCACGCCCGAGCTCATCAGCGTGGAGAGCGTGCGGCAGAACCGCGCCACCGCCACCTTACGGAAGATCTTGCCGAGCAGCGGCATGCGCAGCATCGTGGCGTCCACGCGGAGGCGGCCGGCGGTGGTCTGGTAGTAGCGGCGGAACAAGTACGTCCCGGCGAACACGCCGGCGATCATGAACGGCATGGCCACGATGGTCTTCTTGCTGATCCAGATGACAACCTGCGTCGCCAGCGGCAGCTGCGCGCCGAGGCCTTCAAAGAGCTGGGTGAACGTCGGGACGACCTTCACCATGATGACCATGACGACGATCGCGGCGATGCTCAAGACCGCGACCGGATAGATCATCGCGGACCGCACCTGGCTGATGAGCTTGGCCTGCTTCTCGATGAAGGCCGACAGGCGCTTGAGAATGACGTCCAGAATACCGCCCGCTTCGCCGGCCGCGACCATGTTCGTGTAGAGCGAGTCGAAGGCGTACGGCCGCTTGCTCATGGCGTCGGCCAGCGACGCACCGCCTTCGAGGTCGGTCCGCACCTGGTCAATCGCGAGCGCCAGGCGCTTGTCGGGCTCCTCTTTGGCGAGGAGCTCGAGGCACTGCACGAGCGGCAGGCCGGCGTCCACCATGACCGAGAACTGGCGGGTGAAGATCGCCAGGTTCTTGGCGGGCACGCGCCGGTAGCGCTCTTCCTTGCGCGCGGCCGGCCCCACCTTGGTGACGAGGATCTGCTCGCGCTTCAGCGCATCGGTGAGCGCCTGCTGCGTTTCAGCCGCGCGCTCCCCTTTGACGATTTGTCCGGTCCGAGTCCGTCCGACCCAAGCGTAGGTGGTCATCGCGCCGCCCCCTGCCCAACGGGCACTCTGTTACGCGCAGCGCCCGCGGCCTGAGTGGCGGCCGCGGCGGCGCCGCGTTCGAGCATCGTGATCAGTTCTTCCTTGTTCGAGGAGTGGTTGAACGCGGTGTCCCGCGTGATGATCCGGCGCTCGACGAGCCGCTGGAGCGACTGGTTCATCGTCTGCATGCCGATCTTTTCCTGGCCGGACTGCATCGTGCCGTAGATCTGGTGGATCTTATCGTCGCGGATCAGGTTGCGAATGGCGGGCGTCGCGATCAGGATCTCGAGCGCCGCGACACGCCCCTGCCCGCTGCCCTTGGGCAGGAGCGACTGACAGACGACGCCCTCGAGCACCAGCGACAGCTGCGTGCGGATCTGCGCCTGCTGGTGCGCCGGAAACGCGTCGATGATGCGCGTGATGGTCTGCGAGGCCGAGTTCGTGTGGAGCGTGGCCATCGTCAAGTGGCCCGTTTCCGCCAGCCGCAGGGCCGACTCAATCGTCTCGAGGTCGCGCATTTCGCCGACCAGCACGACGTCCGGGTCTTCACGGAGGGCGGCGCGCATCGCCAGCGCGAAGCCCTGGGTGTCGGCGTGCAGCTCGCGCTGATTGACGAGCGCGGTCTTGTGGTGATGGAGATACTCGATCGGGTCCTCGATGGTGAGGATGTGGAGCGGCTTGGTGTTGTTGATCCGGTCGATCATCGCCGCCAGGGTCGTGGACTTGCCGCTGCCCGTGGGACCGGTGACGAGCACCAGGCCGCGCGGCCGGTCCGCGAGCTCAGCCAGGACGGCCGGCAGGCCCAGGTCCTCGAGCGGCCGGATCTTCTCGGGAATCAGACGGAAGACGCCGCCGACGGCGCCCTTCTGGTTGAAGACGTTGCAGCGGAACCGGCCGACGCCCCGGAGGCCGAACGCGAGGTCCAGCTCCCACGTCTCCTCGAACTTCTTCTTCTGCATGTCGGTGAGGACGCTGTACACCAGCCCCTTCAGCACGTCCGGCGTGAGATCCGGCTGCGCGAGGCGGCGCAGATGGCCGTCGACGCGCACCTGCGGCGGCGAGCCGATGGACAAGTGGAGGTCCGAGCCCCCCAGGTCGAGCGTGGCCTTGAGCAAGTCAGGTAGATTCATAAAGTCCTACATCGTCTCCCGCACGACTTCTTCCAATGTGGTGACGCCGTCGGCGACCTTCCCGAGTCCGCTGCGTCGCAGCGTGACCATGCCGTCCTCGATGGCGGCCCGGCGGAGATCGTTGGCGGTCACGCCGCTCGCGACGAGCTCGCGCAGCTTGTCGGTCATCTCCAGGACCTCGAACAAGCCGACGCGGCCCTTGTAGCCGACGCCGTTGCAACGCTCGCAGCCCCGGCCCTTGGCCGGCTTGACCGCGGCCGCTTCGGCCTCGCTGTAGCCGGCTTCGATGAGCGAGGCGTGCGGCACGTCCGCCTTCACCTTGCACTTGTCGCAAATGCGGCGGACGAGGCGCTGCGCGCAGATGAGGTTGAGCGAGTTGGCCACGAGGAACGACTCGATGCCCATGTTGACGAGCCGGTTGATGCTGCTCGGCGCGTCGTTGGTATGGAGCGTGGACAGCACGAGGTGTCCGGTGAGCGCGGCCTTCACGCCGATGGAGGCGGTCTCGGCGTCGCGGATCTCGCCGATGAGGATGATGTTCGGGTCCTGGCGCAGGAACGACCGCAGCGAGTTGGCAAACCCCAGGCCGATGCTCTCGCGCACCTGCACCTGGTTGATGCCGGCAAAGTTGAACTCGACCGGATCCTCGGCGGTCATGATGTTCACGCCGGGCTGGTTGAGCTGCGCGATCGAGGAATAGAGCGTGTTGGTCTTGCCGCTGCCGGTCGGGCCGGTCACGAGCACCATGCCCCACGGCTGCCGGATGGCCCGCTCGAACTTCTTGAGCGCCTCCGGATAGAACCCGAGCTGGGCGAGGTCCAGGCGGAGGCCCTCGGGATCGAGGAGCCGGAGCACGACCTTCTCGCCGAAGAGCGTCGGCACGCACGACATACGGAAGTCGATGTCGCGGGCGTGGCCGCGATCGTTGAACCGGGCCTTGATGCGGCCGTCCTGCGGCAGGCGCTTCTCGGCGATGTCGAGCTTGGCCATGATCTTCAGGCGCGAGACGATCGCGTCCTTGAACTTCATGGGCGGAGCCATGACGGGCTGCAGCACGCCGTCCACGCGGAACCGGATCCGAATCTCCTTCTCGTACGGCTCGACGTGAATGTCGCTGGCGCCCCGCTGGATGGCCGACAGCATCAGCGCGTTGACGAGCTTGATGACCGGGGCTTCGCCGCTCTGCTTGGCCAGCGAGGCCGCGTCGATCTCTTCCGCAGCATCGACGACCTCGAGGTCCTCGTCGGCGGTGCCGAGCTCCTCGAGCGCCTTGTTGACGAGGTCGGCGGCCTTCGAGCCGTTCACCCCGCCGCGGTCGATGGTCGCGTTCTTGCCGAAGTGCTGGCCGATGCACTCGCGAATGGCGGTGTCCGACGCCACGACCGGCTCGACGTGCAGGCCGGTGCGGAACTTGATGTCGTCCATCGCGAAGACGTTCGTCGGGTCCGTCATCGCGAGCGTCAGCGTCGTGCCGTTCCGGCTGACGGGAATGACGTTGTACTTGGTGGCGGTCTCGGCCGGGATCAGCCGGACCACGCTGCCGTCGAGGTCGAACTCGCGGAGGTTGATCGCCGGCACGCCATACTGCCGGCTCAGCACCGAGGTGATGTCCTCTTCGGTGAGGATGCCGAGCTTGACGAGGCTGCTCCCCAGCCGGCCCCCGTTGGACCGCTGGTGGTTCAGCGCATCCTGGAGCTGCGTCGGCGTGACGCGCTTCTCGCGCAGGAGCAGTTCACCCAGACGGACGGCCATGTCCTCCCGCTTTCCCTTGTCGGTAGCCCTCATGTCAGTGGCGGCCAGTCCAATCCTTGTAGGACGGGCCGAGTCCAGATGGTCACTAGTAGCAAAGGTGAGGCCAGCGCCCGGGCGTGCCGCACGCGCAGTTCTGGGGAAACGCTGGCGAATACTGCGATCTTTGGATCGGGGCGGATCGCAGATTCTGCGATCGGGGCTTCGGGTGATTACGACTTTGAGATCCGCGCGACAGACCTGACCACGCGCAGACGGAACCTACAGCCAGCGGGATCGTAACTTTGTTCGTGGGCGGTACAATGAGGGGTCCTTTACCCCCTCCCGGACCTTCCCGAGGTGCCCCCATGACCGCCGAAGCCGCCACCCCCACTCAGCCAGAAATGGGTCTGTTTGCACGGGTCTGGGGCGTCATTACCGCGCCCGGCGCGACCATGGCACAGGTCGTGGCCAGCCCGCGCCCGGTCGGCATCCTCTTTATATGCGCCGTGGTGATCGGCCTGGCGGCAGGTCTGCCACAGTTCACCGAGTCGGGACGGCAGGCGGTGCTCACCCAACAGGTTGAGACCACCGAGCGCTTCCTTGGCCGGCCCGTGACGGCGGAGGAATACACCGTCATGGACCGCAGGTCCCACTACGGTGCGTACGGCACGATGGTGGGTGTGCTGGTCGCGTTCCCGATCTTCGCCCTGCTGTGGACGGCACTCTACTGGGTGGCCTTCAACACCGTGCTCGGCGGCACGGGCAGCTTCAAGCAGGTGCTCGCCGTCAACAGCCACTCGTACGTGCCGGCCGCGCTCGGCGCGGTCATCGGCGCGCCGATTCAACTGATGCAGGACAAAGTCACGCAAGGCGGCCCATTCAACCTCGGCGTCCTGGCGCCGATGCTGGACCCGGTATCGCCCCTCGCGACGCTGCTGAGCTGGACGAACGTCTTCACGATCTGGGCCTTCGTGATCACCGCCATCGGTCTGGCGGCGCTCTATCGGCGCAAGGCTCTCAACATCTTCATCGGGTTGATTCTGGCGCACGGGATCCTCGTGTACACGATCCTCTCGGTGGTCGGTTCCATGTTTGGCGGCGGGCGAGCCGGAAGGTAGGTCAATGAAGCGGAAGAAGGTTCTCATCGGCGCGGGCATCGTCGTCCTGCTCGGCCTCGTCGCGTGGGCGAATCTCGGCCTGCGGCGCGAGACCGGCCTCGCGGTCAACGTCGAGAAGGTCGACGCGCGCGATCTCGAAGCGATCGTGTCGGCGAGCGGCAAAGTGCAGGCGAAGCGCGCCGTCAACATCAGCGCCGAGACGTCGGGCAAGGTCGTGCACGTCGCCGTGAACGAGGGCGAAATGGTCCAGCGGGGGCAGCTGCTCCTCGAGATCGACCCGAAGAACCTCGAGACGCGCGTGCAGAACAACGAGGCGAGCCTCGCCTCCGCCCGATCCCAGCTCGAACAGACCAAGGCGCAGATCGACAACACGCGAGTGGCGCTCAAGGAAGCCCAGGATGCGTTGAAGCGCTACGAGGACCTGTTCAAGAACGGCCTGCTGCCGCGCGACCAGTTCGAGAAGGCGCAGAACGAGGTGAAGCGGCAGGAGACCAACATCCAGGTCGCCGAGCAGTCCGTGAAGACGCAGCAGCAGCGCATCAAGCAGGAAGAAGCCAACCTCGACAGCGCCAAGTACGACCTCAACAAGGTCCGTATCGTCTCGCCGATCGCCGGCCTCGTCACCCGCAGGAGCATCGAAGAGGGCGAAACGGCCGTGGTCGGGACGATGAACAACGCCGGCACCGTGTTGATGCAGGTCTCCGACATGTCCGTCATCGAGACCGAGATCGAGGTCGATGAGACGGACATTCCGTTCATCCGGGTCGGCCAGCCCGCCAAGGTCACGATCGACGCGATTCCCGATCAGACCTTCCTCGGCAAGGTCACGGAAGTCGGCAACAGCCCGATCCAGGCCGCCGGCGGGGCGGCTGCTGGCGGCCGGGCCACGAACTTCAAGGTGGTCGTGACGATCGACGGCCAGGTGCCCAACGTGCGGCCCGGCTTCACGTGCACGGCCGTGATCACGACGGCGACGCGCAAGAAGGGGATCTCGGTGCCCATCCAGGCCATGACCGTCCGCGAGCTGGTCGTGGACGAGAAGGGCGAGATCGTCAAGCAGGAAGAACCGGCTGGCAAAGGACCGAGGCCGGCCCGGCCGGGTCCGCCACCCGAGCTCGCACCCGGCCAGAAGCGCCAGGAAATCGAGGGCGTCTTCATGGTGAAGGACGGACACGCGGTGTTCGTGCCGGTCAAGACCGGCATCGCGGGCGAGAAGTACTTCGAGGTGCTCAAGGGCCTGTCGGCCGGCGACGAAGTCATCGTCGGCCCATTCGCGTCGGTGCGGTCGCTGCGCGAAGGGGATCAGGTCCGCATCGAGGCGGCGCCGTTCAGCCGGCCGGGCACCGACACGACCAAGAGCAAGTAAATGCAGCAGTTCCTCGAGGCGGCGGGGATCGCCCTGCAGGCCATCTGGGCGAACAAGCTGCGATCGCTGTTGACCGTGCTCGGCAACATCGTCGCGGTGACGTCCATCATCGCCGTGGTGTCGCTGGTCCAGGGCCTCAACGCCAGCGTCCAGAGCTCCATCCAGAGCCGCTTTGCCGCGGATGCCTTCTCCGTCACGCGCACGCCGATGGTGCGGACCGACGAAGAGCGCCTCAAGGTGATGAGCAATCCACGGGTGACGATGGAGGACGCCGAGGCCATCCGGGGCTTCACGCCGCGCATCGGACTCGTGATGGCCGAAACCCAGGCCAACGCCGAAATCAAGTTCCGCGGGACGACGCTGGAGAGCGTGCAGATCCGAGGGGTCACCAAGGAATACATCAGCCTTCCGTCCACCGTCATCGAACGCGGCCGGCCCATCACGGCCACGGAGTTCGACGCCGGCCGCCCCGTCGCGATCCTCGGCTTTGACACGGCGGATCGGCTGTTCGGCGCCATCGAACCTCTGGAGAAAGAGATCCTGATCGGCGGGAAGCACTTCCGGGTCGCCGGCGTCGCGCCCAAGAAGGGCGTCATCCTCGGGCAGTCGCAGGACGAGTTTGCCGTCGTGCCGCTCGAAGCGCTCCAGCGGATCTTCGGATCGCGGCTGGGACTCCGTCTGACGATCCACCCCACCGACCCGAAGGTCGTCGAGGAAGCGAAGGACGACGCGCGCCTGGCGCTGCGGATTGAGCGGCGGCTGAGGCCGAGGGAAGCGGACAACTTCGGCATCCTGTCCTCGGACACCTTCCTGGACATCTACCGCTCGGCGACCTCGGGCATCTTCGCGGTGCTGATTGGCGTCGTGAGTCTCTCGCTCGTCGTGGGCGGCATCGTCATCATGAACATCATGCTGATGGTCGTGTCGGAGCGCACCCGCGAGATCGGCCTGCGGAAGTCGCTCGGCGCCCGCCGGCGCGACATCATGTGGCAGATCCTCACCGAGTCGATCACGCTGTCGACGTTTGGCGGCATGGTCGGGACCGGACTCGGGTTCGTCGTCGCCTGGGGCATCAGCATGGTGAGCCCGCTGCCGGCGATCGTCGAGTTCTGGTCCGTCATGCTCGGGATTTCGATGACGGCCATCGTGGGCCTGTTCTTCGGGATGTACCCGGCGATGCGCGCGGCAAAGCTCGA
>Ga0137313_1000217_pt1 | contig 19648 bp, 12 predicted proteins | sample EasRivERMZT166_2_FD_102287 | JGI IMG/M metagenome (GOLD analysis project Ga0137313, IMG submission 102287) | Soil microbial communities from meander-bound floodplain in the East River, Colorado, USA - East River MetaG ERMZT166_2 | ecosystem: Environmental > Terrestrial > Soil > Floodplain ...
AAGGCGTCCGCGACCGGCTGCCCGGTCATGACCGACTCGGCCAGGGCGACGGGATCGTAGATGTTGGCCAGCGGATTCGAAAACAGGCTCCCGATGTCTTTTTTCGCGAGCACCTGCCCCAGCGTCGCGCGCAGCTGATCGACGCCCAGGCCGCGCGGCACGACCATCGGAATCACCGGGACGCCCAGCCGCTTCGACAGCGCCGACGCGTCGATCGTCCACCCCCGCCGGGCCGCGACGTCGATCATGTTGAGCGCGACGATCGGTTTCAGTCCCTTGGTGAGGAGCTCGCCGACGAGCACGAGATTGCGCGCGAGGTTGGCGGCATCGACGATGACGATGACGGCGTCGGGGTAATGCGCACGGTCTTCGCCGGAGAGCACGTCGCGGACGATGCGCGCTTCCGGCGACTTCAGCCCGAGCTCGTAGATGCCGGGAAGGTCGAGCACTTCGAGGGACTGGATGCCGTCCACGCGCGCATGGCCGATCCGCGCCGACGTCGTCGTGCCGGGAAAATTCGCCGTCTTCGCGCGCGTGCCGCAGAGCCGGTTGAAGAGCGAGGTCTTCCCGGTGTTGGGGTTGCCGAGGAGGGCAACCCGGGCGGCGGTCATGCCCCGCCCGGTCCGTCCGGCACGACCAGGATGCGCGCGGCGACGGCCCTGGAGACGCCGATCCGCGTCGCGCCAATCTGCACGATGCAGGGCTCGCCGGTCTTGCAGAGCTTGAACCGCCTCGAGACGGAGAGGCCGAGCGCGTGGAGGAGGCTGGTGGACTCCTCGTCGAGCAGCGGCTCGTGCACGCGGCCGTGCGCGCCGGTGGGCAGGCTGCTCAGGGCGACGGGACGAACGGGGGGCAGGGACATGCCAGGGAAAAGGCGACCGAAGTCATCGTATATCAAATGCGATACGTCTCATTTATGTCTCACCTTGGACCTGGATCCCTGGTCCCAGGTCCTTAGGTCCTGGGTCCTGCGGGGACGTTACGTCGCTAACTGGCGGCGGGAACGCGCGTTATGGCAAGGTACGCCATGCTCGCCGGCTTGCGGCAGAGCCTCCGAACACTCGGCCGTGCCCCCCTGCACACCGCAGTGGCCATCCTCTGCCTGGGCGCGGGCATGGCGGCGACGACGAGCGCGTTCGCCGTCCTGAACGCCATCGTTCGAAGCGAGCTGCCGGGCATCAGCGACCGCGGCTCGCTGTCCCGCCTCGTCATCGAGATGAATTTCCGCGGTCAGTGGGTCTGGCTCACCGGCGGGTCGGTTCGCACCTTCGAGGCCCTGCAGGCGCACGGCCCGGCCGTGAGCGCCGTGGCGGCCGAAGGCCCGGTCGACGTGGCGATTCGGACCGACGGCGATACGGTCAGCGTGGCGGGCGCGTTCGTCTCGGGCAATTACTTCGCCGCGATGGGCACCCAGCCCCGCCTCGGGCGATTGCTCGGCCCGGCCGACGCCGGGCCGGACGCCGGAGTGGCGGTGATCGGCGCCGGTCTCTGGCGTCGGCAATTCGACAACTCGCCTGACGTGCTCGGCCGCGCGCTCATCGTGGGCGGCCGCCAGTTTCGCGTCATCGGCGTCGCGCCCGAGCGCTTCACAGGGCTGGAGCTGGCCGACTTCGGGGCGGACGTGGACGATCGCCAGATCTGGCTGCCCCTCTCGCTTGCCGCCTCGTGGCCGGGAATCGATCGCAACACCTTCCTGAAGATTGCCGTGCGACACGCACCCGGGGTGTCCCGCGACGAGGCCGCCCGCGATCTCAACGGGCTGGTGGGCACACTCGAGCCTCCGACGTTCGGCGGCAAGCCGCAACCGTTCCGCGTCGCGCTGCGCGAGCACGGCTACGGCCCGCGGCGTGGATGGGATCTCGAAATGACCGTGATCGCGGGCACCTTCTTGATTCCGCCGTTCGTGGTCCTCGCGATTGCCTGCGCCAATGTCGCCAATCTTCGCCTGGCACGCGCCACGGCTCGCATGCACGAACTGGCCGTTCGCCTGTCGCTCGGCGCCACGCGCGGCCAGATCGTGCGGCTGCTGGTGCTGGAATCCGCAGTGCTGACGGTGGCGTCTGCGGAGGTCGCATGGCTCCTGACGCGCCTGGCGCTCGCGCAATTCGGTGACTTCTTTCCGATGCCGGTCTCGCCCGACCTGGTCGTACTGGCGTTCGTGATCGTCGTGGCTGGCGGCGCGGTCCTCGCGTCAGGCCTGTGGCCGGCGTGGCGCGTGGCCAGGGCGCTGCAGGCGTCGGGCCTTCGGCAGACGGCACAGTCCGGCGGTCTGGGACACTCGCGCCTTCGCAACGTGCTGGTCGGCGCCCAGGTCGCCTTGTCGCTCGGCCTGCTGACGATTGGCGCGCTGTCTCTCCGGACGCTCGTGGCGGCCGACGATCGCGCGGCGGAGACGACACGTGAACTGGTCGTCGCGAACATCAATCTCGAGCAGGCCGGCTACGACGCGCCGGCCGCGCTTCGATTCGGCGACGCGCTCCTGGAACGACTGCAGTCCGATTCGCGGGTGCAGCACGCCGGCATCTCGGACGCGAGGCTGTTCCGGGAGCACGAGCAGTTCTACTCCCGCCCGGGGGACGCGGATTCGGTACGCCGCGTAGCAACGGTCGCCTTCGTGACACCCGACTGGTTTGGCGCGGCCGGTGTGCGCGCCCTCTCCGGCCGGCTCTTCACGGCCGCCGATCGCACCGCCCCGGTCGCGGTGATCAACGAGGCCATGGCGCGGGCGCTCGAATCCGCCGGCGGTCCCACAGTCGGAGCCACGCTACGCACCACTGGATTCAATGCGAACTCTCCCGCTCCGGTCACCGCGAGCGTCATCGGGATCGTCGGTGACGCGGTCCGCGGGCCTAATCGCATCCGGCCTCAGCCGGCGCTGTATCTGCCGCTCGGCCTCAATCCCTCGTTGACCCCGACGCTGTATGTCCGGACGGCAGGCCCGGACCAGATCGTCGCGGCCGTCCGCCAGGCCGTCACGGACATCGAGCCGCGGGCGCCATGGGCGCAGATCCAGACCGGCGCCGACGTGCTGGCGCAGGAGACGACGGAAATCCGGTACTTCGCCAACGCGATGGGCGGCCTCGGCCTGCTGGCGCTCGTGCTGGCCACGGCCGGTCTCTACGCCGTCACGCTCTACGTCACGTCGCTGCGCACGCGGGAGATCGGCATCCGCGTCGCCATCGGCGCGCAACAGCGCGACATCATCCGTCTGATCCTTCGCCAGGCCCTCACCGTCGTCGGGGTCGGCTGCGCGGTGGGGCTGATGCTGGTGGTGCCCATCGCGTTTACGATGCAGTCGCTGTTCGTCGGCATCTCGCCGCTGGATCCGCTCTCGCTCGGGCCGACGGTCCTGGTGCTGTTTCTCGCCGGGCTCGCCGCAGCGATCCTGCCGGCGCTGCGCGCAGCGAGGATCGATCCGATCAGGGCGCTGAGACAGGAATAGGAACGCGCGATCAGACCGCTTGTAAAGAGATCGTTAAGTTTTTCGGCTCGCGCCAACTAGGTCCGGACCTAGTTGGAAAAGTGCCAAAGATTTTGCGATTTCTTGACATCGCGGGCTACTTGTATCTCTTTCCGTGCTTCACCACGACGTCGACACGCTGCAGGAGATTGATGTATCGCAGGACGTCGCCTTTCACCGCGATGATGTCGGCGTACTTGCCGGGCGTGATGGTGCCGACGTCACGATCCTTCTTCATCATCACGGCCGGCCAATAAGTGGCCGCGCGGATCGCCTCCATCGGCGGGATGCCCATCTCGCGCACCCAGATGTCCAGCTCGTTCCACGTCGTCTGGCTGTGGAACTGCATCGGGATGCCGCTGTCCGTGCCGATGAGCAGCGTGACGCCCGCCTCGCGCAGCTGCGTGATCTTGCGCTTGAGCGTCGGCTTCCGCGCGGGCGTGAGCTGGAAATACGGCATCCGATCGGGATGCTGGATCGATTTCTTGATGTCCTCGATGATGTCCGGCGGCAGCCCTTCCTTCCAGGACGGGTCGTCGAGCATCTCCGGGTTGTCGCGCATGTAGTCGTAGTTGAAGAGACCCTGCACGGTCGGCGTCCAGAAGAACGGGCCGAGCGCCATCTTCGCGGTGCGCTCGCGAATCGCGGCCATGATGTCCGCGGGATACTCGGGTGACGTCGCGAGACCCGTGTGCTCGAAGTTGTCAACGCCGTACTTCAGGCCGAGCCGGATCTCGTCGGGCCGATGCGAGTGCCCGACGACAGGCAGGCCGTTCCGGTGCGCCTCCTCGATGAGGGCTTTGATCTCGGCCTCCGTCATCTGGTCCTGATCGATCAACTTGATGACGTCGACGCCCGCCTTGGCGAGCCGCTGGACGTGGGCCTGGCCCTCGCCCGGCCCTTTCACGCCCCAGCGGAACAGCTCGGTGCCCGGATACGGCTCGTGCTGAATGAACGGGCCCGACATGTACATCGTCGGCCCCGGAATCGTTCCCTTGTTGATCGCGTTGCGGACGTTGATGCTGGCCTCGAGCGGGCCGCCGAGATCGCGCGCGCTCGTGACGCCGGCCTTGAGCAGCTGCAGCGCCGACGCCGTCATGATGTCCTTCTCGAACCGCGCGGGATAGGTCTTGTCCCAGTGCGTGTAGTCCGAGTGGCCGTTGATCATGAGATGCACGTGCATGTCCCAGAGGCCGGGCAGCACGGTCATGCCTTCGGTCGAAATCACCTCGGCGCCGGCGGGCACCGCGAGCGAACCCACCTGCCCCACCGCCGTGATGCGCTCGCCCTGGACGAGGACGACGGAATTGCGGATTGGCGGCGCGCCAAAGCCGTCGATGAGCGTGCCGCCGACAAGGGCGAGGGATCGAGCCGCGGATGGTTGCTGATTGGATAGAGGTACGGCGACGAACGCAGCCAGCAGGCAGGAAACGACGCCCGTCCTCATGAACATGGGATTCATGCGGGGGTTTTACCACACGCCGCTCCAAAACCCGGAGCGGCCTACATGGTGACCCGGAGCGGCCTACGTGCTGCGGGCGCCTACTTCACGTCGGCGCGGGTGGCCTGGAGCACGTTCTTTTTGGCGTCCTGCAGGAACGCGATCACGACCAGCTCGCGGCGGTCCAGATCGACCATGGCGCGGCCCTCGGCCACGTACTCGCGCGGCGTGGCGGTCGCGGTCGCGGCCGCGCTCTCGGTCTTGCGGCGCTTCGCGATTTCCGCCGACAGGCTGTCGGTGATGTCGGTGCGGATCGCGGCGATGTCGAACGTGTGCATCTCCATGAGCTTCATCGACCGATCGTCGCCGACGGTGATCGGGAGACCCGCGCCGTCCTTGCCGGCCATCGCCCGCACGACCATCTCGTGGAAGCGGATGCCGTTCTCGCCGCTGAAGCGCAGCTTGCGCTCGGCGAGCACGACGTGGAGCGTCAGGCCCTTCGCATCGCCCTCGATCTCGGACATCGTGGCCTTCACGTCGATCTTGTCGCCGCGCAGCTCGGCGGCGAGTGACATCTTCGCGCGCGCCGGCGACTCGAGCGCCTTGTCGATCGCCTTGATGTAGTCGGCGTACACCGCGGCCGTGTTGTCGCGCCCGCCGCCGCCGAGCTTCACCAGCGCGCCGTCCACGTTGAAGGTCGGCACGCCCTTGACCTCGTAGTAGTTTTTGCGCCCCGCGCTGCCCGAGGTCGTCATCGGGTCCGGGCCGGGGATGTGCACGTGGTACGCGAGGGACGCGACTTCCGCCTCGGGGTAGCGCTCGAGCAGCGCCTGGAACGCGAGCGACTCCGACACGCACGGGCCGCACGCGGAACCTGTGAAGGCTTCGGCAAGAACAAGGCGCGTGCTGCGGTTCGGGCCGGCCGTCCACTTGGTCGGCGTCACCGGATTCGGCAGCATCTTGTGGTACACGCCGTCCAGGTAGTACTCGAGGTCGGCGCCTGGACCGCGGAGCTTCGTGAACAGCGCCCGCATCGCCTTGTCGTCGTCAGCCTTCAGCTTCGTGCCGAGCGCGGCCTGCAGGTAGTGGTCGAGGGCCGCATTCTCATCGCCGCTCTTCGCTTCCAGACCGGCGAGGAGCAGAGCGACCTGCCCCGACGAGGGATTCGCCGCCAACGCGTCGCGCAACGTCGCTTCCGCGCGCGGATCGCCCTTGGCCGCGTATACGCGCCCGAGCAGCTCGAGGCCCCGCCCTCGTGAAGACTTCACGCGCGAGAGCAACGCGGACGCCGCCGGCTCCGGCTGCTTCAACCGGGTGGCCCGATCGATTTCGGTCTGGAAGAACGCGATGGGATCGATGGACGCGAGCGCGCTCTCGACCGCCGCTTCGGCCTTGTCCAGCAGCAGTTTCTTCTCCACGAGCAGCGTCACGGGACGCTGCAGCAGGATGAGCCGCGTTTCGAAGGTCGACGCCGCCGGCATGTTCTTCACGACGCGATCGAACACCTCGCCGACGTCCGACAGCCGGTCCGGGCAGTTGTTGATGAGGAGGTCCAGCAGCGAGCTGTCCACCATCGACAGGAACGCGCTCTTCGGGAACCCGCTGCGGATGCGCTGCAGCGCCTCAATCTTGTCGAACGGATCCTTCATCGCCATCGCGCCGTCGTAGGCCTGCTGTTCGGGCGAGCGGGGCCGCGGGGCGACGGGCGCCGGGGGCGTGGCCGGCGGCTGCTGAGCCGCCGCGGTCTCGCCGGTCTGCCCGGATTGGGCCGTGGAGGTTGAGGTTGCCTGGCGCGCCGCGGCTGAGAGCGCCAGCCCCCCGCCGAACGCTACCGCGACGAGCACGCCGAGGGTGCGACGAGCAATTGCGCTGGGCATGGGACCTCCAGAGGGGGTCGTACCTCGATCTGTGGAAAACTTAGGGGACATTGAGCCGGCCCGGTCCCCTAAGTTTTCCACAGATCGAGGTACGACCCCTTATTCTTCTGTGCTTGCTCGTATCCGGCTGCCGTCAAGCGGCGCCGGCCATCGACATCGCCCACGCCCAGGCGCATCTCCAGATGCTGGCCGGCACCATCGGCAGCCGGCCCACGGGATCGCCCGAAAACGCGCGGGCGCGCGAGTACGTCGTCTCGCAACTGCGCGAGCTCGGGTTTACCGTCCGGCTTCAGGACACGCTGGCGGTCGATCCGACGCAGGGCATCACGGCGCCGGTCGTCAACATCATCGCCATCAAGGACGGCCGGACGCGCGACGCCATCGCCCTCATCTCACACTACGACTCGGTCCCTGAAGCGATGGGCGCGTTGGACGCCGGCCTCGGCGTGGCCGCCGTCCTCGAATCGGCGCGCGAGCTGCTGAAGCAGCCGCTGCGGCACTCGCTGTTCGTCATCATCACGGACGCCGAAGAGCTCGGCCTGCTCGGCGCTCGGGTCGTCGTCAGCGACGCGGACGTCGCGGACCGGGTGCGCGCGTTCCTGAACTTCGACGGCACCGGCGCGGCCGGGCCTGCCCTTCTCTTCGAGGTCGGGCCGGGCCGTGGGACGCCGCTCGAGGCGTGGGCCGGAAGCGCCGCCGAACCGGAAGGCGCGTCGTTCACGACGGAGATCTATCGCCGGCTGCCGAACGACACCGACTTCACCGTGTTCAAGGCGCTCAATACATCGGGGCTGAATTTCGCCGCGGTCGGCGACTCCTACGCGTATCACACCGATCGCGATGTGGCCGCGCGCGTCTCACCCGAGACGCTGCGCCACATGATCGTCAACACGATCTCCACGGTTCGCGCGATCGACGCGCAAACCTTCATCACCAATCCGAAGACGCCGCCCACGTACTTCGACATCGCCGGGCTCGGCGCGATCGTCTACGGGCCCGGCATGGCGATGGTTCTGTTTGTGCTCGCGCTCGGGCTGGCCGTCGCGGTGTGGGTGCGGATCACGCGCGCACTCTGGCAGATGCGCGCCCTCGGCGGCCTCGTCCTGACCGCGCTCTGGTCCGTACTGGCGGCCGTGATGAGTGTGGGCGCGATGATCGCGGCCGTCGCCATCGTGCGAACGCTTCGCCCGGAGCTGACGCCGTGGTACGCAAACCCGCGCCCGTTTTTCCTGTTCGTCGCCGTGTGCGGCTTCGCGGGTCTCTGGGTGGGCGCGCAGGTCGCGGCCCTGATGCCGGAATCGGGCCGACCGATTCGCGAGCCCCGAGCCACGTGGTGGGTTGCGCTCCCGCTCTGGATCGGCCTCGCGATCTTCATGCAGCGTTCGGCGCCGACGGCCGCGTACCTCGTGACGTTGCCGCTTTTTGGCGTCGGACTGCTCGCGCTCGTCGCCGGCGGCACGACGACCCGGCTCCGCCTGGTATCCCTGTTGGTGCTCGTCGACGCGGCCTTCTTTGGCCTCAGCGACCTCCCGCGCCTCCTGGGTTTTCTGGTGCCGATGTTCGGATGGCTGCCGCTCGTCGCGCCGGTCTGGCTCTTCCCCGCCCTCTTCGCGGTCGTCGGCGCGCTGGTCGCGCCGCCACTCTCAGCGGCGCTGGCCGGACTCGCGCCACGCGCGCTGACGCCGCTGCGCGTCGGCGGCGTGATCGCGCTCGTCGTGGTCCTCACGGGCTATCAGGCGCTCGACGCGACGGCGTACACGGCCGACCGCCCCGAGCGCCGGCAAGCCCGCTACGTGCAGGACGACGTGAAGGGCGAGGCGTGGTGGGAAGTCGGCGGGCTCGAGCCGGGACTCAGGCTCGCAGGCGCCGGCCCCGACGGCGCACGCTGGATGCGCGTGACCGACGGACCTGGCGTGAGCATCCGCCTGGGGCAGGTGAATCAGCCGATCGTCTTTCGCACGCCGTCTCAGCCGGCGACGACACCACCGGCGGACATCCGCGCAACGCTCACGCGGCCGGCGGACGACCGCGCGCAAGTGGAAATCACCATCGTGCCCCGCGAAAACCTGATTGCGCGCCTCGTCCTGCCGCGCGACCTCATGCCCAGGGAATCGACAATCCCAGGGCAGGTCAGCGCCGGCCAGTGGAGTGCGACGTACGTCTCGCCTCCTCAATCCGGCCTGAAGGTGCGCCTGATGTTCGATCGCTGGGGTGACCGATCCGCGAGCCCCATTCTCGTGACACTGACCACGCTCGGTTTGCCAGGCGGTACGGGACGACTCAAGCTCCCTGCGTGGCTGCCTCAGGCGACGGCGACGTGGAGAGCGAGATCGGTGTTTATCAGCGAGGTCAGATACGATCGCTGAAGTTGTGATTTGTGATTGGTGATTTGTGAACGAAAGTGCAGTGGCCGCCGATCTCAGCTACGACGTCGCTGGTCGCGCTTGGTGTCCCTGGCTTTCTGGATGCGCTTGAGCATGGTGGTGCGAGAGGCGCTGAAGATGGCGCGCAACTCGACGGATTCCTGGTGCAGCCGGCCCACGTCCCCTGGGGGACCATAGTTGAGTTCACGCAGCGCGTCGAGCCAGAACTCGGATTCGTCCGCCTCCTCGACGACGACGCCCAGCCTCGCCGCGAATTCCTTGTCGGACCGGGCGCGCCCAGCTGCCCGATGATTCGTGGCTACGCCTGTTCCCGCGCGGAGCAGTTGCGGCCGTATGAGCCGGCCCAGGTCGTCCTGTCCTAGCTTCAGACAGAGCCGCACAACGTCCAACGCAAACCTTCGGGATCGATCTCTGAGTTCGTTGGCATTCACGGCGGCCCAAGACTGCAAACGTCAGGCCAGCCTGGTTATTTGTGATTTGCGATGTGTGATTTGTGAACTAGAGGAAAGCGCCGATTCAGTGTTCCCTTCTGTTCCCCTGGCGCGATCTAGACGTTCCCGTTCCTACCCGCGCGGCCGGAGGCCGCGAACCTTCTTTCTTCGTTCACAAATCACAAATCACACATCACAAATCATCTGGTTTCTTCTCTCGTCATCGCCGCGCCCGCGAGCGTCTCCTCGACGACTCGCGCGAGCTCGTCCAGGCTGAACGGCTTGCGCAGCAGCGGTGTGTCCGGTCCGATCTGATCCACGTCGAAATCGGCCTGGTAGCCCGTCATGAAGATCACGCGCAGGTGCGGACGGTCGCGGCGCAGCGCGGCCGCGACGTCGAGGCCGGTCATGCCGCGCGGCATGACGACGTCGGTGAGCAGGAGATCGATTTCGTGGCCGCGGGCTTCCCAGATCGACAGCCCGGCCGGACCGTCGGGCGCGGCGAGCACCGTGTAGCCGTATGACGTCAGGACGCGGCGGATCACCGCGCGGACCTGCGGCTCATCCTCGACGAGCAGAATGGTCTCGCGGCCGCCGCCCACCGGCAGCGGGGCCGGCGCGGCCGTCAGCAATTCGGGCGCGTCCCGCCGCGGGAAGAACACGCGGAACGTCGCGCCCATTCCCAGCTCGCTCTCGACCTCGATCCAGCCGTCGTGCTGGCGCGCCACGCCGTACGTGGTCGCCAGGCCGAGGCCGGTGCCCTTGCCGGCTTCCTTCGTCGTGAAGAACGGCTCGAAGATGTTGGGCAGGTGCTGCGGGTCGATGCCGGTGCCCGAATCCGTCACCCGGATGCAGACGAACGACCCGGAGCGGGCGTCGCGATGACGCCCGGGCGTGAGATGGTCGAAATCGACGATCGACGTCGCCAGCGTCAACCGCCCGCCGCCGAGCATCGCGTCACGCGCGTTGATCGCGAGGTTCAGCAGCACGTGATCCACCAGACCCGGATCGGCGTCCACCCACGCGGGCTCTTTGGTCAGGCGGATCTCGATCGCGATGTCCTCGCTGATGAGCCGCGCCAGCATCGCGCCCAGCTCCGACACCGCGACGTTCAGGTCGAGCCGCTTCATCTGGATCGCCTGCTTGCGGCTGAACGCCAGCAACTTGGTGGTGAGATCGCTCGCGCGCTCGGCGGCGCGGCGGATTTCGAGGATGCCCGACCGGGCCGGGTGCGACGGATCCAGCTGCGCGCCCGAGAGCTCCGCGTTCCCGCCGATCGCCATGAGGAGGTTGTTGAAGTCGTGCGCGATGCCGCCCGCCAGCCGGTCCAGCGCCTGCATCTTCTGCGCCTGCAGCAGCTGCTCCTCGAGCCGCTGGCGCTCGGTGAGATCGCGCGCGATGGCCGAGATGCGGCGCATGCCGCCTGAGGTGTGCTCCGTCAACGACAGCTCGATCGGCACGTCGCGCCCCGACTTGTGCCGCGCGACCAGGCGGAACGCGTCGCGCGTGAGCGCCCGCTCGCCGGCCTGCTTCATCCGGGACAGATTCGCGAGATGCGTCTCACGGTCGCGCTCCGGCATGAGCACGCCGATCGGCTGGCCGACCAGCTCGCCCGCGCCGTACCCGAACGTGGTCGCGGCGGCGGTATTCGCGAACGTGATGAGGCCGGCGGTGTCGAACGTGACGATGCTGTCGGTCGCGCATTCGGCGAGCGAGCGGTACCGTTCTTCACTCTCCGCGAGCCGCTCCCAATCACCGAGGCGCTCCTCCCGCTCGCGATCCAGCAGCCACAGCACCAGGCCCAGGCCCACCAGCAGCTGCAGGCACACTTCGAGGGCGCTCAGCACCATGCGATGCGGCATGTCGCTCGCGGGCCCCAAGGCATTCAGCGGCAGCGCCCAGTAGAAGGAGGCGACTTGCGTCGCGCCGTACAGCAGCAGCGCCGACGGCAGCACCCAGCCGATCGGCCGGCCGCGCCGGACATCCCGCACCAGCCAGAGCGCGCAGCCGCCGAACGCCAGTCCCGCCGCCAGCACACGTAACCCGACGCGCGCGTAATACCGCGCGTCGGCCGCCGTGGGATCGCCAATCCACGCGAACGTCAGCACCACACCGGCCACGAGCGCACCGGCGAACGCCGGCCAGGCCCACCGCGTGTCGAGCGCCCGGCGCCGCGAGAGCTCGTACGTGCCCGCGACCAGCCACACCAGCTGCAGGTAGCCGGCCGTGAGCGACGTCAGCGACAACGCGATGCGCAGGCCCGACGTGGGCGGATACGCCGCGCTCGCCAGCCGGCTGGCCACCGTGCCGGCCGTGTACACGACGAACGCGAGCCAGCTCCATCGCCAGAAGCGCAGAAAGAACCGCCCCGCCCGGCGTTGGAAATGCCAGAGCACCGCAGCGAACACCAGCGCGCTGGTGATCTGAATCCCGCTGCTGAGGAGAACGGCGACTTCGCTGGAGGTCATGAACGGCGCCGGATGGAGCTCACGGCGCCAGGGCCCAGAAATGCTAGCAGGAAACGCGCGCGGCTCTCCGACTCACTTCAGCGCGAACGCCACGTAAGTCCCACCCGGGCCACCTTGCCTGGAGTAGCCTCCGCCCGCGGCGATCACCACGAATTGGCGCGCGCCCACTTGATACGTCGCGGGCGTCGCATTGCCTGACGACGAGAGTGTGGCGTGCCAGAGCAGCGCGCCGGTGGCTTTGTCGAAGGCGCGGATCTTACGGTCGTGAATCGTAGACGCAATGAAGACGAGGCCGCCGGCCGTCACAATCGGCCCGCCGTAGTTTTCGCTGCCGGTGTCCTTCAGTCCCTTCGCCGCCAGCTCGGGATACTCCCCCAGTGGTACGCGCCACACGTGATCGCCGGTGGTCAGATTGATGGCCGTCAGTGTGCCCCATGGCGGCGCGACCGCGGGATACCCGTCGGGGTCGAGGAACTTGCGATAGCCGCCGGCGAGCCGGAATGTCTGCGGGACCAGACGCCCCGTCCACGCCAGGTCGTTGGCATTCACGTAGTAGAGGCCCGTCTCGGGATCGAAGGCCTGTCCGCCCCATTCGGCGCCGCCGTCGAAGCCCGGAAAGATCACCGTCGCGAGCTCAGTGCTGAATGGGACGAACTGACCGGCGCTCTTGAAGGATCTGAATTGCTCGAGCGCCCGGGCGCGAGCCTCCGGCGTGCGAGTGGTCAGCAGATCCTCGGTGAGCCGCTGGCGGGAAAACGGGGCGGGTCGCGACGGGATCGGTTGCAGCCGGGCGGTCTGTTCGCCCGGGATGTCGCTCGCGGGAAACGGGTGGTCCTCGATCGGAAACACCGGCGCGCCCGTCACGCGATCGAACACGAACAGCACGCCGTGCTTGGTGGCTTGCACGACGGCGTCGATGGTGCGGCCGTCGCGCCGGATGCGCACCAGGGTCGGCGGCGACGGCAGATCGCGATCCCAGATGTCGTGCCGGACAGTCTGAAAGTGCCACTTCCGCTCGCCCGTCATCGCGTCCAGCGCCACGAGTGAGTTCGCGTAGAGGTTGTCACCTACGCGCGCGCCGCCGTGAAAGTCCGGCGCGGCCGATCCCGTCGGCACGTACACGAGGCCGCGCGCCTCGTCGAGCGCCATCCCGGCCCAGTTATTGGCGCCGCCGATGGTCTTCCACGAATCCTTCGACCAGGTCTCGTACCCGGGCTCACCCGGGCGCGGAATCGTGTGGAAGCTCCATCGCAGTGTGCCCGTGCGGACGTCGTACGCACGCACGTCGCCGGGAGACGACGGCAGCGTCTCGGCGACACGGCCGCCGACGATCAGCAGATCGCGATAAATGACGCCCGGCGCGGTGAGTCGCACCGACTGCGTGGCCGGCTCGCGGCCGAGGTTCTCCCGCAGATCGATTCGGCCGTTCGTCCCGAAGGATGGGATGGGCCGTCCGGTCGCCGCGTTCAGCGCATAGACGAACGTCCCGGCCGGCGCGAAGACGCGGCGGTCGGCGCCGTCCGCCCAATACGCGAGGCCACGGTTGGGTCCGGCCGTGACCATGTCCGGATCGAACGTCCACAGATGCTCGCCGGTGGCCGCCCGCAGCGCGAACGTCTTGTGCCGCGGCGTGCACGCATACAGCACGTCGTCCACGACGATCGGCTGCGTCTGCATCGCGCCGGTTTCGCCGGTGTCGTAGGTCCACGCGACCGCGAGCTGCGCGACGTTGGCCCGATTGATCTGCGCGAGGCTCGAGTAGCGGTTCTGTTCGTGATTGCCGCCGTACGTCGCCCAGGACTCATATCGCGCGGCGGCGCCCGGGAGATCGGGATCTCGCGTCGGCCCGCAAGCCGCCAGGCCGACCAGGACGACGGCCACGGCGCGCGAAAGTCGCATCGCGGACCAGTTTATCCAGGTACGCCTCGTACGCCAGGTACGCCGGGTTCAAGGAACGAGCCTTACGCTGGTCAACTTTGTTCTATGGAGGCCGGGTCTTCAGACCCGGCAATATCAAGGGGAAAGTTGGCCGGCGCCAGCGCACTCCTCGGACCAGGCGTACGCGGCGTACGTGGCGTACCAGGCGTACCTGCTTACAGATCGCGCAGCGCCACGAGCGGACTCACACGCAAGGCGCGGCGAGCCGGGATGAGACACGCGAGCGCGGCCGCGACCAGGACGCCGGCCGCGACCATCACATACGTCGGAGCGTCCGTCGGCGAGATGCCGAATAGCTGCGTCTCGAGCACGCTGCGCGCGGAGAGCGTCGCGCCGATGCCCAGCACAATTCCGACGGCGACCGGCGTGAGGCCCTGCGAGAGCACGAGTTGCAGCACGCGACCGGCGGGCGCGCCGAGGGCGCGCCGCAGGCCAATCTCCTGCGTGCGCTCGGCGACCGTGTACGCCAGCACCCCATAGACGCCAAGCACGCCGAGGCCGAGCCCGAAGACCGCGAACATCGACAGAATCAGGGCCGTGAAGCGCCGCTGCGCCAGCGTCCGCGCCACGCCATCGTCAAACGTCCGGATCGGCGACACCGGCAGCGCCGGATCGATCTCGCGGATGGCGCCGCGGAGCGACGCGGCGAGCGCCATCGGATCGCCGTCCGTGCGGAGCGCAAATGTCACCTGCCGCATCGAGCCCTGGATCAGCAGCGGCGTCTGCGAGTGCAGCATGAAATACAGAGGCCGCGGCTCGGTCTGCAGATTCTGATCGCGTACGTCGGCGACGAGGCCGACAATCTGCGCCCACGCGTTCTTGTCATTCCCTTGAACGCGGATCCGCCTGCCGATCGGATCTTCGCCAGGGAAGTACTTTCGCTGGAACGCCTCGCTGATCAGCGCGACGGGCTCCGAGGTCGCGCGATCGTCGGTGGTGAAGAATCGGCCACGGACGAGCGTCATTCCGACGGTCTCGAAGTAGCCCGGCGCGGCAAACGTCGGCGCCGCATTCCACGCGGGCTGGCCCGGTCCCGGCGCAGGCCGGCCGTCGATCTGGAAGTCCCACACGCCGATGCCGCCGACCACGGGCAGGTTCGTGGAGAGCGTCGCTCGCCTCACGCCCGCCAGTGCGTTGAGGCGCTCCAGCGCCGAATCGAGAAACGCGTTCACGTGCGCGTCGGTCTGGTACGACGCACTCGGCAGCGACACCGATCCGAGGAGCACGCCTTCGGTGCGGAAGCCGGCGTCCACGGCCAGCAGGCGCGCGAAGCTGCGGACCATCAACGTCGCGCCGGTCACGAGCAGAATCGCCAGCGCCACTTCGACGACCACCAGCGACCGTCTCAACCACGTGCGGCCCGCCCCAGTGGACGTGCGCGTGTCGAGCCTGAGCGCGGGCGCGAGCCGGACCGCCGTGGCGCGCATCGCCGGCAGCGCGCCGAGCAGGCACGCGGCCAACAGCGACGCGCCAGCGGCAAACAGCCACACCCGCCAGTCAATCGCGATCGTCTGGAGCCGCGGCACGCCGATGCCCTCGCTCGATCGCAGCCACGACACAGCGACCGACGCGAGGACCACGCCGATCGACCCGCCGACGATCGCGAGCAGCCCGTTCTCCACCGCGGCCAGACGCACGAGCCGCCACCGTCCGGAGCCCAGGGCCGCCCGAATCGCCGACTCGCGCCCGCGCCGCTCCGCCCTCGCCAGCGCGAGGCTCGCGACGTTGGCGCAGACGATGAGCAGCAGGAACGCCGTCGCCGCCGCCACCACCTTCAACGCCGGACGCACATCCCCGACGATGTCGTCCATCAGCGGGTTGAGATAGAGAAAGTGGCCGGCGTGAATCTTCGGATATCGCTCGCGCCAGCCGTTCATCAACACGGTCATTTCCTGGCGTGCGGCTTCGATCGTCACGCCGTCCTTCAGCCGGGCGATGGCCCTCGTGCCGTGCGACTGCCGCTGCTGCAACACCGATGACGTGATGACGAGCGGCACCCAGAAGCGCGCGCCTTCAGGAAAGTCGAAGTCCGGTGGCATGACGCCGACAATCACGCGCGACGTCCCGTTGACCAGCAGACGTTGAGTGAGGATGTCCTCCCGTCCGCCAAACCGGCTCTGCCAGAGCGAATGGCTGAGCACGACGACGCTCGACGGGCCAGGCGGTGGATCCGTCTCGTTGATCACGCGGCCGAGCAGCGGCCTGGCGCCCAGGACGGAGAACAGGCTCGGCGTCGCAACCGCGGCCTCGACGCGCTCGGGATTCTCGCCCGGACCGCCGAGCGTGGCGGTGGACTGCAGCCAGGCGCCGACGTCGGCCATCGTGCGGTTTTCCATCCGATAGTCGAAGTACTCGGGATTCGAGAGCACGAACTGCGGGAAATCAAAGCCGCTCTCAGGCAGGAACCGGCCCCAGACGCCGATCAGCCGATCGGCCTGATAGAACGGCAACGATCGCCACAGCACGCCGTCGACGACGGAGAACACGGCGACGTTGGCGCCGATGCCGAGCGCCAGCGTCAGCGCGACGAATGCGGCGTAGCCTCGCTCATGCCGCAGGCGCCGAAGCGCGAACCGGAGATCCTGGGTCCAGCCGGACATGAGCCTGCCTCGCTTCTTTAGTTGGTGGGCTGGTTGAGGCGCGTTTGCGCCCGGCACGGCCACGATGAACGAACTGCGCCGGCGCTCCGCGAGCCCTGACGTGATGAGATTGGCGCCGGTGCGCAGCCAGAACGCGATCGCCGGAAGGCGCCCGGCCGATCGCGCGGCATCGAGGCGGCGGGAGAAATCCGCCGACATGTCGTCGCCGTAGGCGTCGCGAAAGCGGCGCGGAAATGCGCGCAGCAGCCAGCGGAACATCAGCCCTTGCCCGGCACCAGGCGACGGCGCTTCGCCAGACGGACGACGGCTTGCAGCCGGACGGTTTCCGCCTCGGCGACCCGGCGGCCAAGAGCGGTGAGGCGGTAGTACCGCCGCTTGGCTTCCTGTCCCTCCCCCGCCGCTCGCGCGTCATCGGCAATGAGGCCGCTCGCGGTCAGGCGCGCGAGCACGCGGTACAACGAGCCGAGCTCGAGCCGGACGGTGCCCTCATGCGGGTCTTCACCGGCCTGCGCGAGGCCGTACGCGTGGCGCGGGCCCTCGGCCAGTGCCAGAAGCACCTGGAAATCGTGGGGCGGCAACGGTTGAAAGTCTCGAGGCGACGGAGCCATAGCGCGAAGCTTATCTGTAGACTACAGACAAGTCACTCTGGCCTGATTGGACGAGCGCCGGAGCTCCTGGGTTGCCCCGCATGTAGGCCGCTCCGGGCTCTGGAGCGGCGACGCTACTTGCTCTTCTTAGCAGTGACCAGGAAGAACCCCTCCTCGGCTCCCATTCCTGACGGGCGAGTCGTGCTGCCCGGCACGCCCAGCTTCATCGTCATCGTGTCGCCCGTGACCTCAACCGCGCCGACCTGCGGCTTGCCGGCGTCATCGCCCTCGATGATCGTGAAGTCGATGGTCATCGGCTTCTTGCTCTGATCCACCTTGATGGTGCCGCGTTCGTTGACGTCGCCGTTCACCGCCTGCACGTACTTGTCGCCGGTGATGGTGAGCGTCATGGTCATGCCGGCGTCGGCCGTCGCCTGGCCGTTGATCGTGAGGACGGCCCACACGCCCTGCATGGCCGGGACGCCCTTGTCGGCCGCTGGTTTTTCCTGCGCGACGAGCGTCGATCCGAGCGCGACACCGGCCGCAAGGAGGATGACTGCGATTCGCTTCATAAACTCACCTCTCATCAGGGAGCACCGTTCCTGCCAGCGTAGCCCTGGTTGACCGTCCGCGTGCGGGACGAGGGCCGGTTGGCGTTATACTCCCATCGATAGACGATAGGAGTCACGATGGGTCGGTCCGACATCCCTGATCTGCTCCCCGGCACGCTCGATCTGCTGATTCTTCGCATCGTCGCGTCCGAGCCGATGCATGGCTACGGCATCGCGCAACGGCTGAAGCTCCTCTCGCAGGAAGTGCTGCAGGTCGGCGAGAGCTCGCTCTACCCCGCGCTGCAACGGCTGTTGTTGAACGGCTACCTCGACGCGGAATGGGGGCCGTCGGAGAACAACCGCAAGGCGCGGTTCTACACGCTGACCAAGGCGGGCCGGAAGCATCTGGCCGCCGAGCGCGCCGAGTTCGACGAGCTCGTCGCCGCGATCCGCCTCGTGCTGGAGAAGGCGTAGATCGTGCCCGCCTGGTTCCGGCGTCTCCGCGCTCGATGGCGCTACCGCGGCTTTCACGACGACGTCGCGCGCGAAATCGAGACGCATCGAGCGATGACGCAGTCGGCGCTCGAGCGCTCGGGCGTTGACGCGGAAGCGGCGCGCGCGCAGGCCGCCCGCGCGCTCGGCAACGTCACGCTGATGCGCGAGGAGGCGCGGTCGGTCTGGATTGCGCCGTGGCTCGAAGGGCTGTGGCAGGACGCGAAGTACGCCGCGCGATCCGCTCGACGGCGGCCAGGATTCGCCGTGGCCGTCATTCTGATCCTCGCCCTCGGCAGTGGACTAGTCACGACGGTGTTTTCGCTCGGCTACGGCGCGTTTCTCCGCCCGTGGCCGGTGCCGGATCCCAACGCGGTGGTGCTGCTCAGACCGCGCCCGGCCACCGCCGTCGCTGACTACACTCAGATCTCCCTCGTCGAGTTCCAGTACCTGGAACGTCAGGCGCGCACGTTCCAGCACCTGGCATTCACGGAGCGGTCGGCCACGCGCACGGGCACGTACCGCGGCGCCGCCGTCGCCAGCATCCGGCCTCTTTACGTCAGTCGCGGCTACCTCGACCTCCTCCGCACGCCCTTCCTGCACGGGCGCGGATTCCGAGCGGACGAGCACGACTCGACCAGCCCGAGCCCGGTCGTCGTGCTCAGCCGCGGTTTGTGGGAGCGCGCGTTCGCGAGCGATCCCGGGGTGGTCGGTCAGCCGCTGCAGTTCGGCCGCCACACGTACACGATCGTCGGCGTCGCCGGCATGACGGGGTTCGTGGACGGTACGGGCAACGACTTCGACATGGCGCTGCCGATCGGGGCGATGCTGCTTGGCGCCACGGACGCGGAGCGTCAGGACTTTCTGGATCCCCGCCGGAGCAGTCCTGTCAGCACGAGGGCCGGACGGTTGGCGCCCGGCGCGACCGAGGCGCAGGCCGCTGTCGAGCTCACGGCGCTCAGCCGGCAGTTTCGCGACACCGAGCGGCTGCCGGCCATCGACATGTCGTTCCTCAGCACGCGGCAGATCAGCCGTCGCGGCGGCAGCAGCGACTGGCAGGTGGCGCAGCTGGCGTTTCTCGCGCTTCTGCTGGTGCACCTGCTCGCCTGCGCGAACGCCGGCAACCTGTTGCTCGCGCGCGGACTCGCACGGCAACGGGAGCTGGCGATTCGACAGTCCCTCGGCGCGGGTCGGGGACGACTGATTCGGCAGTTGTTCGTTGAGACACTCAGCCTGTCTGCGGTCGCGGGCGCGCTGGCACTCGGCGTGGCGTACGGCGTTCCGCCCCTCGTCGCGCGCGTGACGAACGAGCTGCCGCCTGAGAACTTCTCGCCCGGCGGAGTGGTCTTCGGATTCTGCGCGGCACTCGCCGTGGTCACCGCGCTCGCGGCAGGGCTTGCGCCCGCGTGGCGATCCACC
>Ga0137313_1000221_pt1 | contig 19556 bp, 20 predicted proteins | sample EasRivERMZT166_2_FD_102287 | JGI IMG/M metagenome (GOLD analysis project Ga0137313, IMG submission 102287) | Soil microbial communities from meander-bound floodplain in the East River, Colorado, USA - East River MetaG ERMZT166_2 | ecosystem: Environmental > Terrestrial > Soil > Floodplain ...
AAAATCAGTCGCGCCTTCCAGGCGCGGTCGAACGGACTCGAAGGAGAACCAAAACAGAAATTAAACCGCCAAGGCTCTCCTGAGCTTGTCAAAAGGACGCCAAGACCGCCAAGAAAAACAAGAATGAAATCAAAACCTAAAAAGCATTAGCCACGGAGGACACAGAGAAAGAAGACCAACAGCCGCCGCTGAAATACATATGCGTCTACATTACCAGCGCATCTTCGAGTACGTCGCCGCCGATTCCTCCGTGTCCTTGAGGCTAATGTTGCTTGACCTTGGTTCTCTTGGCGTGCTTGGCGGTTCAATTGGTGTTCCTGGTTCTCTGTGGCTGATGTGGTTTTCACCGGACCGCTTGACAAAGCCGCGCGATTCGGCGAAGTATGATCGGGAACACTGAATATCAGGGAGGAGAGTATGACCCGCACTTCAGGAATGCTCGCGCTGGCTCTTGCGGCGCTGTGCGCTTGTCCGGCCGTGGTGTTGTCCCAGGCCTATCCGAGCAAGCCGATCCGGGTCATCGTGCCGTTCCCTGCCGGCGGCGGAGTGGACTACATCGGCCGGATCGTGGGCAAGGGACTGTCCGAACGCCTCGGCCAGCAGGTGCTGGTGGACAACCGGCCCGGCGCCAACGCCATCGTCGGACTCGAAGTGCTGAAGGCGGCGCAGCCGGACGGGTACACCATCGCCGCGGCTTCCGCCGGGCCGCTGGCGGTCAATCCGTTCATCTATGCCAAGCTGCCCCACGACACGGTCAGGGACTTCACTTACATCGCGAATATGTGCAGCTTCCCGCTGCTGCTGGTGTCGCACCCGTCGCTGCCGGTGAAGAACGTGAAGGAGCTGATTGCGCTCGCCAGGGCAAAGCCGAACGAGATCGCCTACTCCTCGCCCGGCGCCGGCAATACCGGGCACCTTGCCGCGGCGCTGTTCGATTCCATGGCCAAGGTGAAGACCGTGCACGTTCCCTACAAGGGCACGGCGCCCGCTGTTATCGCTGTGCTGTCCGGGGAAACCATGCTCACCTGGAGCAGCATTCCGGCGATACTACCCCACGTGCGCTCCGGCCGCGTCCGGGCGCTCGGTGTCGGCAATGCCAAACGGATTCCCTCGCTGCCCGATTTCCCGACCATCGCTGAAGCCGGCGTGCCGGGGTTCGAGTCCTACGCGTGGGGCGGCATGATCGGCCCCGCCAACATGCCGCGGGACATCGTGCTGCGGTTGAGCAAGGAGATCATCGCCACCCTGAGCCAGTAGGACGTGATCGACCGCATGCTGTCCGAAGGCACGGTACCGACGCCATCCGGCCCCGACGAGTTTCTCGCCTACATGAAGACGGAGTTGAAGAAGTGGGGCGAAGTGGTGAGGTTGGCAGGCATCAAGGCGGAGTGATTGTTACGACAGCGTCTCGGGTAAGGCGTCTCAGATGATACGTCCCAGGTACGGCGTCCCAGATGATACGTCCCAGGTAAGGCGTCCCAGGTACAACGTCTCAGGTACGGCGTCTCTGCCGCGCTGCACCTGCGACGTTGTATCTGGGACGCCGTATCTGCGACGCTGTATCTGGGACATTTCGGCGTGGATGTCGCCGAACCGGATCTAGCGGCGAATCAGGGCGCAACCCACGCGGAAGCGAGGCTCGCCGCCGGCTATGCGGCTCTCGTAGATCCTGCGCAGACTGACTCTCACGGGCGGCACAATCGGCAAATGGAGAACCGCCTGGAAGATCGTGGGCAAATCCATACCGGCGTCGGCCTGCAGAGCCACGCCGCCATAGCTGAGATCCACCACGCGGGCGGTCCTGTCGGTGTCGCCGGCCAGCACCACGTAAGCACGCGCGCCGAACAACGAGACCCGCTCCCACTTGCGCGTTTCGGACGCAGGGCGCGTTGAGCCGGGAACCGCGGCGACCACCGCGGGGGCCGGGGCGGGAGCGGCGGAATTTCCGACGCCGCCCGGGTTCGCCGCCGCTCCCGCAGGGGGCGGGCGAACTCCCCCGGTATCGAACGGAACGACGCGCGGCGACGATGCAGGATTGCGGTTGGCGTTTTTCAGTTGATAGAGCCGCTCATCGGCCAGCCGCTGCAAACCTTCCTTGTGGTCGCCGTCGTCGGGGTAGACCGAGACGCCATAATCGAGCGTCAGCGGAAAATCGAGCTTGAGCGGCACGGTGGCGGCCTCGTAGCTGGCGCAAATGCGGCGGCCCAGCATGTTTGCCTGCTCGCGGTCCGACTGCGGCAATAGCAGGGCGAACTCGTCGCCGCCGATGCGGAACGCGTAATCCGAAGTACGCAGGATCCTGCGCAGCGTGGCAGCCGCCGTCTGCAGAGCCTGGTCGCCGATCAAGTGACCAAAACGGTCGTTTACCTCCTTGAAGCGGTGCAAATCCATGATCAGCACGGCCAGTTGCTGGTGGTAGCGCTTGGCGCGGTTCAACTCCTTGCTGAAATACTCTTCAAACAGGCGGCGATTGTAGAGTCCGGTGAGAGCGTCCGTGGCCGCATTGATCTGCAGCTTCTTCAGCTCGCCGTATTCCATGAGGACGGGAACGCGCAGGACGTTTGCGCCCGCCAGCACATCCACAATGACTGCTTTCAGGGAAATGGGCCTGGTAAGACTCACGGCAAGCTCCAAACGGCGAGCGAGAACCTGGTCCCAGCACTCCAGGCTGAGAGCTTCCGTCAATTCCACCTGCGCCATGGTATGGAAGAACTTCTGCAGGAACTGGCCGCGCGCCGGACGGTCCAGATTCCCCAGCGTTTCAGACAATAAATCGAGATAGGAATCTTCCGCGCCGGTCTGGGAGCGCAGCGGTTCCGTCGTATTGGGCATGGGGCCGGGCGGTTCAGGATTCAAGGTAATCTTAACGCATGTCAGGTACGGTTAACTAGATCAACGCGGCGACCGCGTCGCCCATCTGGGTAGTGCCCGCCCTGCCGCCAAGGTCCGGCGTCAGGTGCTTTGCCTCGGCGACGACCCGGTCCACTGCTGCGTCTATGAGCCTGGCCGCCTGTGTCGCTTTCGCCTCGCCGCGCTTGCGGCCGAGCCATTCCAGCAGCATTTTCCCCGACATGATCAGCGCGTAGGGGTTGGCGATATTCCTCCCCGCGATGTCCGGCGCGGAGCCGTGGGTTGCCTGCGACATCGCCAGGCGCTCGCCGACGCACAGTCCGGGGGCAAGGCCGAGGCCGCCGACTACGCCGGCGCCCTCATCGGTCAGAATGTCGCCAAACTGGTTGGTGGTCACCACCACGTCGAACTGCTGCGGGTTCATGACGAGCTTCATCGCGAAGCCGTCCACCAGCACTTCGTTCAGCTTGACGTCGGGATACTCCTTCGCGAGCTTGCGGCATTCCTCGGCGAACATGCCGCAGGCGAGCCGGTAAACCGGTTCCTTGTGCACCGACGTGACGGTCCTCCGCGGGCGGGTGCGCGCGATCTCGAATGCCTCGCGCGCGACGCGGCTCGAGCCCGTGCGCGTAATGACGCGCGCCGCTATGGTGATCTCGTCGTTGGGACGGAACTCGCCGGAGCCCGCGACCACGGTGTCGGAGGACTGCATGCCCTCCGTCACCTCGCGCAGGAACACGATGTCCACGTTCTTGTGGACCGACTGGATGTTCGGGTACGACTTGACGGGCTTGATGCTGGCGTAGAGGTCGAGGCGCTTCCGCAGCGGCGGCATGATCCAGGTCGGGTCGTTGCGCGGGTAGGCGCCGTGCCCGATGGGCCCGCACAGGAAGCCGTCCATCCCCTCCAGCGCCGCCACCGTCACCTGCGGCATGGTGTGCCCGTGGAGCTCGTGCCCACGCTTGCCGATGGGAAGCTCCTGCCACTGCACATCGAGTCCGGTTTTCGCCGCCGCCGCCTTCATCACCTTGACGGCTTCGGGAACGACCTCGAGCCCGATGTCGTCGCCAAGCAGTACCCCGATATTCAGCATTCGTTTTGCCAATTGAGATGCGGCACGGGTGGTATGAAGCCAGCATACCGGACACCCCGTTCCGGGTCGAGGCAAAACAGCGTGCGGTCAGCTCCAGGACCGGCGCGAAGTCAAAGACATAGGACAGATATGGGGTCGGACATAGGACCGCTGTGGGGTGGGATGTAGGACCAGCATGTTGTTTGTTCCAACGCTGGGGTCAATTCCTGGCTTTTGACCTGCATTGGCGCATCAGGCGAGTGATCTACTGGCTGCACACGCTGGACGAACCCTGTCTACGCTATCCCAGGTCGCCCACCTCGCGGCGGAATGAATCCAGATTGAAAAACTGCGTGGCATCCCTCTGTGCGCGATGGCCTACCTGTGCGCGCAGGGTGGAATTCGAAGCCAGTTCCTGCAGGGAGGCGGCCGCGGATTTCGTGCTTGGCTCCGCCCACAGTTGGTCGCGCTGCGTGTAGATCCCCTGCGCATCGCGTACGCCGACGAGCTCGTAGTCGACCAGTACCGAGTTGGCGCTATGCATGAAGTCGAGATTGCCGGACCAGCCCGTTGCGACCACCGGTTTTCCGAGCAGCATGGCTTCGGCAAGCAACAGGCCAAAACCCTCGGAGCGGTGCAGCGACAGCACTACGTCCGAGCATGCAATCAAAGCCGCCATGTCCTGCGGCTGGTACTTCGCCAGGATCAGCCGGATATTCCCGGACGCCGCCGCCTCCTCTTGCAGGCGCGCCATCACCACGGGTGCCATATGCGCCTCGTTGATCTTGAGCACGAGCACGTGCCGCGGGTCCCTGCCGAACGCCCGCCGAAAAGCCTTCACGGCGCCGAGGGGATTCTTCCTCGTGATGCCGGACCGGGCGTCGAGCGCCGACAGGCAGACAAACGCGTCCTCCGGAATGCCGAAATCGCGGCGCGTCAAGCGCGAGGCAATGGGACGCTGCACCGGATGGCGCACGACCTTCACCGGCACCTGCGCGTCTTTGCGCAGCGCCCGCGCCACGAATTGCGATGGCGCCCAGAGCTCGTCAATGCACTTGAACGCCATGCTCCACCACGCGGGCACTTGCTGCAGTTCCCAGGCCCAATACCCGATCAGGCGCCGGCCACGGACGAATTCCCCCCCGAGCAGGGCAAGAGCGAGCGGCATCTGGGGAGGATTGAGCTGCAGGATCGTCGTGCCGCCTTCGTCCGGACGCGCTTCGGGTCCATGGCTGCCCGCGACGTGCTCGTTGATATGTAACAGCCGGCAAAGGTCCAGGTGGCGCGTGTCCAGCCCCAATGCCCGGAACGCAGCCAGCGTCAGCCGCGCCGCCTGCCCAACGCCCGCCGTCGACTGGAGCAGTCCCGCCACGGTAACGGGACCCGGCTGCACGCTGTGCCGGCGCTTGCGCAACATCACCAGGGCCGAAGAGCCGGCCGTCATCAATCGGCGGCGCATGCCGGGCGGAATCGCGCGTCCGATCTTCCAGGCCCAATGACGGCTCGCGTCGTTCCTCGCCCTCAGATCCAGAGGACCTGCAATTTCGCTATTCATCGCGATTGATTTTAGCAGCTAACCTTCGCTCGTTTACCGGAACGCGAACTACGATTGAATGAGGTGCTTCAATTTGACGCACCACGGCCACGGTGCGCCGCGGACTGCCGGCCCCTCAGGCGCTGCCGCGGTACGCCGCCGCGACTTCCTTCGGTTCGCCATCGAGACGCACGCGCCCGTGCTCGAGCCACACGAGCCGGCTGCACTGCGCGACGAGAAAGTCGAGGCTGTGCGAGACGATCACCGTCGTCGCGCCGCCCCGCATGAGACGCTGCATGCGCGCGATGCACTTGAGCACGAAGAACTGATCGCCGACACCGAGCACCTCGTCGATAAGCAACACCTGTGGCTCGATTTCGGTCGCGAGAGCGAAGGCAAGCCGTGCAAACATCCCCGAGGAGTAGGTCTTGACCGGCTCATCGATGAAATCGGCAAGCTCCGAGAATTCCACGATCAGCGGCAGCCGCGCCCTGACCTCGCGGCGCGAGAGCCCGAGCAAGGCTCCCGCGAGGAAGCAGTTCTCACGGCCCGTCAACTCCGGGTGGAAGCCGATCCCGAGCTCGAGGAGCGCCGCCAGTCTCTTTGAGCGATCGATGGTCACGGTGCCCGACTGCGGATGTATTACCCGCGCCAGCACCCGCATCAACGTCGACTTCCCCGCGCCGTTCCGCCCGACGAGTCCGACCGATTCTCCTTCGCGCACAACCAACGACACGCCATCAAGCGCGCGAAGTACTGCATTGGGTTTGCGCGCAAACCAACCGCTCACGGCATCCCGCAGGCTACGCTGCAGCACGGTATGCCGGTCGAATGCTACCGTGATGTCGTTCAGCGCAAAGACTTCGCTCATGTCGTCACAGGTAGAAATAGAACTTGCTGCCGAACCGCCGGATCAGTGCGGCGCCGGCCAGAAGCAGTGCGGCGGATACGGTTGCACTCACGCCCCAGTCGAGCAGACCCGGCATGGCATGGTAGTAAAGCGGCTTCTGAAACAGCGCAGTGAAGTACGTCAGCGGATGCCACCCCATCAGCGCCGCAGACAGGGAATCCGGGGGCAGCGCTTCGGGCATGATCAGGATCGGAGACGAGAAGAATGCGAGCAGCAGCACCATGTGCGCGATCGGCTTGATGTCGCGAAAGAACGTATAGGCCACCGCGAGGACCATCCCGAGTCCCAGCGCGCCCGCGGCCCATACGATCACCGCGGCCGGCAGCGCGGCGAGCTCCCATCCCGACCCCGGGCGCAGCCAGAGGACAATGGCTATCAGCAATACGAACGCCAGCGCGAACTCGACGGAAGCCGAAAGCCAGCGTGCCACGGGAAAGACCGCGGCGGAGATGTGCATCTTCTTGAGCAGCCAATCCCCGCCGACAATGGACTCCATGCCCGAGTTCGCGCTCGATTCCAGGTACCGCCAGGGAACGAGCCCGCAAAAAACGAATGCCGCGTAACCCTCGAGCGGGACGCGGTTGACCGTCGAGAACACCAAACTGAGGACGCCCAGGTACAGCAGCGGCTCGACCAGCGTCCATGCGATGCCGAGCGAAGTGTGCCGGTACCGGATCTTCAGCTGACTTGCCGCCAGCGCCCAGGCAAAGCGCGCACCCGCCGCGTTCAGAATTGCCACGCCTGCAGCCCAGGGTAGTTATTCCACAAGCGCCGGTCCTTGACGCCGAGGGTGCCGGCGATGATCTCGAACGAACGTGCGCTGTAGAGCGAGACATGACCATTCGCCGGCCCGATATACCACCAGTCCCGGCCGCAAGTCTTGGGATCGTAATATGCCGTCTGAAAGGCGAACACACCGCCGCGATCCAGATAGCCGCGCACTTCCTTCATTGACGTGAGCGGATGCGGCAGATGCTCCACGACCTCGCACGCGACGATGATATCGAACCTCTCGCGCTGGACACGCGGCAGAAACCACTCGCGGCCGAACTTCGGCATGATGATGTCGGTTCCCCAGGTCTGCATCTGAAGCTGCTCGCGCGCAGCGCTCACGAACGTGCCCATGCCGCAACCGAAGTCCAGGATCTTCAGTTCCCAGGGCGGCTTGTTGATCAGCGTGTTGGCGAGCAAAACAAGACGCAGTGTCTGGTTCACTCGCCCGGACCAATCGGGATCCTGTCCCTCCCAGTATTTGTCGTCGTAGAGGCCCGCGTGATCATCGGCGTCGTGGATGTCCGTGAAGAGAAACTGGCACTTGCTGCATTCGAAATAGGCACAGTCGTCCGCGGCGTCCGGGATGGGCTGACCGGTCAGCTTTGCGCTGGGGATGCGGAACGCAATCTTGGCTAGTGCGCCGCAGATCTTGCAGTTTTTAGCGGCCTCACTCACCCAAAATTCCCTCGATTTTCGTTTGAATCTGTTGCGGACTGATCAGGCGCATGCACGCGCTCTGGCGTCCGCCCGTGATCGCGCACGGAATCCGTTCGTTGCGCCAGCACGGGATACAGGCAAGCTCGATACGCGCGTCCATGGCGACGCAGTGTTCGTAATAGCGCGTCCGTACCTCCGCATCAGTCGGCCCAAACACGGCGATGGTCGGGATGTCGAGCGCCGCCGCCAGATGCATCAACGCCGAGTCGGGAGCGAGGACGAGACGACACCGCCCGGCCAGAGCGAAAGCGAGGCGGAACGGCTGCTGATCAACTTTGATGATGTTGGGGTGCGCATAACCGTCGATCTTTTCATTGTGAAACAGGATCAGCTTGCGGTTCCTGGCCAACTCCATAGCGAGAACGTCGAGCGCCGGGTAGTCGCGGTAGGACTCGGCCGAGGATAATTGAATTCCGATCACCGGCTGGTTCGCGAGACCATTGTCGAGGAAGAACTGCCGGGCAAAAGCCCGCTCTGAATCAGACACGAAGTAGCGTGGTTTCCTCAGCATGCCGCGCAGCGCACGGCCCCGTATCCCCATCGCCGCAGCGAAGATGTCGATGCGGTTCTTCTTCACATTCGGTGCTGTGCGACTTTCCACCCTCGCGGCGGGGCAATCCGTAAGGTTGTACCACGCTCCGAATTGGGAAACATCGATCCGGCCGTTCTCGATGTCGAGCAACTCGACGTCCGGGTTGCCTTGAAACAAGGCGTGGAATTGCCGGGGTATGGCAAAGTAAACCGTCCTGTCCGGGTCCGCTTGCTTGAGCGCATGCAGGCCAGGCGTCATCGTCAGGATGTCGCCAAGTCCACCCATCGCGCGTGTGACGATAACGGAGGTGTCTTTCGGTAGCGAAGCCCGCGCGCCGCGCGCAACGGTGTCGGCGATCCACGGCTGGCGCAATCCGTCCGGGCGCGCATAGTTCGCCGCGAAGGTGGCGGCGAGCATCACCCACCGGCTCGGCCGGTCCAGCCGGAGCGCTTTGACGACGCGACTCCTGGACCAGGCGAAGTGCGCGACATGCAGGGCATACAGGAATCGCGCGCGTAAACGCACGTCCTGCGTCAGGAGCGCCCTGTACCAATGGCCATAGGTACGGGAAATCTGTTCGGTGGCGGCACGCCGGAGAACGTCATTGGTGTGGAACAGGAGCAGGTTGCGCCATATCAGGCGATTGTAGTAGCGGCTATCTCCGCTCATGAGTGCCGCGTGATGGAGGCTGCTCAGGATTTTCGGGGTGAGATTGCGGTCGATCAGCAAGTACGGCCGTTCCGCCAGATCAGCTAGGAGTTCTTTCGCTCTGCCCACGTCGCCGACACGAGCCAGGCCGGTTGCCTCGGTGACCGCCAGCGCCACGCGCGTGGCCGGGTAGCGCGAGGCCCCCGCCTCCAGGCCCGCGCGCGCGGCGCCAAGCGCCTCGGCGAATCGCTCTCTCTCCAGGAGATACGCAGCCCATCGCTCGATGCTCTCGAAAAACTCAAGCGGATAGCGCGCCGTATTCCGGCAGTGCTCCCCAAAGTCCGCCAGAAATGACGCAGCGTCGAGCTCCAACGCGACAATGACCTGTTCTGCACCGGGAACTGCCCGATCAATGCCCTCCGAGCGATCGATCGCCTCGCACATTGCCTGACTCAAAACGTACTTGTTCCAATACGCCGGACGGTCCTCGCCCGCGAGTGCGCGGTAGTAGCGATAGACCGCGCCTGCATCGCCGCCATAGGCGAGGTGTTCGAGCTGTTTCGGACTCAGGGATAACGTGGACAGGCCGCGATCCATCATCGTGCCCTCAGCTCGCAGCAAGAATCCGTCTGAGCAACGCGGCTTCCTTCGCGAGGAGCGCCTTGAGTTCGTTTTCGCGTGGATTGAGCTCGCCCGGGGTTAGGGCGTCTACGAGATCGCAGGAGGCAAGAGCAGCCGCGAAGTCCCCCACCGCGATTGAGCACATGATCTCGCGGTAGCGGCACTCCATTCTCAGGTCCGAGGCTTCGTCGGCGACCTCGGCATACTGTGCCCGTGCGTCCAGATAGCGCCCGATATTCTCCCGGCACACCGCCTGCCAGAAACGGGCATGGTGGTACGTGCTATTGCGCAGGCGGTGCGCCACAGCACAGGCGGCGGCGTGGGCAAAGCATCCCTCGGCCGCCGCGAACTCTCGACGCGATTGCTCGACCCAGCCCGCACGGAACCAGCTGTTGATCTGCGTTTCCACATTGCCTCTGAGCATTGCCGCTTGCCGATAGTATGCAACAGCCTCCGCGCCATTTTCGGAGCCGAGCAACTCGAGGCACCAGCCTTTGTAAAACACGATCTCCGCCGCGCGCTCTTCGGGGACCGGGGCAATGCTCTTGAGCAGCGACAGTGCCTGCCCGTGATCGTTGGTCCGGATAAGGTCCAGTGCTCGGGCGAACGCGTCGTTCATACAAGGGTCATCATGCAAGCGCTGGCGCTACGTCCGCAACCGCACCGAGCACTTCGGTCGCTGAGAGCGGCCTGCCGATTCCGCCGCGAAAGGAGGTGCGGCCCGCACCAAGTGGCTGCGCGTTGAACGGTTCTGAGTCGAAATGATAGGGGACGGGCTCGTTTTGCCCATTGTCGCATAAGTCGAGCCTGGTCCATTTTTTGGCAACTTCTGGCCGGCGCATCCGCTACATGAGGCCGTGGTCGGCTGCGGCATTTTGTCGCAGGGGGGCTTGCCTGCCAGTGCGACACTGGGTCGCACGACAACCGGACGACGGAGGAATAGAGTGATCCAAGCGCATTTTTGACAGGAAGAAACCGCTTGGGGCGCACCCGCGGTCGCACGCCAGCCAGTGGCGCGCACATCGGAATGCGAAGGAAATGTTTCGGCACCATAACATCTGCCGGCACCGCACCGCCAGGGGCTTCACACCCCATGTACTCCTCGCTACGCGGGGTGCGGGCGTGTACCTAAGAAAAGGCGTGCCGCTCGACACTTGGGGCCCGCACTGCACGTACAGCCTGCCCGGCCTGCACAACGGATCCGGCTTCGTCAGGCACAGCAGGGACGGTCAACCCGGCGGGACAGGCGAGATCCGGGACGTCACCCACTGGTAATCATGCGCTACGAAGTCACCGCGCTCGTCAATGCATCACGCATCGTCACGATTCCTGTCGATGCCGACGACCCGGCCGATGCGCGCCTGCTCGCCCAGCGCCGGGGCTACGCCGTACTGGAGATCAGGCGCCCCTTTGCCCTGAATCCGTTTGGGAACCGCAAACCGCGGTTTCCCCTCCAGCTCTTCTGCCAGGAGCTGCGCCTGATGCTCGAGGCGGGGCTCACCTTGTCCGAAGCGATCCAGGCGCTGGTCGAGAAGGAAACGCGCGAGGATACGCGGCGGGTGCTCGAGGGCGTGCGCGATGCGGTCAGCGAAGGATCGAGCTTCTCCGCCGCCTTGTCGCGCCAGCCGAACGTGTTTCCCGTTCTGTTCGCCGCGACGGTCAAGGCGAGCGAGAGGACCGGCGACATGGGCGAGGCGCTGGGCCGGTATCTCGCCTATCAGCAGCAGCTCGACTCGATCAGGAAGAAGGTGGTCGCCGCGTCGGTCTATCCCGCGCTGCTGCTCGCCGCCGGATCGCTCGTTGCGCTGTTCCTGCTCGGTTACGTGGTTCCGCGATTCAGCGCCGTGTACGAAGACATCGGGCATGAGTTGCCGTGGATCTCGGGACTGATGCTTTCCTGGGGGCGCTTCATCCAGTCCCATGGCATCGCGGTGGCGGCCCTCATGCTCGCCTCGGTCGTGGCGGCCGTCCGCACGCTCACGCTTCCCCGCGTCAGGCGGGGACTCATGCGCCAGTTATGGCGTATTCCGCGGCTCGGCGAACGGCTGCGTATCTACGACCTGGGAAGGCTGTATCGAACGCTCGCCATGCTGCTGCGCAGCGGCATCCCCGTGGTCGCGGCCATTCGCAATGCCTCCGACCTGGTGGCCCCCGAGCTGCAGACCCGGCTCGCCCTGGCCGTCAGCGATATCGAGCAAGGGCATACCATCTCGGACGCCATGGTCCGGCACGGGCTCACGACGCCGGTTGCGCTGCGGATGCTGAGGGTGGGCGAGCGCACCGGACGCATGAGCGAGCTGATGGAACGCATCGCGGGCTATTTCGAGGAAGATATGGCCCGCTGGACCGACTGGTTCACGCGGCTCGTCGAGCCGCTGCTGATGCTGGTCATCGGCGCCGTGATCGGAACCATCGTGCTGCTGCTGTACATGCCGATCTTCGAACTTGCCGGAGGACTGCAGTGAACGCGCCCGCCCCTGCGCACGCGACCGGCTTCAGGGAGCATTTTTCGGCGGCGGCCTTGCGCGCCGCGCGCGACGAAGCCGCGCGCACCGGTCGCAGCGTCGTCGACTTGATCGAGGAACGCAGCGCCCTGGCGAACGGCGAGACCGTCCGCCACCTCGCAGATGCGCTGGGGTACGCGGCCGCGCGCATGGCGGATCTCAACGATGCGGTCCCGGCGTTCGACCTGTTGCCGTACCCGGAGGCGGCGCGCCACGATTGCGTGCTGATCCGCCGGAACGACGGCTCCCTTGCGCTCGTGTTTGGAGCGCCGTTCGCGGGCGAGCTTCACGCGTGGGCGGAGGAGCGGATCGGCGAGTCCTTCGAGCGGGTCCTCGCGCATCCCGCGGACCTCGCCGCCTACATGGCCCGCTACGAGGACAACCTGCGCGCGATGGATGGGGTCGCGGGCGTCGCCGCCGAGGAGTCGAAGAACCGGGACCCGATCGAAGACCTGTCGCTCGTCTCCATCAGCGAGGACGCGAGCCCGGTCGTCAAGCTCGTCAACTCCACGCTCTACGACGCCATGAAGATCGGCGCCAGCGACATCCACATCGAAACGCGCGCCAACGATCTGGTGCTCAAGTACCGGATCGACGGGGTCCTCACGCAGGTCGGCCTGCTCGCCGGGCGCGAGCAGGCCGAGCAGGTCATTTCGCGCATCAAGGTCATGTCCGAGCTCGATATCGCCGAGACGCGCGTGCCGCAGGACGGGCGGTTCAAGGTCGCGACCCGGGGGCGCGAGGTCGACGTGCGGGTATCGATACTTCCGAGCATCTTCGGCGAAGACGCCGTCCTGCGCATTCTCGACAAACAGGCCCTGGCCGACCGCATTCTCGGCCTGACGCTCGGCCAGCTCGGGTTCGACAAGGACAGCGTCGCTGGCATGCGCCGCCTCTCGCACGAGCCCTACGGGATGTTCCTCGTCACCGGACCCACCGGCAGCGGCAAGACCACGACGCTCTACGCGGCGATCAGCGAGATCAACAAGGGCGACGACAAGATCATCACGATCGAGGACCCGGTCGAGTACCAGTTGCCCGGCGTGCTGCAGATTCCGGTTAACGAAAAGAAAGGCCTCACGTTCGCGCGCGGCCTGCGCTCGGTGCTGCGTCACGATCCCGACAAGATCATGGTGGGCGAGATCCGCGACCCCGAGACCGCCCAGATCGCGGTGCAGGCGGCGCTCACCGGGCACCTCGTATTCACGACCGTCCATGCGAACAGCGTGTTCGACGTGATCGCGCGCTTCCACTACATGAACGTGGACTCGCACAGTTTCGTCTCGGCGCTGAAGGGCATCGTGGCGCAGCGGCTGATCCGGATCAACTGCACGCAGTGCGGCATTCCCGACCAGCCCCCGCCCGAAGCGCTCGACGAATCGGGCCTCGCGCGCGGCGCGGCCGCGGCGTTCCGGTTCATGCGCGGCACCGGCTGCGGCGCTTGCCGCGGCAGCGGTTTCCGGGGCCGCAAGGCGATCGGCGAGGTGTTGCGGGTGAACGACGAGATGGCGAACCTGATCATCTCGCAGGCGCCGGCGCTGGCATTGCGCGAGGCGGCCGCCCGAGCCGGCATGCGCTCCCTGCGGGAGGCGGCGCTCGAGATCGTGCGGTCGGGTGAAAGCACGTTACAGGAAATCAATCGTGTTACCGCGGTGGCGTGACCAGGCCTCGATATTGTTCGCGCCGCGGCGCGTAACGCTGCGGCACCTGCCGCGAGGCTTGCGTCCGGCGGTGCGCATCGCCACGCAGCCCTGCGGCGGCGGCGAGGGCGCAGAGCCGTGGCGCGAACCGCTCGCGACGCTCGGCGACACGATGCGCAAGCTCCCCCGGGGCACGACGTGCCGCGTGATCGTATCCAGCTGGTTCGCCCGCTATGCACTGGTGCCGTTCAGCACCACCCTCGTCAACCGCAAGGCCAATGAGGCCCTCGCGACGCACGTTTTCCAGCACGTGCACGGCGAGCAGGCGCAGGCCTGGGCCTGCCGCGTCGACCCGGCCGCGGCCGGGGAAAAGCGGGTGGCTTGCGCGCTCGATGCCGCGCTGGCCAACGCGATCGAGTCCGTCGCACGGTCCTGCGGGCTCACGCTGGCCGCGATCGAACCGGTTTTGACCGCGGGATTCAACCGGGCGCGCCGCCGCCTTCCCGCGTCATGCTGGTTCGCGGCGGTGGAACCGGGCCGGCTTGCCCTTGGCCTGCTCCTCAACGGCCAGTGGTCGCACCTCGCGTCCGAGCGCTACGCCGGCGACTGGGAAGGGGCACTTGCGCGCATGCTTCCCCGCGAAGCGCTCATGGCCACTGCCGATTCCCCGGTCGACGCGCTGCCCTGCTGGATCGCGCGCTACGAGGCGGACGCCGATCCCGAGCAGCCCGGGATCGGGGTCTTCGCCGCACCCGGCGCCCGCGAGCGCTCGACAGCGGGCCCGATGGCAAGCGCGGAAGGGGCAACGGCATGAAGCGGCTTAAGACCATGAGGATCAATTTCGCGGAGCACGGCGAGCGCGTGTCGCTGAGCGGAACCGCGGCGCTCCTCCTGGGCGCGGGCGTCATGATGCTGTCGATCGGCGTGCTTCAGGACATCCTGGCCCGATCCGCGCTGATCGAGGCCCGGCTCGGCCAGTTGAAGGCGCCCGCGCGAACGGTCGAAGCCGGCGCAGGGGGCGCGCGCGCGGCCGGTGACGCGGTCAAGCGTGCGAACGCCGTCGCGCGCGAACTGGCGCGCCGGTGGGACAGCGTGTTTCTCGCCATCGAGTCGGCCAGCGACCCCGAGGTCGCGTTGCTCGCCATCGAGCCCGACGCGGGCAAGGGCTTGGTGCGCATCACGGCCGAGGCCAGGAACAAGGTCGCGATGCTGCGTTACGTCACGCGGCTGCAGTCCCGGCAACCGCTGCAGCGCGTGCTGCTCGAGCGTCACGAAGTGCGCTTGCAGGAACCCGAACGGCCGGTGCGTTTCATCGTCGCGGGGGGATGGGGAGAGGCGCAATGAAGCTTGCAGACCTCGATTACTCGCTGCGCGCGGCGCTGTATCGCCTGGGGCGGGTCGGCGGCCTCGGCCTCGCGCTTCTTGGAGGCGCGGCGCTGTTCCATTTCTCCACGGTGCGCCCGGCCCAACAGGACTTCGCCGAGCTGCAGCACCGGCTCGATCGCCTCGAGCACCGCGACTCGACGGGCCGGGCGGCGCTCCCCCACGCGGCGAGTGCCCGGATGGACGAGTTCATGGATTTCTTCCCGGCGCTCGACTCGGCGCCGCAATGGCTGAGCACGGTGTACTCGATGGCAGAGCGCGAGAAGCTCGAGCTGCTGCAGGGAACCTACAAGTTGACCGAGGACCCGGCATTCATGCTCTCGCACTATCGCATTTCGCTTCCCGTGCGCGGCAGTTACCCCCAGGTCCGGCGCTTCATCGCAGGAGTGCTCGACGCGGTGCCGTTCGCGTCCCTGGAAGGAATCGCGTTCCAGCGGGAAAACGCGAGCAACGGGGCCATCGAGGCCAACCTGACGCTCACCCTCCACCTGAGGGCCGCGCCGAAGGCCGTGCTCCCCGTGCCGGCGGCGCAGATTACGCGTCTGGAAAGCGCGGCTCCGGGAAGCCCATGAAGGACCGCACCCTGCTCATGTACGGCGCGGCCGCCCTGGTGCTGAGCGCCAGCATCGGCCTGTTCGCGGCCGGCGGAAACGCTCCCGGGCCTTTGGAGGTAACCGCTGCACGCAGCACCGCACCCGGGGGCGAGCGCAGCCCGGCGGCGCCGGCGGAAGACCTGCGCCTCGACCTTCTCCAGCGCGCCGTCCAGGCCGGACCGCAGCGGGATGCGTTCTCGGCGCGGGCGTGGCAGCAACCGGCGCCCGCCCGTGCAGCACCGCCCGCGAGCGTCGAGCCTCCCCCGCCACCGCCGCCGACGGCGCCGCCCTTGCCGTTTGCCTTCATGGGCAGGTTCGATAATCCCGGCGACAAGACCGTGTACTACCTGGTCGAAGGCGACAAGCTCCACACCGTGTCCGAAGGCGAAACCATCAATGGCATCTACCGCATCGAGGCGGTGAAGGAAATCAGCATGGACATACTCTATCTGCCGCTTGCCATCACTCAATCGTTGGCGCTGGGACCGATGCCATGACGCGACCCGCCGCCATGGTGAAACTCGCGCGCGCCCTGCTGCTCGCGCTCCTGCTCGGCGGCTGCGCCGCGCAGCAGGCGTACAAGGAAGGAAACGAACTCGTCGACGCCGGCCGCTACGAGGAAGGGATCGAGAAGCTCGTGACCGCGGCGAACCTCGACCCCTCGAATCATCGCTACCGCGCCGATGTGGTGCGCGCGCGCGAGCGCGCCTGGGAACGGTTCATCAGCGCCGCAGACGAGCGGCGCGCCGCCGGCAAACCCGGCGAGGCGCGCGCGCTCTACACGCGCGCGCTGGCGGTGAACCCCGCCGATTCGCGGGCACGCGCCGGACTCGACTCGCTCGAGCGCGCGGGCCGGCACAGCCTCATGATGGCCCAGGCGCAGGCCGCCTTCAAGAAAGGCGACCTCGAGGGCGCGATGGAGCGCGTGCGCCAGGTGCTCGTCGAGGACCCGTCACAGCGCCCTGCCATCGCGCTGCAACGCCAGATCGAGGAGCAGCGGGTCCGGGAGGGGCTGACCATGCCGGTGCTGCGCTCGCGGCTCAACAAGCCGGTAAGCGTGCAGTTTCGCGACGCGACCCTGAAGCTCGTGTTCGACGCGCTGTCGCGCAGCACGGCGATCAACTTCATCTTCGACCGCGACGTCAAGGCGGATCTGAAGGCGACCATCTACGCCAAGGAAGTGCCGGTCGAGGACGTGATCGACCTCATCCTGCTGCCCAACCAGCTCGAGAAGAAGGTGCTGTCCGAGAACACGGTCCTCATTTACCCGAATTCGCCGGCGAAGCAGCGCGAATACCAGGACCTGGTCATGAAGACCTTCTTCCTGGAGAACGCAAACGTCAAGCAGATACTGAACATGTTGAGGACCATGCTCAAGATCAAGGACCTCTACATCGACGAGAAGCTGAACCTGCTGGTGATGCGCGACACGCCGGACACGGTGCGCCTCGCCGAACGGCTGATCGCGGCGCAGGACGTCGCCGAGCCGGAGGTGGTGCTCGAGATGGCGGTGATCGAGATTTCTCGCACCCGGCTGACCGAGCTGGGGATCAAGTTTCCGAACCAGGCGACGTTCACGGTGATCGACCCGACCGTCGCGCCGCTCACGCTCGAGGACCTGAGGAACGTGGGGGGCAGCAGCGGCATTGCGTTCTCGCCGACGCCGTCGGTGACGATCAACCTGCGCCAGGTAGAGGCCGACAGCAACCTGCTTTCCAATCCGCGCGTCCGCGTGCGCAACCGCGAGAAGGCGCGGGTGCTCGTCGGCGACCGCCTGCCGGTCATCTCGGCGATAGTCACGCCCTCGACCGGTACGCCGATCACGACCGAAACCGTGACCTACCTCGACGTCGGCCTGAAGATCGAGGTAGAGCCCGAAATACATCTGGACGGAAGCGTGGTGATCAAGGTGGGACTTGAGGTCAGCACGGCGTCCAATCAGCGCACGACCCAGAACGGCACCACGGTCTACGACATCGGCACGCGCAACGTGAATACCGTGTTGCAGCTCGCTGACGGCGAAACCCAGGTGCTGATGGGCCTGATCCGCGACGACGACCGCGCCGGTGCGAACAAGGTCCCGGGTCTGGGCGACATCCCGATCCTGGGACGGCTGTTCTCGAATCACCTGAACGATCGCCAGAAGACCGAGATCATCCTGTCCATCACTCCGCGCGTCATGCGCAACGTGCGCCGTCCGGACGTGCAACTGACGGAGTTCTGGTCGGGTACCGAGGCGTCATATCGGACCCAGCCGATCGCTTTGCGCTCGCGGCCGGCCCGGGAAGGCGAAGCGCCGGCGGCCGTGACCCCGGCTGCTCCCGCTCCCGCGGCGGCACCGGCGGCGGCACCGGCGGCGGCACCGGCAGCTGCACCGGCGGCGGCTGCGCCGGCAGCGCCCGGCGCCGCGGCAGCCCTTGCGCCTTCCGCGGTGGCGGTGGCAGCGGCAGCGCCTGCCGCGGCGGCCGCTGCGCCGGGAATGGCCTTCAACTGGAGCGGGCCGAAAGACGCCCGCGTGGGTGAGCCGTTCACGCTGACCCTCAACGCGAATTCGACCGAGCCGGTGACCAGCGCAGCGCTGCAGATCGCCTACGACCCGCTGCGGCTTGCCGTCGTCGAAGTGACGGAAGGACCCCTGTTGAGCCAGGGCAACGCGCGGACCGTGTTCAACCACAAGGTCGATGCGACGCGCGGCCGGATCCTCGTCAGCTTGAATCGCGCCGGCTTGGAAGGGGCGGTCGGCGAAGGCGCGCTGTTTGCGGTGACCTTCAGGCCGGTGGAGGAAGTGCAGAGCACGCCGGTGCAGATTTCCGTCGCCTCGCCGATCGGAACCGGGGGGCGCCCGATCGAAGCAGCCTCCGGTGCGAAGTACGAGGTTTCCGTGGCAAAGGGCGCGCCATGACCGGGAAAACGCGCGGCTTCACATTGATCGAGCTGGTCGTCACGGTGTCGATCGTGGGGCTGCTCGCCTCGGCGGCGGCGCCCTTGCTCGAGCTGACGGCCCGGCGCAACCGCGATCAGGAGCTGCGCTCGGCGCTGCGCGAGATCCGGACCGCGATCGACGCCTACAAGCTGGCGGTGGACCAGGGGCGCGTGCGCAAGACCGTGCTGCAATCGGGCTACCCGCCGACCCTGGCCGCGCTGGTGGAGGGCGTTCCGGACGCGCGCAGTCCCGACAAGCGCCTGATCTTCTTCCTGCGGCGGCTGCCGCCCGACCCGAGCTTTCCCGATCCCAAGGCGGACCCGGCCGAAACCTGGGGCAAGAGGAGCTACGCGAGCCGCCCGGAGCGCCCCGAGGCCGGCGAGGACGTGTTCGACGTCTATTCGCTCTCCAACAAGGTCGGACTGAACGGCCGGCCCTATCGCGCGTGGTAACCCGGGAACCATGTTGCGCCCGCGCGGCTTCACACTGATCGAGATGCTGGTCGTGATGGCGATCATCGGCGGACTGCTCGCGCTCGCGGCGCCGCGCTATTTCCAGCACGTCGACCGCGCCAAGGAGACGGTGCTCAAGAGCGACCTCGCCAGCATGCGCGACGCGCTCGACAAGTTCTTCGCCGACACCGGCCGCTACCCGGCCAATCTCGAAGAGCTGGTTTCGAGCCGCTACCTGCGCAAGGTTCCGCCCGATCCGATCACCGAGAGCACCTCATCCTGGCGCGTCGTGGCACCGGCCGACCCCGAGCTGGGCGGGGTGTACGACGTCAAGAGCGGCGCCGACGGTCTCACGCGCGACGGCCGGCCCTACGGCGAGCTCTAGCAGCCTGTCGGACTTAGG
>Ga0137313_1000223_pt1 | contig 19500 bp, 19 predicted proteins | sample EasRivERMZT166_2_FD_102287 | JGI IMG/M metagenome (GOLD analysis project Ga0137313, IMG submission 102287) | Soil microbial communities from meander-bound floodplain in the East River, Colorado, USA - East River MetaG ERMZT166_2 | ecosystem: Environmental > Terrestrial > Soil > Floodplain ...
AGCAGCAGCGATTCGACGTCGTGATGCACGCAGACAATGGGCAAGCCCTTGCAGGCCGGGAAGTACTGCGCGAGGTCGAGGCTGTCGGCATGCACGACATCGGGTCGCACGGCCTCGAGCACTTCGACCAGCCGGCGCCGGAATGCACGGGACTCGTACAGGTACCGCGTGTACACGCGGCCCGTCAGCACGCTGCGGGCGTGATCCCAGAGGAATCGCAGGCGGCTGTGACCCTGCGGGAGCGGGAACACGTCGGCGGGGCCGAAGCGGCGCAGGCCCTCGCGGCCCGCGGAGACGCTGCCGGTGCGCCCGGCGCTGCCGGCGCGCTCGAAGCACAGCACGGTGACGTCGAACGTGCGGGCGAGCAGCCGCAGCACGTGATACGTGCGGATCCAGACGCCCCCGTCCGGTGGATACGGCAAGGTCTGGCAAAGGAACAGCAGCCGAGGCCGCGGGGTCAGATCCGCCACGTCACCCTCCACGCCTGGAGCATCACGACCGCCCAAATCGAGAGACCGGCGGCGGGCTCGCCGTCGATCAGTCGCTTCCACCCGCGCGACACCGCGGCCGGGTCGAGCCACTCGTCGCGCTCGCGCGTCGCGTCGGCGAGCATCGATTCGGCCCACGGCCGCAGCGGACCGCGCAGCCAGCGATCGATGGGGACGGAGAATCCCATCTTCGGCCGATCGATCAGGCTCTGCGGCACGCGGCGATAGAGCAGTTGCCGCAGCGCCCACTTGCCGACCTGGCCGCGCAGCTTGAGCGACCGCGGCAGGCGCCACGACAGCTCGACCACGCGGTGATCGAGCAGGGGCGCGCGCACTTCGAGGCTGACGGCCATGCTCGCGCGGTCGAGCTTCGCGAGCAGATCGTCGGGCAGGTAGACCATCTGGTCCACGAGCATCATGCGATCGAGCAGATGGCCGGGTTCTTCCCCGTCCAGGAGCTGCTCAGCGGGTTCGTCCATTGCCTGGTGCCGCACGATCTGCTCCGGCCGCTGCCAGCCGGCCGACATCAGCGACTGGTACATGCCGCCAATCGACGAGGCGTGCATGACCTGTCCGATCTTGTGGATGCGCTCGCCGAAATGCGGCATCGGCGCCCGCGATACGAACTGCGAGGCCATCGCGTGCATCCGATCCCAGGCGGCGACCGGCACGCGCTCGATGCCCGCGCCGATCGGGCGCCGCAGCACGCCGGGCAGGCGGTTCAGCCGTGGCAGGACGCGCGTGCCGACGACGTAGCGGTTGTAGCCGGCGAACACTTCGTCGCCGCCGTCACCCGACAGCGCGACCGTGACCTGCTGGCGCGCCAGCTGCGAGACGAGCAGCGTCGGCAGCTGCGAGGGATCGGCAAACGGCTCGTCGAAAATCCCCGGCAGCCGTTGCACGAGCTCGTGCGTGTCGGTGCCCGTGAGGCAGAGCTCGGTGTGATCCGTGCCCAGATGTTTCGCGACAGCGGCCGCATGCTTCGCCTCGTCGTAGCTCTCGTCGGCAAAGCCGATCGTGTAGGTCTTGACCGGGCGGCCGGCCTGCTCCTGCATCAGCGCCACGACGGCCGACGAATCGACGCCGCCCGAGAGGAGCGCGCCGAGGGGCACGTCCGATCGCATGCGGCAGCGCACCGCGTCCTTCAGCATGCCGTCGAGCGCCTCGAGGCGATCCTCTTCCGACCCGCCGAGCGGATTCGCCAGGCCGTCGAGCGCCGCCTGCCGCACCGACCAGTACGGCTTCGGCGCCGGCAGCGGCGCGCCCGGATCGACCAGCTGCAGGACGTGCGCCTGGGGCAGCTTCCTCGCGTGCTTGAAGATGGTCCGTGGCGCCGGAACGTACAGATAGCGAAGGTAGGAGGACAGCGCTTCCTGATCGATGGCGCGGTCGAACGACGGACCCGCGAAGAGCGCCTTCAGCTCCGACCCGAAGGTGACGAGACCCGGCTCGCGATAGATGTAGAGCGGCTTCTTGCCGAGGCGATCGCGCACGAGCGTCAGCTCGCGCCGTTCCGTGTCCCACACCGCCATCGCAAACATGCCGACGAAGCGCTTGAGGCTCGGGACGATGCCCCACTGCTCGAAGGCCGCGAGGATCACTTCCGTGTCCGAGTGCCCCTGGAACACGGCGCCGTGCGGCTCGAGCTCGTCCCGCAGATTCTCGAAGTTGTAGACCTCGCCGTTGAAGGCGATCACGAAGCGCCCGCTCGCCGATCGCATCGGCTGGTGGCCGGCGGGCGAGACGTCGATGATCGCGAGGCGGCGGAACCCGAGGGCGAAGCCCGCGCGTTCGTCCACCCACGTGCCCGAGGCGTCGGGCCCGCGATGGGTGATCGGCTCGATCATCTTGCGCACGCTGTACGCGAGCGCATCGGACGATTGATCGGCAGTCGCCAGGAAGCCGGCGAATCCACACATAGGTCTGGTTGCCTCGGTCGGCGGTTCAGCTCGTCAGGACGCTGCGGCCGAACGCCACATCGAAGCCGAACTGAAGCGGCGACGCGTACCACCGCGTGATCGGCACGCGCCGCAGGTGAAACGGATCCGCGCCCACCGGATTGATGCCGCCGAAGTCCGAACAGCAGCAGCGGAAGCCGGCGGTGCGGACAATCGCCCGATTCGGCTCGTTCAGATGTTCCGGGCCGCCGTAGGGGTACGCGAACGATCGCACGGGGCTGCCCAGGTGGTCTTCGAGCACACTGCGGGAGCCGGCGATCTCCTGAAGCGCATGGGCCTGAGACGCCCGACCCAGGTCCGGATGCGTCCGGGTATGCGCGCCGATCTCGAATCCCCGCGCGTGCAGGTCACGCACCTCGTCCCACCCCATCCATGGATGGCGAACGCGTCGCTTACGATCCCACGGCGGCACGGTCTCGGTGCCGACCCAGTCCGTGACGATGAAAAACGTGGCCGGCAGGTTCAGCTGCTCGAGAATGGGCCGCGCATTCTCGTAGTTGTCGCGATAACCGTCGTCGAACGTGATCGCGAGATGACGGTCGACCGGCGCGCCCTGCTCGAGCTTGTCCACGAGATCGCTGAGCGTCACGACCGTGAAATGCCGGCTGAAGAACCGGCAGTGGCGCTCGAACGCCTCCACCGACACGGCCAGCGGATCGGCGTCGTCGAGGTCGTTCACCCGGTGGAACGCCACGACCACCGCGATGTTCCGCAGGAAGAACGCCGCCAGGTTGGTCCCGAACAGACTGCCGCCCAGCAGGCGCTTGATTTTGTTCTTCATAGCTCTATACGGACAGTCATCAGTCGGGCCGGATCAGGCGGCGGCCGACTGGCGGCAGATGACCGCGTGCGAGAACTCCGACAAGCCGGTGTAGCCCTTGATGCGAGCTCTCAGTTGTGGAGCGCTGCGATCGGCCCGCCGCGCCTCCTCATAACTGTCGATGCTTTCGCCGATGGCCTGGAACCCGTGCGCCGAGAGGAGACGGCGGAGCGAGCCGCTGGTGTAGGTGTACGGATGGCCGCGATCGATCTGCAGCGCGGCCAGCGCCTTGTGCAGCCAGGCGCCCCAGAGCGTATGCACGTTCACCGAGAGATAGAGGCAGCCGTACGGCTGCAGCACGCGCCGGATCTCCTCCAGGATGCGTCCGGGCGCCTGCGTGTGATCGATGACGTTGTCGATGATCACGAGCGAGCACGAGCCGGTCTTCACCGGCAGCTGCTCGCCGGTCCCGGTGAGATAGGTGACGCTGGGGTTCCGCAGGCTGACGAGGCTCGGGGTGCGGCGGTAGAAGTGCTCAAGCGGATCCACCGCCACGCGCTCGCCGGACGTCAGGAAATTGATGATGCCGATCGGCCCGCACCCGATCTCCAGCACCTTGCCGTTGTCCGTGCGCACGTCCGGCAGGCCGGCCAGCCGCTCTTCAAGACGACGGGCGCGCCAGTTGTACCAGTCCAGCTGCTTCGCGGCCCCGGCCGCGATGTCCGCGCCAAGGCGCTCCCAGAACGCCTGCTCGTACTTTTGCGCATTCAGCCAGCGGGTCCGGCCGATATGCCATTCACCTAAGCGCATCAACATGTGTGGGTACCTCTCGCTGGGGGGTTCGGGCGGCATGGATCTGCCTGGCCGCACCGGCGAGCGCGCCGGCCAGGTAGCTCCGGAGTTCATGAATGAAGGGGAGCGGATCGCGGAGGCGGATCACGTCGTACCGCAGTCCGCGCCCCGCCAGTTTCAAAAAGTCGGCGACCACCTGGCCGCGCGACGGCGCGCCTTCCGGCAGCGCGTACTCGTCGGTCCGGCGCAGCCGCGCCAGGAGGTGATCGAGATCGCCGAGCAGCCAGCGGCTCTTCAGCCCGACCCGGTACGGCGGCCGTGGTCCGGGCGGGCAGTTGAGCGCCAGCTGGTACGCGAGCGCCGGAAAGTCCACGCCGGCGTCGATCGAGAGCTGCAGCGATCCCCAGAACCGCCCGTTGACTTCCATCAGATACGGCCGGTTCGTCAGCGCGTCGCGCTTGTACTCGAGCATCGCCACGCCGTGCCAGCCGAGCGGGCCGAGCAGCCGTTCCGCCTGGTCCCGCAGCAGCGGATCGACCGGAATGCTCTCGGCGAACACGCTCACGCCGCCGGAGGGCGGCTTCTCGCGCAGGCGCTTGTGCGCGAATTCCGCGCGGATGCGCCCGTGGTCGCAGAGCACGAACAGGCCCGTGCCGGGGCCGACGACGCGCTCCTGGAGCATCGAGGGATAGCGGGCCAGGTGTTCGGTGTTCTGGTAGAGCGCGACCAGCTCGGACTCGGACCGCGCGTAGCGGACCGACGTCTGGAGCCAGCCGTCGGTCACCCGGATCCGCGACCGGAACGGCTTCACGACGACCGGGTACTCGATGCGCTTCAACACGCTGCGAAGCGTCGTGACGCCGTTCACGAACTCCGTCCGCGGAACGGGCACGCCAGCCGCAATGGCGCGATCGACCAGGAGGCTCTTGTCGGCCACGGCGTCGAAGGCTTCGAACGACGGCGCCGCGACGGCCGCGTGCGGCAACAGGACACGCCGGTTGCGCGACACCAGGTACGTGGTCACGTCCGTGACCGGCACCACGACGCTGACGCGCTCGCGGCGCACGAAGTCCAGCAGGAACCGATCGAACTGTTCCGGGTAGCGGTACGGCGAGGGATACGTCACGTGCCGCGCGCACGCGCGCGACCGGGACGCCAGGCTGGTCGGGCCGGGCGCGCCGACGATCACCGACACGCCCTGGCGCGAGAGCGATCGCGCGACCGCCAGTGCGGGCCGTTCGTCGCCGTCAGTGACAAATGCCGTCATGGTGTGGGTGCTCACGGGCGCAGGGCCGCGTCGGCGGTCTGCCCGACGGGCGGATATTCACGGGCCGTTCCGAGCACGGCCGCGGCGATGCGCGTGTCGTAGCGCCGCGGGCGAAGAATCGACCACGCCGCCAGCGGCTCGGGGCGCCGGCCTCGGGCGAGCGACAACACCGTGCGGGCCGCGGTCAGTCCGAACGCGAGAGCGCTGATCGGCACCCAGATCATCCGGCCGGTCCAGCCGTCGGCTCTGAGCCGCTCGAGCAGGTCGCCGCGCGTGGCGATCGCCGGATCGATCAGATTGATCACCGGCGGCGCGTCGTCGAAGTGCTCGGCGCACCAGGCGATCACGTCCGCGCAATAGGCCACGTCGCAGACCGCGACCGGTAGCCCGGGCCGTCCGAGGCCGAGGTGCCACCGGCCGAACAGCCGGCGGCCCATCAGGCCCGGCAGATCCGGTTCGTGCTGACTCATCAGCGCGGCGGGGCGGACGATCTTGACGGCGATGCCGAGCGCGGGCGCTTCGCGCAGCACCAGCGCTTCCTGCAGCGCCTTGCCCCAGGTGTACGGACCCAGGCGGCGCGGCTCGTCGGGCATCGGCGTGCGTTCGTGCTGGCGCTCCCACGGCGTGCGCGGAGGCCGGAGCACCGACAGGCTGCTCACGAGCACCAGGCGCGTGACGCCGCCGGCGTGCATCGCCTTCAGCAGGTTGCGGGTGGCGTCGATGGTGTTGCGTTGATGTGCTTCGTACCCGCCCGCGGTCTCCGCCGCCGCATGTACCACGACGCTCACGCCGCGGAGCGCGTCGTCGGCCAGGCCGCGGCTGAGATCCGCCGTCACCCAGCCCCGGGCATTCGCCGTCGCCAGCCGGGATCGGCCGATGCCGAGTACGCGCGAGAGCCGGCGCGCGACTTCCGCGCCGAGGAACCCGCGCGATCCCGTCACCGCGACGAGCGGCGAATTCTCATGCCTGACGTCAATCGCCTCGGCCGGCGCCAGGTGGTCGCGTGCGCTTTCGATCTGCGTCGCGATCGTCTCGAAGAGATTCGTGACCGTCAGGAGATGCGCGGGCGACACGGGCGCCGGGGTGCCGTCGTGGACCGCCCGGTAGAACGCGCCGATGAGCTCGGCCAGGCCCGGATAGCTGCCGCCCGACATCAGTCGGCGTCCGAGGCTCAACGTCGTCCGCGAGCTGAGCTGCGCGGCCTCGACGATGGGATTCAGGATTTTTTCGAGCGCTTCGGTGCCCGGATTGCCGGCGCCGATCGCCATCGACCGCACGAAGTCGGCCGTGAGCGACCCGCGCGTGCCGCTCACCGTGAGTGTCGAGGCGACGGGCCGCCCGCGGAGGCTGACCGAGAGGCGTCCGACCGCGGTGCCGGCCTTGAAGATGGCCTGCACGTCGCCCGGATCCGCCTGCGACCAGGCCAGCGTGACCGGCGCGCCGCCCGCACAGGATTCCAGCATCGACACCAGCGAGTACAGGGGGTGGGGCAGGATGTCGATGAGCTGGGCCGCGAGCGCGGCGGCGTCGCCGCGCGCGGCGGCCGCCCCGGTGGGGCGGAAGGCGAAGTGGCTGTCGATCTGCACAATGGAGCCGAGCGTCGAGGCCCGCCGGCTGAGTGACACGAACGCCGGATCGTGGAGGAGCTGATGGCCCGCGCAGACGAGGCGGCGCTGCCGCTCGGCGAGATCGAGGAGCGCGCGCGCTTCCTCGCCCGTCCGCGCAAACGGCTTCTCGACGTACACGTGCGCGCCGGCCTCGAGCGCCGCGGACGCGGCAGCGAAGTGCGCCGCCGGCGGCGTGCAGACGTGCACCACGTCCGGCTTCGCCTCGGCAAGGAGCGCAGGTACCGACACATACGGTCGCGTACCCGCGCTTGCCGCGAACTCGCCGGCACAATCGGGCACGGCATCGTGCACGCCGACGACGAGATGGGGGGTCGTGACACGAGCCAGAGCCCCGAGGTGATGCCGGGCCATCTGCCCGGCGCCGATGAACGCAATCCGCAGACTCATTGGATGAGGTACTTCCTGAAATAAGGGCCGACGTGCTGTACGACCGGCTTCGGCAGGCGGCGCCACAGGTCCGCGAGGCGCGACGTCGTGCGCGACCGCGTGGCAGAGGACTGGTGCGCCTGGCGCCCCTCGGCGGTCACCGCGTACCAATACAAGGGCGACTCAATCGCGCCCCACTGACGCTTGAAGTGAAACGTGCCGGATCCGCGGGTGGAGCGCCCGAAGTCGAAGAGCCGGCGGCCCTCGTCACTGGCGGCGCGGATCGCCTCCCAGTAGAGGAGCATGTTCGGACAGAGCCGGATGTGCTCGCGCCGGCTGGCGGCCCACGGCACGACCATCGTGTCCTTGAAGCCGAGCGCCACGAGGCCGCCGATGGCCTCGGATCCCTTCCGCACGATCAGGACGCGCGCCCGCGGGCCGAACGCCTCGAGCGTGGCCTGGAAGAACCGGCGATCGTGCGCGGGGGATCCGAGCTCGCGCATCCGCGCGTTGTAAATGGGAAGGAACTCGTGCAGGTGATCGGCGCCGCCCCAGTCGGCCGTGAGGCCGGCGCGCTCGGCTTTGCGCACCTGGTTGCGCACGGCGCCGTCGAAGTGGTCCCAGAGGTGGCTCGCATCGCCGCCGAGCGGCAGGACCATGTTGACCTTGTGGTCGAGCGGCTCGGCCGCGAGGTCGAGCTTCTGCGCGCTGCGCAGCTCGATCCGGCCGGCGCCGCAGCGCTGCGCTTCGTGCACGAGCATGTCCACGAGCGCCATCGTCAGGGCGGGCGAGCTGCTGCACGGCCCGCCGCCGTCGAGGAACGGCATCGACGCGACGACCGTTCCGAAGAGCGGGCGCCGGACCAGAAACGCCGGCAGCAGTCCGTTGTGGCCCTGTTCGTCCACGGCCGCGAGGTACAGCGGCTCGTGCCCGTAGGCCTTCGTGATCACGTCCGCCCACTCCACCGCGTGGGCCAGATGCGATCCCGGAATGCTCTCGGCCATCCGCGCCCACGTCCGGGCGTCGGGGCCTGGCGACACACGCATGACGCGCACGTCACGCTCGCACATGGCCAGCGTCATACGGCGTCCGGCAGCGCGGGCTGGAAGCGATGGGTGAGGGTCGCGGGCTCCGCGCTCGCGTCGAGCACCGCGCGGGCCGTATCGAACTTGAAGTGGGCGAGCAGGCGATCGATCTTGGCCGCGTGCTTCTTCACGCCCACGTAGAGGCGGAAGCGGTGATGCCACGGCATCGGCGGACGCGGCAGGTCGCCGTCCAGCTCCCACGGATGCAGATAGAACATGACCGGGCGCCGCTCGGCCGCGTTCACCCGGTGGATGCCGAGGTGAAAGAGCGCGGACGGCGAGAGGCGGAAGTAGCCGCCGCCGCCGATCGGCAGCGTCATGCCGAACAGCTTGGTGGTGCCGATCGGGAACTCGAGCAGGCTGGCGCGCCCGCTGCGCCAGATTTCGTACGGGAACCGCGGCGCGCCGAGGTGGCCGTACCGGTCGTGCAGGATCGGGTAGGAGCTCGAGTCGTACTTGAAGCCCTCCTCGATGAGCACCTGATACGCCCAGGCCTGCGCGCGGCCGATCGAGAAGTTCGGGGCGCGATAGCCGACAATCTCGCTCCCCAGGGCGTCCTCGATCTGCGCCTTGGCCTGGCTGACGTCCGCGCGGAACTGCCGCAGCGTCTGGCGGTACACGTCCTCGTGGCTCTGGCCGTGGCACGCGACTTCGTGCCCGCCCGCCGCGATCCGCCGGACCATGGCGGGATGGTCCGCCGCGACTTCACCCAGGATGAAGAAGGTTGCCCGCGCGTCGTGCGCCCCGAACAGCTCGAGCAGCCGATCGACGCTGGCCTCGACGCGGCTCTCGCCGCGCCGCTCCGCCCTGCCCATGCCGTTCTTGAAGATCCCGGCGTGGTAGTACTCCTCGACGTCGACGCTCATCGCGTTGGTGACCATAGAGCCCTCGTTTTTGCCCAGGCTTCGCCCCCTTCGGTGCACGCTCCTTGCGGAGCGGCCCGAATGGGCGGAACGTGACTACCGGGGGGAGCCGCGTGCGTGGTGCCACGAATGGCCCACGCGATTCACGCAGCGTACGCGACGGCGTTGGGCTGGCCCATCAGGTGATGTCCCGGACAGGCCATGAAAAACGCCGGACTGGGGGGATCAGGGATTGGTCACACTTGCACGAGTCCTCGCCGGATGGCGTAACGGACGAGCCCGGCCGTCGAGTGGATGTCGAGCTTTTCCATGAGCTTGGCGCGGTGCGTTTCGGCCGTCTTCACCGATACGCCCAGGATGACCGCCACTTCCTTGGTCGTCTTGGATTCCGCGATGAGCTGCAGCACCTGCCGCTCGCGATCCGTCAGCGGGTCGTACCGGAGATCCGTCTTGGCAAGATAGGCCTGCACGACGGCACCTGATACGGTCGGACTCACATACACGCGGCCGTTGCACACCTCGCGAATGGCCTGGATGAGGTGCTCGGCGGCCTGGCCCTTCGAGACGCAGCCTTTGACGCCGGCCCGGAACGCCTCGAGGATTTGATACTCCTCGGTGTGCATCGTCAGGAGAATCACCTTGGCGCCTGGCGCCGCCTTCAGGATCCCGCGCACGGCGCTAACGCCGTTGAGCGTGGGCATCGCCAGATCCAGCACGACGATGTCGGGCTGGACTTTCTCGGCCATGTCGATGGCCTCGAGTCCGTCTGAGGCTTCGCCCACCACGCGGAAGCGTTCCTTCTCGAGGAGGACGCGCAGACCTTGCCGAAGTACGGGGTGGTCATCAACGAGCAGCACTGAATCAGTCACGGGTCATCGCTCCAGTGGGATCTCAACCGTCAGCTCCGTGCCATGGGACACGGAGTCGTTATGGCGTAGCGAAACGATGCCTCCGAGCGCCGCCACGCGCTCTTCGATGGCGGCCAGGCCCAGTCCCTTGGGCTTGGCGCCAGGCGCCTTTCGTGCGGCGTCGTATCCGACGCCGTCGTCCTTGATCGAGCACTTCACACGGTGGGGCGTATGCACCAGGGAGACTTCCGCACGTGTCGCCCGGGCGTGCCGGGCCACATTCGTCAATGCTTCCTGTGTCACGCGATAGAGCGTCGCTTCCACCATCGCCGGGAGGCTCTGGCCGGTGGTCGCCTCGACGGTGACCGGCAGGCCCCAGCGCTTCGACATGCCGTCGGCGAGGAATTCGAGCGCCGGCACGAGGCCGAGGTCGTCGAGGATCGGCGGCCGCAGCTCGTGCGAGAGATTGCGGAGGCGGTCGCCGATGTCGTCGAGCATCGCGCGCGCCCGCTGAATGGCGCCGGGCACTTCGTGGTGCGGCCGGCCGGCCGCGTCGGCCAGCGCGAGGTGCATGGTCGCCACGACCTGCGAGGCCTCGTCGTGCAGCGCGTAGGCGATGCGCTTGGCCTGGCCTTCGAGCACGGCATTGAGGTTTTCGAGCACGGTGTTCGCTTCGCGGAAGCCCCGATGCGCCATCTCGAACGGCGACAGGACCTCGCCGAAGAAACGCTCGATGGCCTCGAGCCTTGGTCCGCGCTCGGCCTGGTCGAGCGGGTCGGCGAGGACGGCGGCCAGCGCGCGGGAGTGAACGGTCGCGATTTCGAGGACGCCGAATCCGTCGCCAAACGCCCGACGGCCGATCTCGTAGGCGTTGGCGAGCTCGTCCTCGGTCGGCTGGGCGAGGAACGTGCGCAACGCGGCGGTGTACGCGTCCGCGAGCACGACCAGGCGGGGATCGATGCGCGGACCGATCATGATCGGTGCGCTCCCTGGTACCGGGCCACCAGCACGAGCGCGTCGTCGGTCGCGCGCCCGTGGCCGGCCATGATCTCGTCGGCCAGCGCCTGAGGCGTGCCGTGCAGGGTCAGGTTGTCGGAGTACTGGGGCTCGACGCCGTCGGTCGTCAGAATCACCGTGTCGGACCGATGGAGCGGCAGCACCTCGGCCTTCAACGCCGGCAACTGGTACCCGATGACGCCCCCGCGCAGCACCGCGCGCTCGACGCGCTGGGCGCCGTCGCCGTTGGCGTGAAACAACACCGCGTCCACGTTGCCCACGCCAATCCACGTCAGCGTGCGGTCCCGCAGGTCGAACGCCACGAGCGTCATCACGACGCCGCGGGTGCCGCGCAGATCCTGATGGCACCGATTGATCAAGGAGATCGGGGACTCGCGCGCGAACGCAGTGAGCAGCGTCGTCGCCCGCAGCGCGGCCTCAGCCGCGGGCGTGCCGTGGCCCATGCCATCGATCACCCCGACGAGGACGCCGTCGGCGTACGGCGCGACGATGTAGCGGTCGCCCGACTCGACCTGCAGCGGCTTTTCGGCCACGCCCCACGAGATGCCGGAGGCGTCCATCATCCAATCCACTTCTTCATGGTGATCGTCGTGCCGCGACCCACTTCCGACACGATCTCGAACTCGTCCATCAACCGGCGCGCGCCGGGGAGGCCGATGCCGAGTCCGCGTCCGGTCGAGAAGCCGTCGCGCATGACGGTCGAGGTATCCGGAATGCCCGGGCCCTCGTCCGACAGGATGATCTGGATGCCCTGCCGCGGGCCGTCGTTGATCAGGCTGATGACGGCTTCGCCTTCCTTGGCGTACTCGACGATGTTCCGGGCGATTTCCGAAATGGCGGTCGCGATGATCGTGAGGTTGCTGTTGGAAAAGCCAATCTCGGACGCGATCGAGCGCCCCTGCTGGCGCGCGGTCACGATATCCGCCGACGACTGGATGCGCACACGCGCTTCGCGCTGCATGGTCAGAGCCGCCGTCCTCGCGCGGCCGCCAGCCGCTGGTTGAGATAGGCGAGGCCTTCCTCGAGGTCGAGCGCAGTCGGCACATCCTCCAGCGTCAATCCGAGCTGCACCATCGACTGCGCCACGTCGGGCTGGATGCCGACGATGACCGTCTCGGCGCCGCGGAGCTTGGTGGTGTAGACAATCGCGCGGAGCGTGCGCGTGGCGAAGGAATCGAGCACGTCGAGCGCGGTGACGTCGATGATGACGCCGCGCGCGCGTTGCCGGCCGACCAGATCGGCCAGGTCGTCCCGCAGCTTGACGAGATCCTCGTCGCTGAGCGCCGACTGGATACTGGCGATCAGGTACTGGCTCTGCTTGAGAATCGGAACAGCCATCGGGACCCTTTCTGAACGGCCCGTGCCAACGGGCCGGGTCGGGCGGCTCCGCCCGACCTATTCCGTCGGACGCGTCGGTTCCTCAATCGGGATGACCTTGTAGCCGAGCACGCGCTCGGCCAGCTCGATGCCGCCCTGGAGGTCGCCCACGGTGTTCATCTTGCTCAGGTCCACGCCGATCGTCACCAGCGTCTGCGCGATGGCGGGCGAGAGGCCCGTCACGATGACGGTGGCGCCCAGGAGGCGGGCGGCCTCCACGGTCTGGACGAGGCGGTTCGCGATGGCCGAGTCGATGGACGGGACGCCCGTGATGTCCATGACCGCCACCTTGCCGCGGTTTTCACGGATGCCCTGCAGGAGCTGCTCGGTCAGCTGCCGGGCGCGCTGGGGATCGATCAAGCCGATGATGGGGAGAATGAGGAGGCGTTCGCGCACCCGGAGCACGGGCGTCGAGAGTTCGCGGATGGCTTCCTGCTGCTGCCGGATGATGCGCTCGCGCTCCTGGACGAAGCCGACGGCCACGGTGTTGGCGATGCGGTTGGCGGCCGGTTCGTACGCGTCGAGCACCTTGTTGAGCAGGTTGAAATCGAGCTGGTACTTCTTGAAGAGCGACCGGGCGAGCACGTCGCGCAGGAGCAGGACGATGCCCAGCACTTCCTGCGTCTCGACGCCTCGCGGGATGATGCGTTCGGACAGGTCGCGGGCGTAGGCCTGCAGGGCTTCGACGCTGCCGGTCTCGAGCACCGCCACGTAGTTGTCGTAGACCGTGGTGGCCTCGGCGAAGATCTCTTCACGGGTCATCGCCGTGAGGAGGCGGGATTCGGTGATGCGGCGGGCCCATTCTTCACGCAGGTCCGTCCGGTTTTCCCGTAAGTGTGAGACGAGCTCCCGGAGCAGAGCCGTCGTCGAATCGGCGTGGGCGTGCGGGCCGGCGTTGGCGGGCCCTCCGACGATATCGCGGGTCGAAGCCATGCAGTCTTCTCCTCAGGAATGACGCGTTCAGAGTATTCAAGGTATGACGGCGGCCGGACATCAGGTTTCCACCCGAGGGAGGCTTCGGGTATATACCTGACGAATAGCCACTAGCGCGTGCCTGGGCGCGTCGCCTGTCCGCCCATGGTAGCCGGGAGTCAGGCTAAACGGCGAGTCTTCGAGTATTTCGCGGCGTGCTGGCCTGCCGGCTTTGCTTGGCGTGGTTCAGTTGGCGGTCCGCCACTGACAGCATGCGCCGAAGGGCGGGAACGGCCTTCGGATCCCACCGCGCCACACCGACGCTGATCGACAGGTGGTAGCGGCTGACGTCGGTCGAGAGGCGTGCGAGGTTTTCTCGCAGGCGCCGGCAGACCGATTCCGGCGAGCAGTTCGGGTCTTCGGTGACGAGCGCGACGAATTCGTCACCACCGATCCGGGCGAGAATGTCCGTCTTGCGGAACGTGCGCTTGAGACTCGCGGCCACGCGGACCAGCGCCTGGTCGCCCTGGGCATGACCAAACTTGTCATTGATGAGCTTGAAGCCGTCGAGGTCCGCGTAGAACATCAGGACGTCGTGGCCGCCCCGGCGGGCTGCCTGCAGCCGGCTGGCGGACATCAGGCGGAATCCGCGCCGGTTGAGCAAGCCCGTGAGGTCGTCGCGGAACGCCCAACGCAACAGCACGCGCTGGGCGCGCGCGCTCAACTTCGAGGTGCGGTCGGGCCGAACCTGGTGGCGCCGGTCGAACATAAGTACAGCGGCTCGTTCTGGAGGACTCACGCTATTGACGATAACTACGCGCGGGGGTGGCGGAAAATCGGCAAGGTAGCGTAAATAAGGCAAGGAAAAGACCTGAGCCCGTGTTTGTCAGCGACTTTTCGTTCGATCTGCCCGAATCCCAGATAGCCCAGGCCCCTGCGCCCCGGGGCCTGGCGCGGCTGCTCGTTGTCCGGCGCTCGACGCAATCGTGGGAGGTGGCCACAACGGGACAGCTCGCGCGATTCCTCGATCGCGGCGACCTCGTCGCCAACGACACGCGCGTGTTTCCGGCGCGGCTGCTCGGCCGGCGCGATCCGAGCGGCGGAGCGGTGGAATGTCTCCTGTTGAGTCCGGAACCGGACGGCACCTGGCAGGCGCTCGTCCACCCGGGTCAGAAATTGAAACCGGGCGCCCGCATCGTGCTCGAGGACGAGGCGCGGGCGCCGGGGGTCCGCGTGCGCGCGGAGGTTCTGGGTCGCCAGTACTTCGGCCGGCGGCTGCTGCGCGTCGAGGTCGAGGGGGCCGAGGGCGCCGCGTCGCTCGATGCCGCCGTGGACGCGATCGGCCACGTGCCGCTGCCGCCGTACATTCATCGCCCCGACACGGCCGCGGATCGCGACCAGTACCAGACGGTGTTCGCGCGCGCGCGCGGGTCGGTCGCGGCGCCGACCGCTGGACTGCATTTCGATGCCGCGACGCTGTCCAGTCTGTCCGCGGCCGGCATCGGCTGGGCGACGATCACGCTGCACGTCGGCTACGGCACGTTCAAACCCGTTCGGGCCGCGCGCGTCGAGGATCACGCCGTCGATCCCGAGCGGTTCGAGATCTCCGACGCGACGGCGGCCGCCATTCACGACACGCGCGCCGCCGGACGGCGCGTCGTCGCGGTCGGCACGACCACGGTGCGCGCGCTCGAGACCGCCGCCGCGCGCGATGGGCGCGTCCGCGCCGGCTCGGGCGAGACGTCACTCTTCATTCATCCGGGTCATCGCTTCGCGGCCGTCGACGCGCTGGTCACGAACTTCCATCTGCCGTGTTCGTCGCTGCTGATGCTGGTGGCGGCGTTCGCGGGCACGGATCTCACGCTGGCGGCGTATCGTCACGCTGTCCGGACGGGCTTCCGCTTCTACAGTTACGGCGATGCGATGCTGATAGTATGACGCCCGTGAAATTCGGCTACGACGAGTTCGATCTCTCGGGCGTGCGGACGTATCCGCTCGCGAGTCGATCGAGCAAGGCGCGGCACGAAGATTTCGCGCGCGTCTGGGATCCGTCGAGCGGCATGGCGGGGTTTTTCGCGTCGCTGCCGAACATGCTCGCCGCGCGCGACCTGCGCGAGGTCGTGGCGGCGCTCGGACGCGCGCGCGCGGCCGACGCCGGGCTCGTGTGGGGCATCGGCGCGCACGTCATCAAGACCGGCCTCGGCCCCGTCATGATCGATCTCATGGAGCGCGGCTTCGTCTCCGCGCTCGCGATGAACGGCGCGGGGCTCATTCACGATTTCGAAGTGGCGCTGTCGGGCGCGACCTCCGAGGAAGTCGATGCGGCGCTGGGACCCGGGCAGTTCGGGATGGCCGAGGAAACCGGTCGGGAGCTGAACGCGGCGATTGCCGCCGGCGCGAAGGAGAGTCTCGGACTCGGTCAGGCCGTGATCCGATCCCTCGCCGGCCATCGGCATCCGTACGGCCGCCTCAGCCTGTTGTGCGCGGCAGAGCGCCTGCAGATCCCCGTCACCGTCCACGTCGGCATCGGCACGGACATCATTCACATGCATCCGGAAGCCTCGGGCGAAGCGATCGGCGCCGCGAGTCTGCGCGACTTCCGGTACTTCACGTCGTTTGTCGCGCGGCTCGCCGACGGCGTCTATCTCAACTGCGGGTCGGCCGTCATGTTGCCGGAAGTCTTCCTGAAGGCCGTCGCGCTCGTCCGCAATCGCGGCATCTCGCTCGACGGGCTGACGACGGTAAACCTGGACTTCGTGAAGTTGTACCGGCCCGAAACCAACGTCGTCCGACGGCCCGTTGCGGGCATCGGCCGCGGGTACTCACTCACCGGCCATCACGAGATTCTCTTGCCGCTCCTGGCGGCGGCGCTCAAGGCCTCGTAGCCCGTTCGGTTTACTTGAGGACCTGGAAGGTCGAGACGAACGACTCGATCGCGCCGCGGTACTCGCCGATGAGGCTGCGGCCCGCGAACCCGACGATCTGCACCGTGCCGGACGGGCCGCTCCAGTAGTGGCCGTAGAACGAGAACGCAACCCCGGTCATCGTGCTCTCGAGCTCGAGAAACAACATCCGCTGCCCGTTCACGTTCCGATAGCCGCGGCGGACGACCTTGGCATTCTGCGCGCCGCCGTTGGTCATGTTGGCCAGCGCCACGTCCGCCATGTTTGCGAGCGGCACCTCGAGCCGTTCCGAGAGAATCTGGAGGTGCAGATCGCCGGTGTGATGTTGAAACGAGGAAGTGGTCGGTTCGCTGGACACCTGGGGTCGCCACATCAGCCGGTCGAAGCGCACTTCCGCGCGGCCCTGCAGCAACTCGACCCGGGTCAGCCGCTGAAGGTCGGCCGGCGCCGACAGGTCGGGCGCGGTCTCCTCCTTGATGGAAGGCGGTGGTGGGGCCGATCCCCCGAGACCGGCGAGGGCCGTCGCCACCCGGTCCGCCTCCCTGGCCACTTCATCCGCCAGCCGTACGAGGCCGGGCGCATCCAGCAGACGAAGCTCGATCTCCATCATCACGACCACGGAGTCGTCAAACCTGACCGCGACCTTGACGAGGTCCATGCCGTAGTTCATCTGCAGCAACTGGCCCTTCGCCGCGTCATCGAGCGTCGCGTTTTCCTTCGCGACACACTCGAGCACCAGCAGGGTGTCCGCGACCCGTGCTTCCACCGTCAGTTCCGGAACCTTGACGCCTTTGTACGTGGCCTTCCACTCGTACTCCGACGTCCGCGTCCACGCGATCTTGGATGCGGCGAGCAGCGCTTGAAGCCGCGCACCCGCCGCCGTGGGCGGTGTGCCGGCGTAGATGGACCGCGGTCCCTGTCCGCTCGGGCTGTTCGCGACCTTGATGGCCAGCTCCTCGAGCGTCATCCGGACCGTCGTCGAGGCCAGCCCACGCGCGTAGTTGACGGGAATCCCCGCGGTCAGGTCCGCGCCTCCATCGGGCCGCGCGGCGATCACGCCGACCAGCTCGCCAAACTCGTTGAACATCCCGCCGCCCAGGCGATTCGCGGATGTGGCCGCGGCGGTCTGGATCAACCTGTACCCCTGGCCGCTGCGCCTGACTTCCTTGATCGACGTCTCCGCGATCGCCGCGTCGGGAGCCTGCGGCGATCCCACCAGCATCACTCGTTGCCCGGCCGCGACCTTCTCCGAATCGCCGAGCGTGGCCGGCGCCAGCCCGAAGGCTTTGATCTTGAGAAGCACGAGATCGCGCCGTTCGTCGACATCCACGACCCCGACGTCGTCATACACGTCGCCGTTGGCGAGCCGGATGCTGAGCCCCGTTTGTCCGCGCACGACCTGAAGACTTGTGACCACGAGTCCGGTCGAGTCGAGAATCACTCCCGCGCCGTGTCCGCTGGAGGTGTGGATCGTCACCACGCTCGAGCCAGCCCGGGCCGTGAGGTCGCTCTTCGACAAGGGCGTCCGGGCCGGCGGCGTCGCGGGCGGCCGGGCGCTCTGCGCCGCGCTCGCGAGCACGGGCGCGACGAGCGCGAAAGCGATGGCGGCGACGTGGCGGCGGCTCATCGCTTTTTCCTGGCCGCGGGCTTCTTCGTCTCACGCGGCTCGCCGGCGTGCGCGCGGTCGAGGGCGGCGATGTCGAGCTTCTTCATCGCGAGGAGCGCCTGCATGACGCGATCGCGCTTGTCGGGATCCCGGTCGTCCATCAGCTTGTCCAGCGCGGCGGGTACGATCTGCCAGGACAGGCCGAACCGATCCTTCAGCCATCCGCACTGCACTTCCGCGCCGCCGGCGGTCAGCGCCTCCCAGTACTTGTCCAGCTCCTTCTGCGACTCGCACTTCACGACAAACGAAATCGCCTCGTTGAAGTGGACGACGGGCCCGCCGTTCAGCCCCATGAACTCCTGACCGTCGAGCACGAAGCGCACCGTCATCACGCTGCCGTTCGGGCCCGGTCCCGCGGCGCCGTAGTGCGTCACCTGCAGAATCTTCGAGTTCTTGAACAGCGACGTGTAGAACTTCGCTGCGTCTTCGGCCTGCATGTCGAACCACAGGCAGGGCACAATCGTGGGCATACTACGTAATGATCTCGGGTTCTAGAACCCGTTCCGTTACCTTGCCATTCTGGACGCTGACGTAGTACGCCTTGGCGCCTGTGCGGGCGGCGACGACGCGGCGCACGTCGTTGTCTTCGAAGTAGATGCCGGCGTCGTTGTCGCAGGCATAACCCGGCTTCATCTGACCTGACCCGATGAGCTTCTGATACAACGGCCGGCGGCCAGGCTCCGCATCGTAGTGCGGGGAGTGGCTGCCTTTCAGAAACCCGAGACCTTGCACGATGGAGAGCTCCTTCGGGCGTGAGTCGGTCGTGCCTTCCTCGAACCAGCACAGGGAGCCCGCGCTGGCGCCGCCGAGCACGATGCCGCGATCCCAGGCCTGACGCAGCACGGTGTCAATGCCCTGGGCCCGCCAGATCGCCTGTTGATTGAGCGTGTTCCCGCCGGAGCACACGATGCCATCCACCGAGAGGAAGACCTCTTCCCAGGTCCGGGTCTGCCGCGTGCTCGCGATGAAGCTTTCCTGGTGGGATGGTTCGACGTCGAGTGGCGCCGAGTTCCGGTACCACGTGATGATGCCGGCCGCCGAGTCGGCCGACGCCGTCGGCAGGTAGCACAGCTTCGGTCGTGTCTTGCCGGTGAGCTGCGCCATGTAGCGAATGAACGGCGTGCCGTAGCCGCCGCCGGCGATCAGGATCTTGCGCGTGGCCTTCTGCGCGCGTACTGCTGACGCGGCCAGACCAAGCGTGCCGAGGGCGGTGAGCGCGAGAAAATCGCGGCGCCGCATGCGCGGGTTACTCCTTGATCTCCCGCACCCAGACGTTTCGATAGCGCACCGGGTTGCCGTGATCCTGCAGCCGGATCGGCCCGCTGGCGTTGGACGGCGCGTACGGGTCGATGCGCCGGTGCTGCGTCGGTCCCCAGAAGGCGCGCGCGTTGTGCACCAGCACGCCGTTGTGCAGCACCGTCACGATCGCGGGGGAGGCGAGTTTTCCTGACGCGTCGAAGCGCGGCGCCTTGAATGCGATGTCGTACGACTGCCATTCGCCCGGCTTCCGCGACGCGTTCACCAGCGGCGGGAACTGCCCGTAGAGCGCCGCCGCCTGGCCGTCGGCGTA
>Ga0137313_1000225_pt1 | contig 19439 bp, 12 predicted proteins | sample EasRivERMZT166_2_FD_102287 | JGI IMG/M metagenome (GOLD analysis project Ga0137313, IMG submission 102287) | Soil microbial communities from meander-bound floodplain in the East River, Colorado, USA - East River MetaG ERMZT166_2 | ecosystem: Environmental > Terrestrial > Soil > Floodplain ...
GCTGCGGCGAGGCTCTTGCCCGATGCCAGCCGCTCGCTCCACTTCGGCATGATGAGCCGCATGCCGCGCACGCGCTTTACCGCCTGCAGGAAATAAACGCTCCCCGCCACCGGCCACCAGCGGTCGCCCGCCGCCTCCATGAAGGAAAAGCGGCCGAGCCATTTCTCGGTGGAGCACGGCGGTACGTAGCAGCCCATGCTGCCGGCGGTGATCTCGAGCCCGAGCAGGGCACACCAGTCCTTGAGCCGCGGCAGGTGGATGAAGCGCCCGTTCCATGGATACTGCGCCTTGCTGCCGAAGGCGCGCCGGAAGCCCCACAGACTCCAGGGATTGAAGCACGCGATCGCCACCCGCGCTTCCGGCAGCAGCACTCGCGCCACTTCGCGCAGGATCTGGTGCGGGTTGTCGCTGAATTCGAGGACGTGCGGCAGCACTACCAGATCGGTGCTGTTGCTGGCGATCGGAAGATCGCGGAAATCCGCCTTCAAACCGGTCGCGCCATTCTGTCCGACCCGGCAGCGGAACGGAATCCGGCTCGACCGCAGCAGGTCGGTCCCGGGCAGCCCGAGCTGGAGCGCGTTGTAGCCGAAGACGTCGGCCACCGCCAGGTCGAAATACGCCTGCTCCTTGGCGAGAAGAAACCGGCCCAGCGGCGTGGAAAACCACTCCGCCTCCGCATGCGGCGTATTGCCGTTTGGGAACATGTTTCGAGTTTATAATTGCCGCCGGCATTGCACAACTTCCAGTGCGTGAATGGTGAAGCGTGATTGGTGATTCGAATCGCGCTACTCCCGCCCCGTTACGTCGGTCCCTCCCTGGCGAAGAGGGGAATTGCCCGGCCCGCGACTGAAGATTCATGGAGGAAAAGTGTCGACTCACGACTCACCGCTCACGAATCACGCTTCATGGAACGTAGTCCCGCTGCGCGCCTTCGCGGACAACTACATCTGGACCATCCGCGACGGGAGTTGCGCGGCGGTAGTGGATCCCGGCGACGCGCGGCCGGTCATCGACTACCTGGGCCGCGAGAAGCTGGAGCTGGTCGCGATCCTCAACACGCACCACCATGCCGACCACGTCGGCGGCAACGCCGGCTTGCTCGGGCGCTGGCGGGCGCCGGTCTACGGCCCGCACGACGAGCGCATTGCCGAAGTTACGCACCGGCTGAAGGACGGGGCCCGCTTCATCCTGCCGCACTTCGGCGTCGAGTTCGAGGTTATGGAAATTCCGGGCCACACGCGCAGCCATATCGCGTTCCACGGTGGTGGCATGGTGTTCAGTGGCGACACGCTCTTCGCCGCCGGCTGCGGCCGGTTGTTCGAAGGCACCCCCCGGCAGATGCACGATTCGCTGTCGCGCCTGATGCAACTGCCGGACGCGACCCGCGTCTATTGCGGCCACGAGTACACGCTCTCCAACATCCGCTTCGCGATGGCCGCCGATTCCGGCAATGCGGCGCTGCGCGAACTGGAAGCACGGGCACGGCAGCAGCGCGACCGCGGCCAGCCTACCCTGCCCTCCACCGTTGCCCAGGAAAAGGCCACCAATCCGTTTGTCCGCGTGGGCGAGCCCGCCGTGGTCGCCGCGGCCAACCGATTTGCCGGTAAAACGTTAAATGATCCGGTGGACGTGCTCGCGGCCATCCGGGAGTGGAAAAATGGCTTCTAGGTGCCGCTATACGTCAGTTTTCCGCCGATAGACGGCGGCCAGAGGTCGGATTCGGGTACGCTTCGTGCTCGCCCCTGGTCTATGAGCGACATAGCACCGGCGCCGCCCTGTTGCAGACTTGCCAAATTGAATGCAATTTGCTTTAAAGATCAATGATTTTTAAGACTATTTGCTTGACCACCCGCCACGACCCGATTACCATCGGGCGGTCATTCCTGCATGAGATTTCGGCATGGTGATGAGAACAGCAGTCTTGGGATTGGTCGCCTTGATGGCAACGGCGTGCGCCGAGCTGCCCAAGGACGCGCCGGAAATGCTGGCCCAGAGCGAGCGAGCGGCGGCGCCCATCCCGGTCTTGAAGGAGCAACTCCAGGCGCAGAACGCGGCGGAAGCACTGGCACAGACTCTTCCGCCGGCACCGGTCCCGGCCGCGGAAGCTCCGGATCAGACTCCTCCCCCGGCGCCGGTCCCGGCGGCAGCGCCGCCACCGCCGCCCATCGACGTCTGGCAGCGCATCCGCTCCGGCTTCCGCCTGGCCAACCTGGACGGCGTGCTGGTGCAGCGGCAGGAACAATGGTACGCGGGCAATCCGGACTACGTCGCGCGCATGGTGGAGCGCGGCAGCCACTTCCTCTATCACGTGGTAGAGGAAGTGGAGAAGCGCAAGATGCCGATGGAGATCGCGCTGCTGCCGATGATCGAGAGCGCCTACAACCCGCAGGCCTATTCGCGGGCGCACGCGTCCGGCATGTGGCAGTTCATCCCCTCCACCGGCAAGATCTACGGCCTGCGCCAGAATTTCTGGTACGACGGGCGGCGCGACGTGCTCGCCGCGACCGGCGCCGCGCTCGATTACCTGCAGAAGTTGTACGACCAGTTCGGCGACTGGACCCTTGCGCTGGCCGCCTACAACTGGGGCGAAGGCGCGGTGAGCCGGGCCATCGCCCGGAACCAGGCGCGCGGCCAGCCGACCGATTACGAAAGCCTGGCGATGCCTCTGGAGACGCGCACCTACGTGCCGAAACTGCAGGCGGTGAAGAACATCGTCGCCAATCCCGCGCAATTCGGCATCAAGCTCGCCGATGTCCCGAACCGGCCCTACTTCGCGACCGTCACTTCGCGCCGCCATATCGACATCCAGCTCGCCGCTAGCCTCGCGGAGATGTCGCTGGACGAATTCCGCTTCCTCAACCCGGCCCACAACAAGCCGGTGATCAAGGCGGACGGCACGGAAACCATCGTGCTGCCGGTCGACAAGGTCGCGGTGTTCGAGAAGAACCTCGAGACCCACGACCGCCCGCTCGTGTCCTGGCAGGCCTACACCATGAAGCGCAGCGACCAGCCGGAAAAGGTCGCGGCGAAGCACGGCATGACGCTCGCCGAGCTGAAGGCCGCCAACAACGTTCCCGGCAACAAGAAAATCGTCGCCGGTCAGACCCTGCTGGTGCCGCTACGAGGCAACGCCGACCCCCACCTGCCCGACCTGCCGGCGCCAAAAGTGACCCTCACGCGCAACCAGCCGCGGCGGGCGAAGTGCTATCAAGTGAGCAACAGCGGCACTAAGAAGCAGGTGGCCTGCGCCCATAGTCCAGCCAAGAAGAGTACCGCAACGGCAGCTGCCAAGCAGCCTGCGAAGCCAGCCGGCCCGTCCGTCCAGTCCCGCGCTGCAGGCGGCTAATCACGCTGGAAGTGCGTGACCGGCGCTGCAAGACCGGTCTCGCAAGACCCATAAAGCGAGCCTGCTACTGCGGATTTTCCCCCTTGCCCCATCAGTCTCGCAGCACCTGTCATGATTCCTGCTTCGCCGCGACGGTGTCGTACAAGTGACACGCTGCCGCATGTGAAGCGGTGAAGCGGGCCGTGTCCGGGTAACTTTCGCGGCATCGCGCAAACGCTGCCGGACACCGCGGGTGAAAGTAACAACCCGCGGGTGGATTGACGGGCGACGGCAGGTCACCCTGCAATCGGATCACTTCCCGACTCGCCGCTGGATCTGCCACCGGCACCGCCGACAGCAATGCCCGCGTGTAAGGGTGCCGGGGGGCCGCCAGCACCTCGTCCACGCTGCCGTGCTCGACGATGCGCCCGAGGTACATCACCGCCACCTCGTGGGCGAGAAACTCGATTACCGCGAAGTTATGGGTGATGAAGAGGTAGGCGAGCCCCTTCCTGCGCTGCAATTCCTTCAGCAGGTTCAGAATCTGCGCCTGCACCGACACGTCGAGCGCGCTGGTCGGCTCGTCGCACACGATGAGACGGGGCTCGACCGACAGCGCGCGTGCGATCGCAATGCGCTGCCGCTGCCCGCCGGAAAACTCGTGGGGGTAGCGGTATTTCATCTCCGGATCCAGGCCCACCTCGGCGAGCAACGCATCCACCCGCAACTGCCGCTCGTCGCGGCCCGCGCCCAGCCCGAGCGCCGCCATGCCCTCTTCCAGCGTTTCCATGACGCGCATGCGCGGATTGAGCGAGGAATAGGGGTCCTGGAAGATAATCTGCACATCCTTGCGACGCCGCTTCAGTTCGCCGCGCGCCAGCCGCGCAAGGTCCGCGCCCTCGAACATCACGCTGCCTCCCGTCGGCTCGACCAGGCGCAGGACGCCCTTGCCCACCGTGGTCTTGCCGCAGCCCGACTCGCCGACCAGCCCGAGCGTTTTACCGGCTTCTATCGTGAGCGACACTCCATCCACCGCCTTGACGTGGGCAACTACACGCTTCAGGACACCGCGGTGGATAGGGAAATGAACCTTGAGGTCCCTGACCGTGAGGAGTGAGGCGTGAGGAGTGAGGCGAGAAGGCTGCGCTGCAACAACCATTTCGGCGGTTTGCGTGTCCGCCTTCCGCCTGACGCCTAACGCCTCACGCTGTTCGCCTGGCGCGAAAAGATGGCAACGGGCGGTCTGTCCGCCGCCGACATCGTGCACTTCCGGCACGGACCGGCGGCACAGGTCCCAGGCCGAGTCGCAGCGGTCGGCAAAGCGGCAACCGCTGAATTCCTGTGTGAGAGCCGGCACGCTGCCGCGGATCACCGACAGCGTTTCGCCACGCTTGCCCCTCGAAGGCAAAGAGTCGAACAATTTTCTGGAATAAGGATGCGCCGGCCGCGCGAAAAAGATCTCGCGCGGGGCGGTCTCGACGATCTCCCCGGCGTACATGACGGCTACCCGGTGCGCCATCTCCGCCACCACGCCGAGATCGTGGGTAATCAGCATGAGTGACATGCCGCGGGCCTGCTGCAATTCGCGCAGCAGTTCCAGCACCTGCGCCTGGATGGTGACGTCGAGCGCCGTGGTCGGCTCGTCCGCGATCAGCAGTTCCGGGTCGCACGCCAGCGCCATTGCGATCATGACCCGCTGCTTCATGCCGCCGGAGAGTTGAAACGGGTACTCGTGCCGCCGGCGCGCCGCGTCGGGGATGCGCACCGCGTCGAGCAATTCCAGCACCCGCGCCTCGAGCGGGCCCCCTTTCGAATTCGAATGGCGCTCGAGCGCCTCCGCGATCTGCTCGCCCGCGGTCATCACCGGGTTCAACGACAACGCGGGCTCCTGGAAGATCATCCCGACGCGCCGCCCGCGCACGTCGCGCATCCCGGATTCGGGCAGACGCATCAGGTCGTGGCCGTTGAACTCGACGCAGCCACCGACGACGCGGCCGGCGTCCGGCAGCAGCCGCATGATCGACAACGCGGTCATGGACTTGCCGCAGCCGGACTCTCCGAGCAGCGCGAAGGTCTCGCCGCGCCGGATCTCGAAGGACACGCCGTCCACGGCGCGGACGATGCCGCTGTCCGTGTCGAGATGGGTTCTAAGACCCTTGACGCTTAGCAAGGGGCGGGGGTCGGTCACTCCACCCCCCTAAGGCGTGAATAGTGAATGGTGAATGGTGAATGGACTCGCCCCACGCCAGGTTTCTCCCCCGGACGGGGACCGGAAGCAAGAATTTTCCATTCACTATTCACTATTCACCATTCACGCTTTTTGAGCGGCGAGGCGGAAGGGGCGCGCCGCGCGAATGCGCGGGTCAAAAGCATCGCGCACCGCGTCTGCGAACAGGTTCGCGGAGAGAACCATCAGCAGCATGAAGCAGAACGCCGCCACCAGCGACCACCACACCATGGGCTCGCGCGCCATCTCGAGGCGCGCGCTGTTGATCATGGTGCCGAAGCTGATGGTCGACGGGTCCACGCCAACGCCAACGTAGGACAGCACGGCCTCGGCCAGCACCAGTCCGCTGAAATCCATCACCAGAGCGATGAGGACGATATGCATGACGTTGGGCAGGATATGGCGCACCATGATCCGCCAGTCGGATACGGCGAAAGCGCGGGCGGCCTGGATATATTCCATCTCGCGCAGCTTGAGCGCCTCTCCCCGCAGCAGGCGGCACAGGCCGGTCCAGCTGGTGATGCCGAGGATCAGGCACAGCGCGAGGAGCCGGGCGTCGGCCCTTCTGTCCGTCGTCGGAAACAGCTCGGGATGATTTTCGATGAAGACCTGCATGGTGAGCACGGCGGCCGCGATCAGCAGCACGCCGGGGATCGACGACAGGGTCGTGTAGACGTACTGGATTATGTCGTCCACCCACGCCCTGAAATATCCCGCCATGATGCCGAAGATGAGCGCGAACGGCAGTGTTACCAGCGTGGTGAGCGTGCCGATTACGAGCCCGGTGCGTATGCTCTTAAGCGACTGGTAGAACACGTCCAGCCCCACCTTGTCGGTGCCGAATACGTGGTATTTCGCGGCCAGCGCAAGCAACGGCGCGCCTGCCGCGAGCATCACGGCCAGGGTGATCAGCACCGCGCGCCACGGCACCGCCGTTTCGCCGCGCCAGACCGCCCGCCATGTCGCGACCACGTGCACGCCGCGCCGGCGCGCGATCCATGCGCACAGGAGCACCGCCAGCAGCGTCCATGCGACCAGCGCCGCCGCGACTCCCTGCACGACGCGCTTCGTCACGTCGCCGGCCCAGTCTGCATCCGGGTCGGCAAGATGCGCGCCCCCGAACTGAAGGCGGGGATAGACGCGGGTCTCCCTGCCGTCCGGCAGCACCACCGTCTCCTTGGCGTAGAGATGCGTCGCCAGCGGCGCGGAGTAAGTCTTCTCCTTGCGCACTCTGAGGCTCCACGCGACACGGTCAAGGGCGCTGCGCACCTCGACCGAGTAGATCGTCTTTCCGTCCTTGACCGAGATCGCCGGCCGGTAATGGATCGAATCCAGGAGGCCGATCAGGACGAAGACCGAAAGCATGCTCAGCGCCGCCATGCCGCTCGCGCTGCGTGCAACCCGGGTCCACGGCGCGCCCAGGTGCGGCCGGCGGCGGACGAACCAGCCGTAGCCAACGGCGGACAGAACCAGCAGCCAGACCAGGCAGTCCGTCCACAGGACTTCGATGTCAAAAGTCATAAAGCCGGAATCGTGGGTCGAGTCAGGTGCTGCGGGTCCCACGTCGCCGGCCATTCACGGTCGACCCACGCGCAACGAATCATCATCTGCGGTTTATTCAAAGCGCACCCGCGGATCCACCAACGTGTAGGAGACGTCCGTGAGTATCAATCCGATGATGTACAACACCGACCCCAGGAACACCATCGCGCGGACGATCGCGAAATCCTGGGATTGAATGGCGTCGATGGTGTAGCTGCCGAGGCCGGGGATGCCGAAAAAGGACTCCGTTACCAGTGCGCCCAGGAACAGCGTGGGGATCACGACCACCACCCCCGTCAGGATCGGGATCATCGCGTTTTGCAGTACGTGGCGGAACAGCACGCGCATTTCCGACAGCCCCTTGGAGCGGGCGGTGCGGACGTAGTCCTTGTTTATTTCCTCGATGAAGATCGTGCGGTACCAGCGCGCGTTGCCGCCGATCCCGGCAACGACGCCGATCACGACCGGCAGGATCAGAAACTTGACGGCGTTCAAGCCGTCGTCGTAGCCGGAGATCGGCACCAGGCTGAGGAGCTTGCCGACGAGGTACTGGCCGCCGATGATGTAGAACAGTCCCGAGATGGACATCATCACCACGCACAGGACCACGCCCCAGAAATCGACGTAAGTAGCGCGAAAGAACGCCATCAGCAAGGCAAAGGTGACGAATACCGCGATGCCGACCAGGAATACCGGCAGCTGAATGGCCAGGCTCGCCCACATGCGGGTGCCGATGTCGAAGCCGATGTTGCGCCCCTGGTCGGAACGGCCGAACTCGAAGGCGAAGAGCTTCACCGACTTCTCGAAGAAAATGGTGTCGGTCAGCCTGCCGGCTCCGGACGACTTCTCGTTGTAGAACAGCGGCCCGTCGTAGCCTCGCTCCTGCTTCCACTTGGCGACCGCCTCCGGCGTGACGCGTTTCGCTCCGAGCTGCGCGCGCGCGATGTCGTCCGGGGAGTTCAGGAAGAAAAACAGGGCGAAGGTGAAGAAGTTCACCCCGGCCAGGATGAAGACGGAGTAGATAAGACGGCGGAGAAGGTAGGCAGTCACGGCAAGCTCTATCCGGCCGCCTGCCGCTCGCGCCGGCGGTACGCCGTGATCGCGGGAAAAATGCCGAGCGCCAGCACCAGCGCGAGCGCCGCCACCGGCCACAGCACCGGCCGGTTCCATTGCCGCTGCATCTTTTTCCGCAGGGCGGCATCGACGCGCTGGTACTTGAGGCCGTTGTTCGCCATCTGGTTGGGCTTGCGGTTATGCACCCAGGCGTGGTGCAGGCTGTAATCCTTGGGGAAGTAGCTCCACACCCACGGCGCGTCGTGGCGCAGGATTTCGACCATGCGGTCGATGATTTCCTGCCGCGCGGGACCGTTCGGCATGCTCTTCATGCGGTCGAACAGGCGGTCGAACTCGGAGTTCTCGTAGTTGGACGCGTTCTCGCCGGAAGTCTTGACCTTGCCCTGCGCGCCGTGCAGCAGGAACAGGAAGTTCTCGGGGTCCGGGTAGTCCGCGTTCCAGCCGAGAAAGTACATCTGCACGTTGCCCTTGCGCAGCTTGTCCTGGAAGCGGTTCCAGTCGGTATCGCGCACGGCGAGCTGGACGCCGATTTTCTCGAACTGCTTGCCATACCAGTCGAGGCGGGACTTGGCGCCGGCCCCCCGCGCCACCGTGTCGAGGTTCAGGAGCAGCGGCCTGCCGGTCCTGGCATCGCGGCCGTCGGGATAACCCGCTTCGGCGAGGAGCCGCCGCGCCTGTTCGATGGACTTGCGGCGGGGGGCACCGTCCACCCAGTCGTAAACATAGGGATTGATCCCGTCCTTGCCGTCGCGGTAACCAAAGATGCCCGGCGGGATCGGGCCCTGGGCGGCAATGCCGCGACCATTCTGGAAGATGGATATCAGTTCTTCCTGGTCGATGGCGATCGAGATCGCCAGCCTCAGCTTCCGGGCGCGCTCCCCCTTTTCGCCCACCACCGGGTCTGTCATGTTGAAACCCAGGTAGAAGACACTTGTCGCTACCGACGTCTGGAGGCTGATGCCACGCTCCTGCATGTCCTCCGCCAGCACGACGTCGCCCTGCCCGGTGAACTGCACCGCCTGGTCGAATGTGTCGGAGCTGATGCCCGAGGCGTCGTAGTACCCCTGCAGGAACTTGTTCCAGTACGGGATCTGCTCCTTCTCGAGCGAAAACACCACCTTGTTTATGAACGGCAGCGGCTTGCCCGCGTCCCTGAGCAAGCCCGCCTCCGCGTCGCCGGGCTCGCCCTCCGCCGGATACGCCTCGCCCCTGTAATTGGGATTGCGTTCGAGCACCATCTGCCGGTTGGGATTGTTCACGGACAGCATGTAAGGACCGCTGCCGATGGGAAACCAGTCGAGCGAGATGTTCTTCTCAGCCATGCCGGGCTGCGCGTAGAAGCGGTCGGACTCCGGCGGAATCGGCGCGAAGAACGGCATCGCCAGCCAATAGGCAAACTGCGGATACTTTCCCTTCACCCGGATACGGTAGGTATAGCGGTCCACAACCTCTGCTCCCGCCAACTGGTAGCGGGTGAGATCCAGGTAGCCGCCTCCGGCCGCCGCCTTGTCCGCCGCCTTTTCCAGTTCCGCCAGTTCCGCCGCAAGCTCCTTCAGCCCGGCAATGTACTCTCCCATCAATTGCATGATCGGTGAGTGCAGCCGCGGGTGCGCCAGGCGCTTGATCTGGTGCACGTAGTCCTCGGCCACCAGCTCGCGCGTGCCGGTCTGCCTGAAGTCGCCGATGGCGTGTATGCCGTCCAGCGCGCCGGGCTTGAGGTCGTGATAGGTGTAGCGGCCCTGCGCGTCCCGTGCCAACGCCGGATGCGGCTGGTAGAGGATGCCCGGGCGAATGTGGATCAAGTAGTCGCTGTAAGCGACCTGCTTCGCGTCGGCGGTGGCGGGCAGGCGCCGGCCGTTCGCGTCGTAGAACTGCGCTCGCGGCACCTCCGTGGCGGAGAATGGAACAAGTTCATAGGGACGCTTGAAATAGTGGTATTGCAGCGGCGGCTGGTAGATATTGGCTATCAGCACGTACTCGTTCTCGCTGTACGACTGCACCGGGTCGAGATGCTTGGGGCGCTCCGCAAACGAGGTGTAAAGGATGTTGGCGTCGTCAGCAGCCGGATAGGGATCGTTCCAGGGGGAGCCGCTGCAGCCGGCCAGCAGCGTGAGCGCTGCGAGCGCTGTGCGTACGATGGGGGGCGGCATCCATAAATCATATCAAAGACGTGGTTCGTGAATCGTGACTCGTGAAGTGCCCCATCACCCGGCCCCTTCCCCAAGCGGGGTAGTGGGAGGTTAATGGTCGACGCAAAACTCACGAATCACGACCCACGCTTTATAATAAAAAGGAATAGAATCACCGCCCCCCGTGTTGGCACCGGATCGGCCAAGAACAAGGAACAACAATGGGTTTCCTGCAGGACCGTAAAATCCTCGTCACCGGGTTGTTGTCCAACCGCTCGATCGCCTATGGCATCGCCAGGGCGCTCTCGCGCGAGGGCGCGACGCTCGCCTTCACCTATCAGCATGCCGACCTGCGCGGCCGGGTGGAGCAGCTGGCGCAGGAGTTTGGCAGCACGCCGGTGCTGCCCTGCGACGTCGCAAGCGACGCCGAGATTACCGCGCTGTTCGCGGAACTCGGCAAACAGTGGAACGGCCTCGACGGCATCGTGCATTCAATAGCATTCGCGCCGCGCGAGACCCTCAAGGGCGAGTTTCTGGACTCGCTTACCCGCGAGGCATTCCATATCGCGCACGACGTCAGCGCCTACAGCTTCGCGGCGCTCGCCAAGGCCGGGCTGCCGCTCATGGAAGGCCGCAAGGCGGCATTGCTGACGCTGAGCTACCTGGGCGCGGTGCGCGCGATTCCCAACTACAACGTGATGGGCGTGGCTAAGGCGAGCCTGGAGGCAACGGTGCGCTACCTGGCGCAGAACCTGGGACCCAAGGGCATACGCGTGAACGCCATCTCGGCCGGGCCGATCAAGACGCTCGCCGCCGCCGGCATCAGCGGCTTCGGCAAGATCCTCAAGTTCGTGGAAGACAACTCGCCATTGCGGCGCAACGTGACGACAGACGAGGTGGGCAACGTCGCCGCATTCCTCATGAGCGACCTTGCCGCCGGCATTACCGGCGAGATCACCTACGTCGATGCCGGCTTCAATACCGTCGTCGGGGGGATGCGCGGAGAATCGTGACCGGATGCGGCGTGAGGCGACTTCGCTTCACGCCGCACGACTTCAGAGTCCACCGCGTTTCGGAGGAGTGGGCCGGTCGGACTTGATGGGTGCGGAAGGCGGAGAGGCATCCTCTTTCTTTTCCAGGTACTCCTTGTTGATTTTCACCCCGGACTTGCGTCTGAGTTCCGCTATCAAGGCCGCCATCGCTTCCTGTCCCAGTACCTGGCGCAGGCCTTCCGTGATTTCGGACGCCCTTTGCGGGGGGATGTTCTCGACGTCAACCACGCGGCTGACGCGCACGAGGACGTAGGCCCCCTGCGGGTTCTCGAGTCCGGCATAAGCGGGTAATCTGGACGCGTCGGCGCGAAACGCCTGCCGCACCACCGGCTCGGGCAGTCCCTTCAGATCCGAGCGGCTGGCAAGCTGCGGCGCGCTCCAGGCAGGCTTGCCGCCCTTGCCTTCCTTCAACTCGTTCAACTGGTGCTGGCCTTCCTGGACCGCAAGCCGCGCTGCCGCCCGGGACACCAGCAGCTTCTCCAGTCCCGCGCGCACCTCCTCGAACGGCCGCATGCTTTCCGTCTTGTGCTCGAGCAAGCGCGCCGCCACCAGCGTGCCTGGCGCCGTCTCGATCACCTCGGAATTGCGTTTGCTCCTGAGCACCTCGTCGGAAAAGATAGCGGACAGCAGCCGGGGATTGTTGAACGGCGGTTCCGTGGCAACGCCGGCGCGGCTGATCCAGCCGCTCGCCCGCGGCTGAGTCTTGAGCAGTTCCGCAGCCGGCTTGAGGCTTTCCGACTGTTCGTAGACCACGTTGCTGAAGCCGTCCGCGAGCTCGGCGAACCTCTTCGCTGCCCGCTGCTTCCGGAGTCCCTGCTCGATCTCGATGCGCGCCTCCTCGAAGGGCTTGATCTTTGCTGGCTGGATCGCGGTCAGCCGGATGATGTGGAAACCCAGACTGGACTCCACTGGAGCCGATATTTCACCCGGCTTCAGCTTGAACAGCGCTTCCTCGAACTCCGGGACGTCTTTCATCGCGCCGCGGCCGATGACTCCCAGGTCCCCGCCATTGGCGGCCGAGCCGGGGTCTTCCGATTGCTGCTTCGCCAGATCGGCAAAGCTGGCGGGCGCATTCTGCAACTGCTTGTAAATCTCCCCGGCTTTCGCTCGCGCCTTCTGCTTCGATTCTGCGCCGGCGCCGGCATCAATGCTGATAAATATATGGCTCGCCCGGCGGGTTTCCTTGACCTCGTACTGGCTGCGGCTGCTGTCGTAGGCGTTCTTGACTTCGGCCGGCTCGACCTGGACCTGCTTCATCAGGGCATCGACTTCCAGCGCCAGGTACTCGACCCGCGCTTGTTCCGGAATGCGGAACTCGGCCACGTTGGCGTCGTAGTATTTCTTCACGGCATCGGGCTCGAGCTTGACCTGGCTCATGAACTTCTCGGGAGCGATGACGTGCTGGCTGACTTCGCGCTGCTGGGCGGACAACTTCACCAGGCGCTCGACGACGGCGCGCGGGGGAAAGCCGCTGCCGATGAAACCGTCCGCGAACTGGCGCAGGATCAGGTCCTGGCGCAGGCTCGCCTCGAACATCGCCGGCAGCCTGCCTTCGGACCTGAGATACTGCTCGTAGCGCGAGTACGAGAACTTCCCGGTCTCGTCGCGGAACGCCTGCTGCTCGACTATGATGCTCCGCAGCTGCTCGTCGCTGACCTTCATGCCCGCACGCAGCGCGGCATCCAGCAGCAGTTTACGCTGGATCAGGCCTTCGAGAACGGAATAGCGCAGTTCGGGGTTGTCCAGCATCGCCGGGTCGAGACGCTGCCCCTGCACCATGCGCTGTATCGACTCCTGGCGCTCGCGCAGGGCACGGCTGAACTCGTCCTGCGAGACGGCGTGGTCGCCGACCTGCGCCACCACCCTCCCGCCCCCATCCTGGCGGAAATAGCTGTCGATGCCGAAAAAGGCGAACGGCAGGAACATCACGAACAGGACGATCTGGATCAGCGTCTTATTCTTCTGGACGAAATCAAACATGTGCGCGATGGGTAAACAGTAAACAGTAAACGGTGAACAGTATAAAACGCATATTACGCCTCGAACCGCGATTTCCGTTCACTGTTTACGGATCACCGTTCGCTAAAGAAAAAGGCGAACAGGGTTCGCCTTTTTTACAAGCTGGCGGAGTGGACGGGACTCGAACCCGCGACCTCTGCCGTGACAGGGCAGCATTCTAACCAACTGAACTACCACTCCAAATTCAATACGGAATGATGAATGATGAATGATGAATGATGACCGAAACCCAGCCTATCGATGTTCATTCCGCATTCATCATTGCCGTTACTGGTGGGTGCTGAGAGGCTCGAACTCCCGACATTCGCCTTGTAAGGGCGACGCTCTACCAGCTGAGCTAAGCACCCGGTAAGCAACCCTTACCGGCAACTACTACCCCGGCGCAGCCACCCAAGTATTTTGGGGTAGGCGCGCCACCAACGCACCTACCCCAAAAAAACCTCGCCAGCCATCCGCCGGTATTGCTAGTTTACCGCATCTTTCAATGCCTTACCAGCGCTGAACCGGGGCACCCTGGCAGCCTTGATGCGGATTTCCTCGCCGGTGCGCGGGTTGCGGCCGGCGCGCGCCTCGCGCTTGCCCACGCGGAAGGTGCCGAACCCCATCAGGGTCACGGAATGACCCTTCTTCAACGCTCCCTTGATGGCGTCTATCGCTCCATCGAGCGCTTTCTCCGAAGCAGACTTGGAAATGCCCGCAGATTTCGATACCACCTCGACCAGGTCAGCCTTGTTCATTCTTGTCCTCTTTGTCCGTATTCGGTGACAGAAACGAATCCCCTCCACGGTCCTGGCCTTCAGGCTTGAAGAAGGCCGCGCGGAACAGTTCTTATGGTTGGTGTGGTGGCGAACGCCGTTGAAATGTGCCGGTACCTTTATAGCAAGTGCAAAAAGGTGGTGTCAAGGAAAAATCCGGTGACTCGCGGCCGGTGATGAGCGACTCGTTGCATGACAACTCGTCCAACCACCACCACGCTGCAACAAAAAAATAAAATTGACGCATGCCAGCGGGCACTTACGGAATCTTCCTCGCCTAAAACTAGACGAGCAACAAAAAAAGGGCGGCTCGCGCCGCCCTTTTTTCCGGTGAAGTGCCCGTCAGTGCTTGACAGCGGGCGCCGGAGCCTGTGCCGCCTGCGGAGGCACCGACGCAGCGTCCTCTTCCGGCAGCGGCTGCGGCATGCGCTCGAGCGCCATCTCGAGCACCGTGTCAATCCACTGTACCGGGTGGATATCGAGCTTGTTCTTGACGTTATCCGGGATTTCCGCGAGGTCCTTCACGTTTTCCTCGGGGATCAGCACGGTCTTGATGCCGCCGCGGTGCGCCGCCAGCAGCTTTTCCTTCAAGCCTCCGATCGGCAGCACCTCGCCGCGCAGCGTGATCTCGCCGGTCATCGCCACGTCCGCCCGCACCGGAATACCGGTCAGTGCCGATACCATGGCGGTGCAGATGCCGATACCCGCGCTCGGGCCGTCCTTGGGTGTCGCACCCTCGGGCAAGTGAATGTGAATGTCGTTCTTCTGGTAGAAATCCGACGGGATGCCCAGCCGCCGCGAACGGGCGCGCACGACCGACAACGCGGCCTGCACCGATTCCTGCATCACCTCGCCCAGTTTGCCGGTGGTGGTCATCTTGCCCTTGCCGGTCATGATCGCCGACTCGATGGTGAGCAATTCCCCGCCGACCTCGGTCCACGCCAGCCCGACGACCTGCCCCACCTGGTTCTTCTTCTCGGCGATGCCGAACGTATAGCGGCGCACCCCCAGATACTTGTCGAGGTTGCGCGCGCTTACCGACACCTTGCGCTCCTCGCCCTGGCTCACCAGGGTCTTGACCACCTTGCGGCAGATCTTGGAGAGCTCGCGCTCGAGCGCCCGTACGCCGGCCTCCCGCGTGTAATAGCGAATGATGTCGCGCACGGCGCTCTCGGAAACGGCAAGCTCTTCCGGCTTCAGCCCGTGGTTTTTCATGAGCTTGGGCAGCAGGTGCTTGAGCGCAATGTTGACCTTCTCGTCTTCCGTATAGCCCGAGAGACGGATCACTTCCATGCGGTCGAGCAGCGCCGGGGGGATGTTGAGCGTGTTGGCGGTGCACACAAACATCACGTCGGAAAGGTCGTACTCGACCTCGATATAGTGGTCGACGAAGGTGTGGTTCTGCTCGGGATCGAGCACCTCGAGCAGCGCGCTCGCGGGATCGCCCCGGAAGTCCATCCCCATCTTGTCCACTTCGTCGAGCAGGAACAGGGGATTTCGCACCCCCACCTTGTTCATGTTCTGGAGGATCTTGCCCGGCATCGAGCCGATGTAGGTGCGCCGATGGCCGCGGATCTCGGCTTCGTCCCGCACGCCGCCCAGCGACATGCGCACGAACTTGCGGTTGGTCGCCCTCGCGATTGACTGCCCGAGCGATGTCTTGCCGACGCCCGGGGCCCCGACCAGACACAGGATGGGCGCCTTCAGCTTGTCAACGCGCAGCTGCACCGCGAGGTACTCGACGATGCGCTCCTTCACCTTCTCCAGGCCGTGGTGGTCCTCGTTCAGCACCGTCTCGGCTGCGGCGAGGTCCGTGTTGATCTTGCTGCGCTTTTTCCAGGGCAGCGACACCAGCGCCTCGATGTAATTGCGCACGACCGTCGCTTCCGCCGACATCGGGCTCATGAGCTTCAGCTTCTTGAACTCGGTTTCGGCCTTCTTGCGCGCGTCCTTGGGCATGTGCGCGGACTTGATGCGCTTCTCGATCTCGTCGATATCGGCGCCCTCGTCCATCTCGCCGAGTTCTTTCTGGATCGCCTTTACCTGCTCGTTGAGATAGTACTCGCGCTGGCTCTTCTCCATCTGGCGCTTGACGCGCCCGCGGATGCGCTTCTCGACCTGCAGGATTTCGAGCTCGCCCTCGACCAGCTTCAACAGGTGCTCCAGCCGCTGCTTGACGCTGAACATCTCGAGCACCTCCTGCTTCTGCTCGAGCTTCAGCGGCAGGTGCGCGGCGATGGTATCGCCCAGGCGCCCGGCCTCGTCGATGCCGGCAAGCGAGGTGAGGATCTCCGGCGGGATCTTCTTGTTGAGCTTCACGTACTGGTCGAACTGCTGGATCATCGTGCGCCGCATCGCCTCGGTCTCGTGGTCCGTGGCGACATCCGCCGCGACCGGCGTCACGCCGACGGCGTAGTGGGTCTTGAGATCGACGATCTCGTGCAGACGCGCGCGCTGGCTGCCCTCGACCAGCACCTTCACGGTGCCGTCGGGAAGCTTGAGCATCTGCAGGATGTTGGCGATGCTGCCGATACGGTACAGGTCTTCGGGGGCGGGATCGTCCTTGGCCGCCGACTTCTGGGCGACCAGCACGATGCTCTTGCCCGCCTCCATCGCCGTCTCCAGCGCCTTGATCGACTTCGGGCGCCCCACAAACAGCGGAATCACCATATGCGGGAACACCACTACATCACGCAGCGGCAGCAACGGCATCTGGGTCGGCAGGCTCGCGACAGTATCTTCAGGCATCGTGTCTCACCCGGTTGTGTTGAATAACGTGAAGATGGGGGAAAAACGCAAAAAATTCAAGGGCTACGCTTCAGCGCCCTGATTACAAACCGGATTTACGCCGATGGCGGCGCCCAGCCGGCTAACCGCCGGTCTATCGCGACGCAACAAGGGGCTTTTCACCCTAGTGGGCGGAGCCCGCGACCTTGTTCGGCTGATCCGAGTAGATCAGCAGCGGCGACGCATCGCTGGTAATCGTGTTCTCGTCCACCGCCACCTTCACCACGTTCTCCAGCGACGGCAGGTCGAACATGGTATTGAGCAGCGTGTGCTCGAGGATGGAGCGCAGGCCGCGCGCGCCGGTCTTGCGCTCGAGCGCGCGCCGGGCGACGGCCTTGAGGGCGCCTTCGCGCACTTCCAGCTCGACGCCTTCCATGGCGAACATCTTCTGGAACTGCTTGAGAAGCGCGTTCTTGGGTTGGGTGAGGATCTGGATCAGCGCCGCCTCGTCCAGTTCCTCGAGAGTCGCTACCACCGGAAGCCGGCCCACGAACTCCGGAATCAGGCCGTACTTGATGAGGTCCTCGGGCTGCACGTCGCGCAGCACCTTGGTGATGTCCTTGCGGTTGTCGCGCGAACTCACCTCGGCGCCGAAGCCGATGCCGCTATTCTCGGAGCGGGCGCGAATGATGCGGTCGAGGCCGTCGAACGCGCCGCCGCAGATGAACAGGATGTTCGTGGTGTCCACCTGCACGAATTCCTGGTTGGGATGCTTGCGCCCGCCCTGCGGCGGCACCGAGGCGATGGTGCCCTCGATGAGTTTCAACAGCGCCTGCTGCACGCCTTCGCCCGACACGTCGCGCGTGATCGACGGGTTGTCGGACTTGCGCGAGATCTTGTCGATCTCGTCGATGTAGACGATGCCGCGCTGCGCCTTCTCGATGTCGTAGTCGCACTTCTGCAACAGCTTCTGGATGATGTTTTCGACGTCCTCGCCGACGTAACCCGCCTCGGTCAGCGTGGTGGCGTCCGCCATCACGAACGGCACGTTGAGCAGCCGCGCCAGCGTTTGCGCGAGCAGCGTTTTGCCCGACCCCGTGGGACCGATCAGCAGGATGTTCGACTTGGCAAGCTCGACGTCGTCGTTCTTGGCGATCGCCTTCAGGCGCTTGTAGTGGTTGTAGACGGCCACCGAAAGGATTTTCTTGGCGAGGTCCTGGCCGATCACGTACTGGTCGAGGATGGCGCGGATCTCCTTCGGCACCGGCAGGTCGGACTTGGCGCCCTTCGTGCCGTGCTCGCCCTGGGTCTCCTCGCGGATGATGTCGTTGCACAGCTCGATGCACTCGTCGCAGATGAACACCGACGGCCCCGCGATGAGCTTGCGCACCTCGTGCTGGCTCTTGCCGCAGAACGAGCAGTAGAGCAGCTTTTCCCCGCCGACTTTTTCAGACATGGGCCGTCCTCAAGTCAATGACAGTTATTTGACGCCTTCCGCTCTCGTCGACAGAACCTTGTCCACGATTCCGTAAGTCAGCGCCTGCTCCGCGCTGAGAAAATTGTCCCTATCGGTGTCGCGCTCGATGTTCTTGATTTCCTGGCCGCAATGCTTGGCCATGATCTCGTTCAAGCGCCCCTTGAGGAAGAGAATTTCACGCGCGTGTATCTCGATGTCCGAGGCCTGGCCCTGAAATCCGCCCATCGGCTGGTGAATCATCACCCGCGAGTTCGGCAGGCAGTAGCGCTTGCCTTTGGCGCCGGCCGCCAGCAGCATCGCGCCCATGCTCGCGGCCTGCCCGACGCACAAGGTGGACACGCCGGGCTTGATGAACTGCATGGTGTCGTAGATCGCGAGCCCTGCCGATACCGACCCACCCGGCGAATTGATGTAGAAAGAGATGTCCTTGTCCGGGTTCTCCGACTCGAGGAACAGCATCTGCGCCACGATCAGGTTGGCGGTAATCTCGGTCACCGGCCCCACCAGGAACACCACGCGCTCTTTCAGCAGGCGCGAGTAAATATCGTAGGCGCGCTCGCCCCGGCCGCTCTGTTCGATCACCATCGGGATCAAGCCGAGGCCCAGCGGTTCGCTGAAATTCGCCATTAGCGTTTCCCCATCAATTCTTCGAAGCCCACCGTCTTGTCAGTCACCTTGGCGACGCCAAGTGCCCAAGCAACGATGTTGTCCTCCGTCGCGACCGACTCGATCTCGCGCAACCGCTCCGGCGCGGCATAGAACCACTTGACGACCTCTTCCGGGCGCTCGTAGCTCTGCGCCTGCTCGTCCACCATCGCCCGCACCTGTTCCGGCCTGGCGTAGAGGTTGTGCGTCTTCACCAGCTCGCTGAAGATCAGCCCGAGGTTGACGCGGCGCCGCGCCCGCTGCTCGAAGAGGTCGGCGGGCAGCGGCATGTCGTCGTTGACCTTCACCCCGCGCGCGGTCAGCTCCTGCCGCATGCCTTCCTGCATGCGCTGAACTTCCATCTGCAGCAGGCCCTTGGGCGTTTCCATCTTCGTCGCATCGAGCAGCGCCTGCATTACCTGCTCCCGCAGGTTGGACTTGAGCTTGGCCTTTACCTCCCGCTCGAC
>Ga0137313_1000226_pt1 | contig 19436 bp, 26 predicted proteins | sample EasRivERMZT166_2_FD_102287 | JGI IMG/M metagenome (GOLD analysis project Ga0137313, IMG submission 102287) | Soil microbial communities from meander-bound floodplain in the East River, Colorado, USA - East River MetaG ERMZT166_2 | ecosystem: Environmental > Terrestrial > Soil > Floodplain ...
AAGAGGAAGTCCGAAAGGATTTCCTTTTTCTCTTCGCAGGATTTACATGGATTATAATGAGAAGAAGGTGAGACACGAATGTGTAGGAGAAAACCCTACCCACCTGGCGCGATGAAGAAAGATCGCTAATTGACCGTTTTAGTTGGACGGCAAGCCCTAGCTTCTCATTTTCTTTTCTGACTGGAGGATTAATGGATATTGAGTTGGCTAGCATTTTCATGACGTCCGGAGTCGCTGAGGATGGCGAGGGGTTCGTCCATGTTTCAGCGCATAGCGCAGAAGGAGGTATTATCCTAATCGGGCAACTTACACCTGAGCAGATGCGTGAGCATGGCGTAGCTTGTTTCGAAGCAGCGGAGGCTGCTGAGCAAGATGCTGCTGTATTGAGGACCATTCGAAAGCTCAATCTTCAGGATGAAGTTGCTGGGCTCATTATCACTGAATTGCGTAACACAAGGGAGGAATAATGGATAATTGTAGCTGTCGACGACAGTATGGGTTTTTCAGTTTCTGTTGGGATGTCTTTATGACACTTCTAACCTGTGGGTTCTGGCTCATCTGGATTTTCGTACGGGAGATGCGTAAAGGACGATGAACAAACTAACTCAACTTGGTGGAACAGTTCTACGGAATGCAAAGGCAAACTCACCAATTATATTGTCTGTTTCTGCTGGAGTTGGAGTTTTAACCACGGCATATTTGGTGGGGAGGGCATCATTCAGAGCTGCAGAAGTAATCAATTATCAGGAACGACTGTATGGTACACATGGTGATCGTAAAGGCCGTCTAAAGGAACGTACTAAACTTGTCTGGAAACTATATATTCCGGCAGCTATCTCCACAACTTCTACGATCGTGTGCATCGTTGGCGCTAATCGAATGGGCGTCAAGAAGACCCTTGCCGCTCAGACTGCATTCGCTGTCACTGAACGAGCATATTCTGAGTATCGAGATAAGGTCATTGAGGAGTTCGGTGCACGTAAGGATCAATCCATTAGAGATCAGGTTGCAGCGGATCGAGTGAAGGAGAAGCCACCATCAGAGCAAACTATCCTGATGAGTGGGCCAGGTAATGTTCTGTGCTGTGAGTTGCATACAGGGCGATATTTCATCAGTGACATGGAGAGCCTGAGACGAGCTCAGAATGACATCAACGCAAAGATCTTGAAGCATGACTACGCGACTTTGGACGATTTGTACTATATTCTAGGGCTGAAGACGACGTCTACCAGCGGGAATCTGGGTTGGACGTCAACCAAACAGCTCGAGCTGTCATATTCTACGATGTTGACAGAAGACAATCGTCCGTGCATCACCTTCGAGTATAACTACATCAAACCGCTATAATCGCAAGAAAAACAACGGTTATAATGAGAACTGCTCATAACTTAACTAATGAAAGGAAGAAAATGAGCAAGCAAACAAAGGAAGAGTCCGTTGAGGAAATCGAAGGACGCTTCAAGCGAATCGGAAGACATTTCCGTGACAACAAGGACCGTTATGGGTGCTTGATTTTGGGAGCTGGTGTTGCGACATTGGTTCTTAGCAGAGGAAACAAGCAAGTGATTGTGAATGCGTTTCAGTGGAAGCCAGTTATCTGGATTGCACAAATCTCGATGCCCGCTGGGCACTATCGAGAGGCGATTGCCGTAAGGTGCACTGAGACGGGTGAACAATTTGCTAGCATGGCTCGTGCTGCTAAGGCTAATGGCGTCAACGTTGGCGAACTATCAAGACACGTTAACGGGAAACTTGATGAAGTCAAGGGACTGCATTTCGAGAAGGCTTGAGGCGTTTAAAAGATTGAGTCCAGAAATGGACTCTTTCTTTCTCTTCGTAAGAAAAACATGGATTGTAATGAGAAGAATCGGAAGATGGGACCGAGAAAAAGTTGGGTATTGTTCCCAACCCATCCGTTAATTGGTCATTGCGATCATACGTACTTGTGAAAAAGAGCAAAACGCCCCCTGGCGGGGCACACAAGTTGAACGATTCTTCTTTTTCGTTTTCTAATCTCCGCAAGAAAAACAACGGTTATAATGAGAACTACAAAAGGAGAAAGTTAATGGAAGATATCGTTGTCGTCGCAAAGTCGGCCGCACCAATGCCAGTCAAGCATCAGCTTGGACAGCTCCTGTTCGGCACAATTGTCGGATGGGGAGCGTCGAAGCTCGCTGAGAAGGCATACGTGGCCGGTCTGAAGGCGCTACAGAATCGGAAGACCGCTACCAAGTAGCACTCGAAGGAATGGGTCCGCAAGGATTCATTTCTTCTTTCTCACCAAAAAAGGACGGAAATGCTAAAGCAAGACATCACTTATGAGAACTTCGATGGCGAAGAAGTAACTGATACTTTCTATTTCAACCTGACCAAAACGGAAATCATCGAGCTCGAGGTTGGTTACGAGGGTGGTCTTGAGGCTGCGATTAAGAGAATTATCCAGACTAACGATCACAAACAGCTGATTGCCGAGTTCAAGAAGATCGTCTTGCTGGCTTACGGTCAGAAGTCCGATGATGGCAGGCGATTCATCAAGAACGATCAACTCCGTGAGGAATTCTCTCAGACGGCTGCGTACGACGAGCTCTTCATTAAGCTGTCTACTGACGCCGATTTCGCTGCCGCATTCATCAAGGGCATCGTCCCCAAGGGTATTGTGGCAGAAATTGAGAAGGCTGAGAAAATTGAGACTGCGGAAGTTGTGCATCTTCCTCCCACACCCCCAGCTAGGAGTTAACTATGGATTACCAAAGTAATAGTAATAAGGCCAAAGAATCTGCATCCAAGCCCGGTAAGGAAATTGCGAAGGATCCAGTCGAGAAGGTTATTGTCGGTGAGGTTATCCAGAAGCCTCAAGGAATCGGGCATAAGTTCAGGCATATTTTCTTTGGTGGTGATTTCAAGACGGCTGCTAGGTATGTCGCTGGAGATGTTCTCTTGCCGGCTCTGAGAAACCTTCTAGTCGATATTACTACTGGTGGTATTGAGCGAGTGGTTTATGGGGATAATCCATCTCGTAGACGTCGGATGACAAATTATGGAGCAATCTCGAACATTTCATACAACAACCCATTGATGCGAGATCCACGACATACAGGTCGAGCTCAACTTCCGGATCAGCCACCGGGTCAGTTTCGTCCAGATCGACGCACCATGGACAACATCATCCTTGGAACTCGAGGAGAAGCTGAGATTGTAGTCGAGCGTCTTGGTGATATTCTGGACAAGTACGAGTTCGTGTCATATGGAGACCTGATGGATCTTCTGGGTCTGCCAAGTACACCAATCGACCAGAAGTGGGGTTGGACATATTTGACTAATGTTGTGGTGAGGCAAGTACGAAATGGATATTTGATCGAGTTTCCGCAACCAGAGTACATCTGACAGGAGGATTTAATGAAACTCATCTCGAGACAGTCGATTATGAAGGTCATTCCGAACCGTATTAGTCTACCGGTCGGACGTAAGGTTCTTGTCCTTAAGAAGCAATCTCCGCATATTTTCTTCGTTGCTGGTGTTGCTGGAGCTGTGATCAGTACTGTGCTTGCCTGTCGTGCGACTCTTAAGCTTTCAGAAACGCTTGACGAGATTCAGAGCGATGTTGAGACAGCAAAGAAGCGTAACAACGCATTGGATACACTTCCTCTCGAGCTCGAGAGGACTGCCGATGGTTACCGTCAGGATCTAACATACGTCTATGCTCGAGGAGCAGTCAAGCTTGGGCGTCTGTATGGTCCGTCGATTCTCATTGGTGTGGCTTCGATTACGGCTCTTACTGGCTCGCATGTGCAGCTGACCAGGCGAAATGCGGCTTTGATGGCGGCATACACAGCAATTCAGACGGCGTTCGACGAATATCGTGAGCGAGTTCGTGAAGAGCTCGGTGCTGAGAAGGAAAGTGACCTCTATCAGAGTATGACGACGAAGACTGTCGTTGGGGATGATGGAGAAGAGAAGAAGGTAAAGGTAGTAGATGGATCGAAGTATTCGTTGTATGCCAAGTTCTTCGACGAGAGTTCGGTTCATTGGAAGAAGGACCCTGAGTACAATCGACTCTATATTCAGTGTCAACAGAATTATGCTAACGATCTGCTAAAGTCCAGAGGGCATGTCTTTCTCAATGAGGTCTATGACATGCTCGGAGTGGATCGTACGCAAGCTGGTCAAGTTGTTGGGTGGATTTGGAACGGGGAAGGAGACAACTATATTACTTTTGGCATCTTCGAGGCAGAGAATGCTCGATTTGTCAACGGTACTGAGCGTAGTATTCTCCTGGACTTCAATGTTGATGGTGTCATCTACGACAAGATTTAGGAGAAGCTAATGCGAATCAAAAAGGAGTTGGTGATCCCAGCGGCGGTTGGGGTCACTTCCTTCGCATCCGGAGTAGGCGTAGGATATTTTCTCATTCTGCGCAAATTTAGAAAGGAGACTGAGCAAATAAACAAAGAAATCGAGGAATTGGAATCCGAGAAGGTTCAACTCGATTTCCAACATGTAGAGATAGTTCGTGAATTCAATTTAGTGGTGCAACAATGTGCTCGGGTTCTTCGTGATCTAAAGGAGCAGATGCAAGTTCTTGATAGTCGTGATGATAAAGATGACTACTCAATTCTTCTCGCAAAGACTAATCATCCATCGTTCGTTGAGCTTGAATCCGAAGATGAACAGACAGACGATGATAATGTCGTGAACATTTTCTCAACAGAAGACGACGAAGATTGGGATTACGAAAAGGAGCTAGCTCAACGTAACCATGATGCTCCGTATGTCATTCACAGAGATGAATATTTTGGTGATGAGTACAACTGCACTCAAACCACAATCACGTATTATGCAGGCGACAACATTCTCTGTGATGAACGAGACACACCAATCTATAACCCAGAGAAGATCGTAGGTCAGCTTATATTCGGGCATGGTTCGAATGATCCTAATGTGGTGTATGTTCGTAACGAAAAGCTTGATGCGGAGTATGAGGTTCTACTGGATCACGGACATTATCAAGTAGAGATTCTTGGTCAGCAAATTGACCAAGAACTAGCTGCTCAGGATTTGAAGCATGCACATTCAGTACTAAAGTTTAGGCGAGAATAAGTATGACTGAGCCTCTTGAAAATCTATATTTCAACTGGCTCTGTGCGAAAGTTATGGATCACCAAAACATGACTCCTTCTAAGAGCTATTATAATCTAATGCGAATTCTACAAAGTACCGAATTCATTTGGCTTTTATCGGGTGATGATAATAGAGCTGCAGATGGCTTGGATCTTAGGAAAGAGTTCTTGCTTCTAGCAGATATTCCAGATCATCCAGAATGGAGAGAATTTCCACCATGCTCATTGCTTGAGATGCTTATCGCCTTTTCCAAACGTGCTGAGTTCATGACAGATATCCCAGCAAATGATTGGTTTTGGGAGATGTTGGAGAATCTTGACTTGAAGAGATTCAATGACGGCGCCAGAATCAAACAGAAAGAGATTGATGATATTCTAGAAGTGTTTATCTGGAGAACCTACGATGTGAATGGTACCGGCGGTTTATTTCCAGTTGATGCTCCTAGAGAAGATCAGCGTCATGTGGAAATCTGGTATCAATTCTGTGGATATTTGCTGGATCACGAACGTCTGTCATGAAGGAGGTGCTGGTGGATTTTTATAAAATTAAGACTAAAGAATCTAAAGGCATCATTCAAGCATATCCTGACTGGATTGTTGATAGTTTCGACGATCTTATGGTACGAGGCGGAGCGTTCTATGCAGTTTGGGATAATGATCTTGGTATGTGGTCCACTAATGAATATGATGTGCAGAGAATTGTAGACACCGATTTGTATGACTACGTTAATGATGCTAAGAAAAACGGTGCGATCATCGAGCCTTTGGTGACAAGGAACTTTAGTACAGGTAGCTGGGAACGATTCAACAAGTATATTCGTAATCTTCCTGATAGTGGTAACTATCATCCTTTGGACGAGAACATCACATTCGCTAATACAGATGTCAAGAAGAAGGATTACGTGAGTAAAAGGCTGCCATATGCACTTGAGGATGGTAAAACTGACGCCTGGGACGAATTACTTGGGGTACTATATTCTCCGGACGAACGAGCAAAAATTGAGTGGAGTATTGGTGCTATCGTTTCGGGAGATTCAAAGTGGATTCAGAAGTTTCTTGTGTTTTACGGTCCGCCTGGAACTGGTAAATCAACAGTCATTGACGTTATTGAGAAGCTGTTTGTTGGTTATGTAGCTACATTTGAGGCTAAGGCTCTGACCAGCAACAATGGAACATTTGCTATGGAGGCATTCCAATCGAATCCCCTTGTAGCGATTCAACATGATGGTGATTTGTCTCGAGTCGAGGATAACACAAAGCTGAATTCCATTGTTGGGCATGACTCGATGACTATCAATGTGAAGTACAGATCAGCGTTCACCATCAGACCTAATGCTTTTGTGATTGTCGGTACGAACAAGCCAGTCAAGATCAGTGATGCAAAAGCTGGTAATACCAGACGGCTTATCGATGTGCATCCAACAGGCGTAAAGATCGAGCCTGGTCGGTATCATATTCTCGTAGAAAACATCAACTATGAGCTCGGGGCGATTGCAGCGAAATGTCTCCGGCGGTATAGAGAGATGGGGAAGTTCTATTACGAGAACTATATTCCGACGAAGATGATGATGTTGACTGATACCTTCTATAACTTCATAGAGGCTAACTTCGATATTTTCAAGGCGCAAGATGGTATTCAGCTCAGGCGTGCTTGGGAAATGTACAAGGAGTACTGCGAGGAAGCTAATATCGTAAAGCGCCTTCAATACCATGAGGTTCGAGATGAACTCAGTAGTTACTTCGAGGAATTCAAGGATCGTCACACCATTGGAGAGAAGGAGCATCGAAGTGTCTACATCGGATTCAAAGGCCTCCCAACCCAAGGACCTACCCCGTTCGTTCCGGATACTTCGTATGTTATTGAACTTAATGATTATGATCCGGTTACTCATGGGTCTGCTTTCAATAATCTATATCCTGATCAACCAGCGCAAGAGGCGAAACCAAGCGGTGCTCCAGGAAGAAAGTGGGAGAACGTTGTTTCAACTCTAGCTGAGATTGATCCTACTAAGCTTCATTTTGTAAAGGTGCCAGAAGAACATATTGTCATCGACTTCGATCTTACCGATGAGAATGGTGAGAAGGATCTAGAGAGAAATATAGAAGAAGCATCGAAGATGCCGCCCACTTACACCGAACTGAGTCAAAGTGGAAAAGGAATACATCTTCACTATCTTTATAGCGGTGTCGTGTCTGATTTGGATAGTATTCTTGATGTGGGCATTGAAGTTAAAACTCTCCTTGGGGATAGTGCAATTCGAAGGAGACTTACGAAGTGTAATAATCTTGATATCTCTACTCTTACTGGTGGCCTACCAAGGAAGCAGAAGAGAATGATCGATACGAAAAACGTGCAGAGTGAAAAGGGCATTAGGGATCTCATTGATCGAAATTTGAGAAAGGAGATTCACCCTGGAACTAAGCCGTCTATCGACTTCATTCATCATATTCTTGAGGAAGCTTATGAGAGCGGGCTAAGTTACGATCTAACTGACATGCGTCCTACTATCTTGGCGTTCGCAATGAAGAGCACAAATCAAGCCGCAACTTGTATTAAAGTTGTCCAGACCATGAAGTTCGTTGGTAAAACAAATATGACCGAACCTCATGATGTGGATAACAAGCCTATTATCTTCTTCGACGTTGAGGTGTATTCCAATCTCTTTGTTGTGTGTTGGAAAGCGCAGGGAGATCCTAATGTAGTTAGGATGATCAACCCAACAGCAGATGATATTGAGCCTTTGCTACAACAGCGTTTGGTTGGGTTCAACAATCGTCGGTATGACAATCATATTCTGTACGCAAGGTATATGGGCTACACGTTAGAAGAACTTTTCGAGTTGAGTCAGAGAATCATCTACGAAGGAAACAGCAATCCTACTTCATTGTTCGGAGAAGCTTACAATCTTTCGTATGCGGATATTTACGACTTCAGTTCGAAGAAGCAAGGTTTGAAGAAATTCCAGATTGATCTAGGCATCCATCATATGGAGCTTGACCTCCCTTGGGACCAGCCGGTAGAACCAGGTATGTGGTCTAAGGTAGAGGAATACTGCGTCAATGATGTGATTGCTACTGAGGCTGTATTCGAAGATCGTTACCAGGATTTCGTTGCTCGTGAGATTCTAGCTGAGCTGTCCGGACTCTCAGTGAATCACACGACACAGCAACATACTGCGAGAATCATATTCGGACTTGAACGCAATCCACAAAGAAATTTCATTTATACCGACCTGAGTGAGCGGTTCCCAGGTTATGTATTTGACGGAAAGGAAAGCACGTATCGTGACGAAATCACAGGTGAGGGTGGCTACGTTTATTCCGAACCAGGATACTACAAGAACGTTGTACTTCTGGACGTGGCGAGTATGCATCCGACGAGTATCGAACAACTTAATCTTTTCGGGCCGTACACCAAAAACTTTAGTGCCCTCAAACAAGCTCGTATGGCAATCAAGCATAAGAACTACAGCGAGGCCAGAAATCTCCTTGAAGGTAAGCTCGGAAAGTTTCTTGTCGATGCTGAGGCTGACGATAGCAGTGCTGAAGCGCTTTCATATGCTCTTAAGATCGTCATCAATATCGTCTACGGACTTACAAGCGCTCGTTTCGACAATCTTTTCCGAGATAAAAGAAACCGAGACAACATTGTAGCAAAACGTGGTGCATTATTTATGATCGACTTGAAGCATGCGGTACAAGATCGTGGCTATCAGGTCGTTCACATCAAGACCGACTCAATCAAGGTCGTTATTCCGCCTGATGCGCCTAAGGGTGGTCAAGAGATAATCGACTTCATCATTAACTTTGGAAAGGAATATGGTTATGACTTCGAGCATGAGACAACCTACGAAAGGTTCGTTCTCGTCAACGATGCAGTATATATTGCTCGTAGCAATCGGGGCTGGGTGGCTGTGGGTTCGCAATTTCAGCACCCGTACGTCTTCAAAGAACTCTTCACTCACGAGCCACTCGAATTCGACGACTTGTGCGAGACGAAGCACGTCACACAGGGGGCCATGTACCTAGATAAAACTGGGGCTGAAGATATATCTGACATGCAGCACGTAGGGCGAACAGGTAGCTTCATGCCAGTGCGTTATGATGGTGGAGACCTTTGGAGAATTAAGGAAGGAAAGAAATACCACGTAACTGGGACTAAAGGCTACAAGTGGATCGAGCGTGATATGGCTCATTATCGAGATGGTGTTGATGAGCTGTTCACAGATATGGACTACTTCGAAAGACTTAAGACAGACGCAGTCAAAGCTATTGAACAATTCGTACCACTAAAGGAGTTTGTGAATGGCTGACCAAGCTAAAAACTTCATGATCGAAGATGCCCGAATTATCTTCCGTAATTTTGCGGGAAAAGAGGGCCAATATAATAGAGAAGGTGATCGTAATTTTGCAGTCATCCTCACTGAGGACATTGCTAAAACAATGCTTCGAGACGGCTGGAACGTCCGATATTTGGAGGCTCGTGAAGAAGGAGATGAAGATACTCCGTACATCTCGGTCTCGGTCAACTTTAACAACCGACCTCCTCGAGTTGTTGTTCTTACATCTACGACTCGTACGCAGCTTGATGAAGGGGCTGTTGAAATCCTGGATTGGGCAGATATCAAGACTGCTGACCTTATTGCGCGTGGTTACGACTGGAACGTTGGCGGCAAGTCGGGAACTAAAGCGTATCTCCAATCGCTCTTCGTCACGATCGAAGAGGACGCACTGGAAAGGAAGTATTCCATCCATGAGCATCCCGCAACAACCTATGGAGACTAAAAACTTAAAGTGGTGTAGTTGTGGCGATCATCTAATGGCTCCAGGCGGGGCCATGGAGTTGGATGGAATTAAGCATCAAGTTTATTATGGATGTTATCCTTGCGATGCGTACGGTAACCGAACCAATGAGAAAAGGAACACAATGGAATTCGCAACCTTTGTCCGTAAGCCCTTCGTGGTCGATGCCGTAGAGATCACGACTGAGAACATTGCTGAGGTGGCTAAGTATGTCGGCGATCTGCGTGAGAAGGAGGACGGTACGCCGTACATCCTCGTTGATCGTCGTCTGGTCCCCAATGTCTTCAAGGTTTACCCCGGCTTCTACATGACGAAGATGGGCGAGAACATCCGCTGCTACTCGAGGAAGATCTTCCGTGAGCAGTTCATGGAGCAGACGGATGAGATCAAGCCGTGGATCGATTACATGACTGGTAACGCCGAGCCTTCAGTTGCATAATGAAACGATGGTGGTGCAAACGTTTTGGGCACCGATGGGCAGGTATGAACGCTCTTGAGCACATTTGCGTTCGAGATTGGTGCTGGCGTTGTTATGAGAAACGTGTCATTCATTTGACTGGTCCTTGGCCACATACATGTGAGGAGGATGATGTTTAATCCAAACGAAGTCTTGTTGTGGTGTTTCTTACAAAACTATCACCTCGACAAGAGTAATGCCGCAGTGCATTGCGCTCCAGTGAAATTCAGTCCTTTAACTTTTCGTATCTATGAGGCGCTTAGGATGCTTTGGCCCGATGATGAAGACATCACACAGGAGATGGCCGAAGTTGAACATCATCGTGGTAAGTACGAAGAGGACAAAGGACGGTAGTTCGCAGAAAAAACATGGATTGTAATGAGAAGAGGACATAGCGTCCAGTCGAAAGACACTTCTCATTTCTTTTTCGTCGTCTGAGCGACGTTAAATAGACCTTAGGCTCAGAGCGTCGAGGCGCTACGGACACCTTGGTCAGTGATCCGTACAGTCTGTGACATTTTGGCGAATGGTAAGCTTGACCGCCCGCCATTCACATCCCATTATGCTGTCAGGCCGCTTCGTATGGCTGTGAAGGACACACAGAGCGCACTAGGCTTGATCACCCAGTGTACAGGTACATAAAAAACCGCTTCTACGTCAACACTACGGCAAAAGCACGAGTGGACTAACCTGATGCCTAAACTTGCAAGGTGTCGGGAATGACTCTGATGCAAGAAAGAGCCAGTAGAAGGACGCGGGGTAGGAAAAGGGGACGTGTGTGTATCCCACCTACCTCGCTTTTACCATTGTTGTTTGAGTGTTGCACGCCGGTTGACCCTTGCCGGAACATCCCAGTGCGCCCGCCACTGGACGAAGAAGGGCAGCAGGTACTAAAAGGAGGATAATGTTTAGATCCGACGTATTCTTATCCTTGCTAGCTTTGATCGTGATTGTTTGGGGCGCAGTTTATCTTATAGCAGCAGGAAGAAGGTATCTGATGGATCCTGTTTGTTTTTTTTGTGGTAACTCAGAGCCAAAGCCGAGAATGCCTTACAATGATGATGTTTGTCATCAGGAATGTTTGGACGACTTTGTAAGCCAGGAACTATACGAGGAGAAGTAATGGGAACTGTTACTCTTAACAACTTGAGAATTAACGATCAGAAATACATCGTCTTCAAGCGTTCAGAATTCTTCGAATTCATGGGCGAATTCGGTTTGCCACCATGGCATGATCATGATGGTGAATTGATTGGCGTGAAGGTTGATTGCGCTGAGCTCACAGAGAAGATGATCAGAAAAGTCGGAGAAACTGAGCTCGTAGACGCAGTAGTCATTCGACGTCAGGATAAGTTCGCCAGTCCCTGTCTGCTGACGTATGCGGCAATGATCGGTATGGTGGCCGACAATTGTGGAAATCTCCTCTTACAGGAGGATTTAAAGGCCATTGCGGACTATTTTCAGCGTCAGGGCGAGCTCGCAGGCGAAGAAGGTTGGAAACTCCCTACCATTTAGAAGGAGAAACCGATGGAACGAATCGCAATCAACACGGTTGCTAACATCGTCACAGCAGTTTGTGCAATCATTATCACCATTAAGATTTTCTGACAAGGAGTAATGATGGAAAAATTGAAAGCCCATATTGAAAAGCATAAGCTTGTTTATGCATGCACTACTACAGGCGTAGTGGTCGCAGGAATAACATGGGTTATTATGAGAAGCATTGCTTCACAACACATCAGCCGTGGGATTGCCGTGGCTGCCGACCGTGGGATTGCCGTGGTCGCTGATAGGAGTGTTGTGACAAACAACGTTTCTTATATTTCTTCTCGTCGTCAAGGATCGCCGTCATGGGTTATTCGTTGTATTGAGACTGGGGAAATCAAAGAATCACAACGAGCAATGGCTTTACTGATGGATCTCTTTGAAAGTGATCTTTCTCAACATCTTAATGGACGTAAACCAGATGTTAATGGTTATCACTTCGAGCGTATTTGTTTAGCAGCCTAGGAGGCGCAAATGGAAGTTGATATTGTTGGGTACCATCTGGATGAGCCTTTGGCCGGAACGTGTAAGGACTGTGGCAACCCGGCAGGTTTTGTTATTGTCTCGATTACTGGTGCGTTGAACGACTTCGAGCTCTGTGCGAACTGTCTTGATTCTGGGAATTATCAGATACGAGAAGATCGAGTTCAGAGCGGGTTCAAGCATACTGCAGACAACATTGTGAACATCTTTGATTGGGAGAAAGATAAGAAGAAGCCTTGAGACGTGGATGGGGGATAAGCCAACCAGGGCTCAACTTCATCGCTGTGATGGTCGCAGCCTTCATGTGGATCGCTGCGATCACACACGCTATTCTCCGGGGGCTTAGGGGAATGAAAGAGAATCACGAAGTAGAGGATCAACAGGAACGAGATCTTTGGGGGTCTTAATATGGCAAAGAAGGTCCGGTTGACTTGGGTCAATGGTCCTTTTGCGATTATCGAGATTTGTAACCGCCTCGAGGAAGAGGATATCAATCAGCTTTATTATGTTGTTGGTGAGATGGTAGTGGCGCCTGTCGATGAGATCATCAAGGCCGGAATGGTCTTATTCGAAGACAATGAGGGTATCTTTTCTCTTTATGCGGCTCAAATTGTGTCAATAGAGGACGTATGATTCGCATGATTTACACCGATTATAATGAAAGAAACACTACTAATAAGGAGGAATCATGAAGGATTCAACCGTCGAGGAGATCGTCAACAAGACGTTGGAAGCCAAGAAGGTGAGTGACATCAATCAGGTCAAGAGTGATCTGGTCAAGATGGCAGTCATCGTCGGAGGCGTCTACGTCCTGGTGAAGGTTCGTCAATGTCGGAAGGCCCGAAAGAACCGGAAGAGCAAGTGAATTCAGAAGGAAGTCTACAGAAATGTAGGTTTCCTTTTTCACACGCATTTACTTTTTTCTGACAAGGAGGACTTGGTATGGCGATGAAGGGCATAATGATAACGAGTGAGAACCAACAACAGCTGTTGTTACGTTACGGAGAGATCGATGCGGATATCTTCCCTATTGGATATATCATGGTCACCGACTTCGGAGATAATGGAGAAGTGAGATACCAAGGTGTTCTGGATCAGGCCGGCTTCGATGCATCGTATGAGAAGGGTGTGGCTCTTCTTAACGGGTTCTTCGCTGTGATCCCAAAGTAGGGTAGTTTTTCGAATATTATACATTATAAAGGAGGTGAGATGATAGAACTACGGGAACATCAGAAGATCGCTGTAGAGCTCTTGGCTAGCGGTAAGATCTTGTATGGGGGAGTAGGTACAGGTAAGACGATAACTGCATTAGCGTATTATTTGAAGGACCACAAGGAGAAGGATCTATATGTTATCACCACAGCTAAAAAGCGTGACAGTCTCGATTGGCAAGGAACAGCTGCTAAATTTGGGATTAGCACTGAGAGACATTTCTCGACTGTTGGAAAGATTACCATTGACTCCTGGAACAATGTTAGTAAGTATACGGATGTACGAGACGCCTTCTTCATCTTCGACGAACAGCGTGTTGTTGGATCTGGAGTTTGGGTCAAGTCTTTTATTGGAATCGCCAGAGGAAACAGCTGGATCCTCCTGAGCGCAACTCCAGGGGATACCTGGATAGATTATGCTCCCGTCTTTATAGCTAACGGTTGGTACAAGAACATCACTGACTTTAAGCGTCAGCATGTTGTCTATGTTCCGTATGTAAAATTCCCTATCATCTCACGCTACTTAGGGGAGGATCGTCTCGAGAAGTTGAGGAACGATATCCTCGTGGAGATGCCGTTCGAGAGTGGTATCGAGAGTATTGTGAACTATTTAGATGTTGGGTACGACCATGACAAGTGGAATATGGCTACGAAGAAACGTTGGCATCCTTATGAGGATCGGCCAATCAAGGATGTGGGTGAGCTCTTCCGTGTGATGAGGAAGATCGTCAATACAGATCCTAGTCGACTTGGTGTGGTCATGGAGTTGATGAAGACTCATCCTAAATTGATCATCTTCTACAATTTCAATTACGAATTAGAGATCCTGAGGGGTCTTAGTGATGGAGTTGTGGTAGCTGAATGGAACGGGCATCGTAAGCAACCGGTGCCTGATACTGATAAATGGGTCTATCTTGTGCAATACAATTCGGGATCTGAGGGCTGGAATTGCACCGAAACCGATGCTATGATCCTCTATTCTTTGACGTATTCGTACAGAAATCACGTTCAATCTCAGGGGCGAATAAATAGAATGGATACCAAATTCAAGAAACTTTACTATTACGTGTTGATTAGTGACTCGGCTATCGATCGAGCGGTAAAGGAGGCTCTGAGGAACAAAAAGTCGTTCAATGAGGGAAAATGGCTAAAAAAGTGGCAAAAACCGGCATTTATTTAGTGCCGTGCCGTATGGTTTGACGGGAGAATGCCGGTATTCTGAGCTGGGGAAACGGCTCTGTACGGCATTTATGCATTTCTTATACTACCCTCAATATAATATAGTAGTATTATATATTATCCAAGTAATAATATATAAAACACAAATTATGTAGAAAGTTTTCACATATATAAAAAACGCCTATTTGCCGAAAAACGCCGGAATTGTTTATATATTATCTGAAAGGATAAAATGAGAGAAATCGAGAGACCAATAGAGGATTATCCTAATTATTCCGTTACTAACTATGGTAGGGTAATCAATCATCGTACCGGAAGAGATATGATCCTAACTCCCAACACACAAGGAGAGCTAAGCGTAGGATTGGTTAGAGATGGACATCAGACAAGATATTCAGTCAAGTGTATGGTGGCTAGAACATTCGTTCCTGGTGAATCAGATCAATTTGATACCCCCATCATCTTGGATTGCGATGTTTACAATATGAGGGCGGACAATATCGTATGGAGACCTCGTTGGTTTGCTTGGAGGTATAAGCACCAGTTTAGTATCGATCCACCATGGTATACATCCTTCCCAGTTATTGATGTAGTTAGTCAAACACAGTATAATTCAGTGGTTCAAGCTGCTATTATGAATGGATTACTCTGTGTTGATATTCTAACTTCCATCTATAATGAAACCGTTGTTTTCCCTACAGGTCAATTATTTATACACGTAATGTAATAATATATAAACCTGTAAAAAAAACATCGATTGTAATGAATAGGAAGAGTATCTCGTACATTCCTACTCTCTTTTGCGAGGTCAGAGCATGAATGAGGCCGAATACCAGCGAAAACTCATTGGAAAACTTAGAAACCTTTTACCTGGTTGTGTTATTCTAAAGAATGACCCATCATATCTACAAGGCGTTCCAGACATTCTAATTTTGTTTGGACCTACTTGGGCTATGCTCGAGGTCAAGCTTACCGGCGATTCAAGTTTTCAACCTAACCAAGAACATTACATTGGTTTGCTTGATGAAATGTCATTCGCCTCATTTATTAATCCGGAAAATGAGAGGGATGTGTTGGATGATCTTCAACACGCATTCGGATTTGACAGGCCGTCACGCATTTCTTAGTCCAAGTGCTTATCATTGGCTTAATTATTCTGATCAGAAGCTTGAAGCTCGTTATGTTGCTGCTACCGCAGCTAGGCGAGGAACAGACCTGCATGCCTTAGCTCATGAAGCAATTCGTTTAGGGATAAAGTTAGCAAGAGGAAACAAAGCGTTATCTACATATGTTAATGATGCTATTGGGTATCGTATGGTTTGTGATCAACCGTTATATTATTCGCCGAACTGTTTTGGTTCTGCGGATACTATTTGTTTTCGTCGTAACAAATTAAGAATCCATGATTTGAAAACTGGAATAACTCCTACCTCAGAACACCAACTCGAAATTTATGCAGCCCTGTTTTGTTTAGAGTATAGTGTTAGCCCTTTCGATATTGAGATCGAACTTCGAATTTATCAAAGAGATGAGATTCGAGTATTCGAACCATATCCTGAAACCATTTTAGGTATTATGGATAAGATCGTAGAGTTCGATCAGCAAATCGAAGCAATGAAGGCTTCTGATCTATTCTAAGGGGGTGAGTTGTGGAGCTTGATGAAGAAGTATATTTGTTGCATTATGGTACACCCCGTCATTCTGGTAGGTATCCTTGGGGTTCCGGTGGTAATGCAGATACTTCTTACACTGAGAACATGCGTAATCTATCATGGGTTGATTATGTTAATGATCTAAGGTCTAAGGGCCAAAAGGATACTCAAATTGCTCAAGGCATGGGAATGTCTACAACTGATTTCAGGGCTAAGATGTCTAATGTAAAGAATGCACTTAAAGCAGCTAATATTGCAGAGGCACAACGTTTGAAGGACAAGGGGTATTCAACTAATAGTATTGCAACTCGAATGGGTGCTCCTGAAGCAACAGTTAGATCATGGCTTGCTCCTGGTGCTAAGGATAAAGCTACTATTATGCAAACCACAACGTCTATGCTTAAAGAACAAGTAGCTGAAAAGACATTCATTGATATTGGTAGTGGTGTAGAAAATCATATTGGTGTTAGTTCCACAATGCTTAACAATGCTGTGGCGTCTCTTAAGGATGAAGGATATACAGTTCATAATGTGAAGGTTCCGCAAGTCTTAAGTGGTCGTGATACTAACATGAAGGTTCTTTGTCCTCCAGGTACAACATGGGGAGAAGTTCAAAGGAATAGGGATAATATTCAACAAATTACAAAGTTCTCTGATGATCATGGTAGAACTAATTATGGAATTCATCCCCCCATCCAAGTGGATCCAAAGCGTATTCAAGTTGTTTATGGGCCTGAAGGTGGTGCTAAGGCTGATGGAGTTATTTATGTTCGGCCAGGCGTAGATGATCTTTCTCTTGGAGGAAAGAAGTATTCTCAAGTTCGAATCGCGGTTTCAGATACACATTACCTTAAGGGTATGGCAGTACTTAAAGATGATCTTCCTGATGGTGTAGATCTTCAATTTAATACCAGTAAGACTGATACTGGTCATAAACTTGATGCTATGAAGAAGATTGAAGATGATCCTGATAATCCATTTAAATCTTATATTCGTCGTCAAATTGTGGAGAATCCAGGTAAGTCTGATGAGCGTGTAGTATCTGCTATGAATATTGTTAATGAAGAGGGAAGATGGGCCGAATGGTCTAGAAATCTATCGTCACAGATGTTGTCTAAGCAGAGTAGAGAGCTTGCTAAAGCACAACTTGACATGACTTATGAGCGTCGTCAGAATGATTATGAAGCTATCATGAGGCTTACTAATCCGACAGTTCGTAAGAAGATGCTCTTAGCTTTTGCTGATTCTACTGACTCGGCCGCAGTTCATCTTCAAGCAGCGGCTCTCCCACGCCAAGGGATTCATGTTATTCTTCCTCTCGCTACAGTTAAGCCTGGTCAAATCTATGCCCCCAATTATAATGATGGTGAGCGAGTTGTTCTAGTTCGTCATCCACATGGTGGTACATTTGAAATCCCAGAACTTATTGTTAACAACAGAAATGCAGAAGGAAGAAAGCTTCTTGGTGATTCAAAAGATGTTGTTGGAATTCATCACAGTGTAGCGCAATGGTTGTCAGGCGCAGACTTCGATGGCGACACTGTTCTTGTAATTCCTAATAATTCAAATAGAGTTACAACATCCCCAGCTTTAGATGCGTTGAAGAACTTTGATCCTCGTGCATCGTACCCAGCATATGAGGGTATGGAGCCGATGCGTAATACGCAAACAGAGATGGGTAAAATTTCGAATCTTATTACTGACATGTCTCTTAGAGGTGCTTCTCTAGATGAGAAGGCTGCTGCTCTTAGACATTCGATGGTAGTTATTGATGCTGAGAAACATAACCTTAATCACAAACAATCTTATAATGATAATGGAATTAAGAAGCTTAAGCAAAAGTATCAGCAACAACCAGAAGGTGGGCTAGGCGCATCAACGCTTATCTCTCGACGTAAGTCTGAAGTTCGTATCCCCCATAGGGAACCAAGGAAGGCCTCTCTAGGTGGGCCAATTAATAGAGAGACTGGTGAGTTAGAGTTTACTCCTAGTGGTAAGGTAAGTTATAAGACAGGGAAACCACTTGTAACAAAGATCTCTAAGCTAGCGCTTACAAAGGATGCACATACTCTTTCATCAGGTACCCCTATGGAAGTGTTGTATGGTAATCATTCTAATAAACTTAAGGCTCTAGCTAATACCGCCCGTCTTGATGCAGTTAAAACCCCCACTACAAAAGTAAACCCCTCCTCTAAACAAACGTATGCAAAAGAAGTTGAATCCCTCAATGCTAAACTAAACCTGGCTATTAGGAACCGCCCCCTTGAAAGACAAGCCAACATCCTAGCAGGTGCTCTGGTTAAGGACAAGCGTAATGCTAATCCTAACATGGATGAGGCTACACTTAAGAAGATTAAAAGACAGGCTATTGAGGAGATGCGTAGAAGAACACAGGCCGATGCTAAAAGAATAGACATCACTCAATCAGAATGGGATGCTATTCAAGCCGGCGCCATCAGTGAATCAAAACTATCCCAGATCCTTACACATGCAGACATTGATACAATTCGTAAGTTAGCAACACCTAAGACAGACATACTTATGTCATCTAGTATGACTAAGAGAGCTACTGACATGCTTGCTCTTGGTTACACTAGAGCACAAGTAGCTCAACAACTTGGTGTGTCAGTAAGTACATTGGACAAAGCTACAGTTAGTAGTGATTGAAAGGAGAGAAGATGAGACAAGTAATGTTAACAACAATTGATAACCCCTTCTCTCCTTTTGATGACTTCCCCGCCTGGTACACTTATGATGTTACATCCGGTTATCATACAAGCGCCTTCCTTGCTAGGATCCTGAAAGATTCAGATCAATTTAGTGAAGCTGACCAGGACCAGGCAATAGAAGATGCAATTGATGAGATCGTTGAAGAGAATGTTTTAGGAATTTTTCTTAAAGTTGAGAAAGAAGTTATTGAACAAACATAAATCTAAAACTAATGTTAGGTAGGGAGGGGGGCTTCGTAGGATACACCCCCCCTATGCAT
>Ga0137313_1000242_pt1 | contig 18791 bp, 13 predicted proteins | sample EasRivERMZT166_2_FD_102287 | JGI IMG/M metagenome (GOLD analysis project Ga0137313, IMG submission 102287) | Soil microbial communities from meander-bound floodplain in the East River, Colorado, USA - East River MetaG ERMZT166_2 | ecosystem: Environmental > Terrestrial > Soil > Floodplain ...
CCGAGAGCGAGCAACTCATCCAGGCCTCAATGGCCAAGCTGCTCGCCGGCCGGACGACGTTCGTCATCGCGCACCGGTTGTCGACGATCCGCCGCGCCAGCATGATTCTCGTGATGGACGGCGGCCGCGTGGTCGAGCGCGGCACGCACGATCAGCTCATGCGGGCGGGCGGCGTCTATCGCGAGATGGTCGAGCGCCAGATGGCCGCGCACGGAGAAGGCGATCTGATCTAGCTCCGGTTATAGTGTGGCCATGGGCACTACCTCGTCGATCTCCTCTCTCGGCGCGCTGCGGCAAGCGGTCAGCGGCGGTCGTGTGCCACATCGTTCCGTCCGGGACGAGTTGCGCGAGAACCTGATCGCGCACCTGCGCGCTGGGCGTCGACTGTTTCCCGGCATCATCGGCTACGACGACACCGTGGTGCCACAGGTCGTGAACGCGATCCTCTCGAGACACACGTTCATCCTGCTGGGCCTGCGCGGCCAGGCGAAGACCCGGATGCTGCGCGCGCTGTCGGACCTGCTCGACCCGGAGATTCCGGTCGTGCCCGGCTGCGAGATTCACGACGACCCGCTGAATCCGCTCTGCGCCGCCTGCCGGGCCCGTCTCACGGTGGAGGGCGACGACCTGCCGGTGGCGTGGCTCGGGCGGGAGCGCCGGTACGTCGAGAAACTGGCCACGCCGGATGTGACCATCGCGGACCTCATTGGCGACATCGACCCGATCAAGGCCGCCCGCGCCGGCCGCGAGCTTGGCGACGAGCTGGTGATGCACTACGGTCTGCTGCCGCGCGCCAACCGCGGCCTGTTCGCGATCAACGAGCTGCCCGACCTCGCGAGCAAGGTCCAAGTCGGGCTGTTCAACATCCTGCAGGAAGGCGACGTGCAGATCAAAGGCTTCCCGGTCCGCCTGCGGCTGGACGTCGCGCTGGTCTTCAGCGCCAATCCCGAGGACTACACCGCAAGAGGAAAAATCATCACGCCGCTGAAGGACCGCATCGGCGCCGAGATCCGGACCCACTACGCCCGATCGCGCGACGAGGCGATGGCGATCACGGCTCAGGAAGCCTGGGTGGAACGCGCGCAGGCGGGCGGCATGCGGGTGGACGTGCCCGTCTTCGTGCGCGAGATCGTCGAGGAGCTGGCGTTCCAGGCGAGGTCCGATCAGAAGGTGGACCGGCGCTCCGGCGTCAGCCAGCGGCTGCCGATCACGGCGCTCGAGAGCGTGGTCTCGAATGCCGAGCGGCGGGCGCTGGCGAGCGCCGAAGTCCCCGCCGTGCCGCGCGTGTCGGACATCTACGCGTCCCTGCCCGCGATCACAGGCAAGATCGAGCTCGAGTACGAAGGGGAGCTGAAAGGCGCCGAGCCGGTCGCGCGGGAGCTGGTGCGCGCAGCGGTCGCGCGCGTGTTCGAGGCGCGCGCGGCCGGCCTCGACGTGCGGCCGATCGTGGCGTGGTTCGAGAACGGCGGCACGCTCGACCTGTCGGACACCGGATCGTCGGACGCGCTCCTCGACGCCGTCGGCGACATCGATCAGTTCCCCGAGGTCCTGGCCGGGTTCCAGGGCGCGTCCGCACCGGCGCCGGAGCGAGCCGCGGCCGCCGACTTCATCCTCGAGGGCCTCTGCGCGCTCCGCAAGATCAGCCGGACCGAGGGCGGCCAGCTCTTCGCATCACCCCCGCCGGCCAGGCCGAGGGAACGGCAGCCCGATCCTCGCTCGATCGAGGCCTTGATGGCGGAAGACGACGACGACCAGCCGCGCGGGCGCAAGAAGAAGACGTACAACTGATGAAGTACCGCTACACGCGCTTCGTCGCCGACCTGGCAGCCGACGTGGACCTGGACGCGCTGCTGTCGCATCTGTCGGACCTCTTGCTATCGAGCGGCTTCAACAACCCGTACGATCCGCTGAGCGACGACGACCGCCGACTGCAGGCGCTGCACGATGCGATTCTCGACGCGTTGCTCAACGGCGGCGCCCTGTCGGACGAAATGGCCGAACGGCTGTTCTCGCACGACGGCACCCCTGAGGGCGTCGAGCGACAGCGCCAGCAGATTGACGATCTCGTCCAGCGGCTCATCGAGCGGCTGGGCGAGGAAGGGTACGTCAGTCTCACCGGGAAGCCGGATCCCCAGCGCCTGGATGTTCCTGGGGGGGCCGGCGGTGAATCCCGTTCCGGCGGGCCCGCCCGGTTCGAGGTCACCGACAAGGCGCTGGACTTTCTCGGCTACCGCGCCCTGCGCGACTTGCTCGGATCAATGGGCCGCAGCGCGAGCGGCCGGCACGACACGCGCGATCTGGACACCGGCATCGAGGCTGGTGGCCCGGCACGCGAGTACGAGTTCGGCGACGTCCTGAATCTGGACGCGGCGGCGACGGTGCTGAATGCCGTCAAGCGGGCCGGCGCCGGCTCGGCAGACGGAGCGCCCGGTGGCCGCGAACGAGCAGAGCGAGTGAGCCGCGCGAGCGGAGTGGGAATCGTGGGGTCCCCGCGAGCGAGCGCGCAAGGGGGGTGCGGCGGGGACGAAGTCCTCCCGCGCTACTCGATTGACATCGACTACCAGGACCTGATGGTGGCGCAGGGCGACTACCAGAGCTCCTGCGCGACGGTGTTGCTCCTCGATTGCAGTCACAGCATGGTGCTTTACGGCGAGGACCGGTTCACGCCGGCCAAGCGGGTGGCGATGGCGCTGTCCTCGCTGATCCGGCACCAGTATCCCGGCGACACGCTGCGGGTCGTCCTGTTTCACGACTCGGCGGAGGAGGTGCCGCTCGCGCGGCTCGGCCGCGTGCGCGTCGGGCCGTACTACACCAATACCTGCGAGGGCCTGCGGCTCGCGCGCCGGCTGCTCGAGCGCCAGCGCAAGGACATGCGCCAGATCGTCATGATCACCGACGGCAAACCGTCGGCCGTGACGCGCCCCGACGGCCGCATCTACCGCAATGCCGCCGGACTGGATCCCTTCGTGCTCCGCGAGACCTTCGCGGAAGTCTCGGCATGCCGCCGCGCCGGCATCATGATCAATACGTTCATGCTGGCCCGGGACTACGATCTGGTCGCCTTCGTGCGGCGCGTCGCGCGGATCTCGCGCGGCAAGGCGTACTTCACGACGCCGTACACGCTCGGCCAGTACGTCCTGCAGGACTTCCTGACCAACAAGACGCGCACGGTCCACTGATACCTCAGTCACGCTGTGACCCGAACGGACATCCTGCGACTACTGACGCTTGTGATCGCTGCCGCCGCAATGGCGCTGCGCGCGACCGACCGGCGGCTCATCCGCACGCTGCAAAGTTCGGGCGCGGATCGCCCCCAGAACGCGAAGCCCCTGATGGTGCGGTCGCCACTCGCGCGGCTTCGCTTCCGCCGCCTGTGCAATGCGGGAGTGATCGTGCCGGTGTCCGACGGCTGGTGCTACCTCGATCCGGACGCCTACGCGGAGTACCGGCGCACGCGGCGCCGCCGCGCGCTCGTCGTCCTCGCCATCATGCTGCCCGCGATCGGCGTGTTCTGGTGGCTGAATCGCTAAAGCGGCGCGCTAGATAACCGCACATACAATGCTGTCATCAGGCGATGGGACACCGCTGCAATATGCTCCTTGCTGAAGGTGGGCGGCTCGACGTCCATTACTCGCATTGGGGGGCGCAGAGTGTGCTGAGTGACGCGCTACGAGGTCCCGACCCCTTTATCCGCATGATTCAGGAGTGCACAAAGGATGACAGCCTGATTCAGGATGCAGTCTTCGCCGAAGGGATCGCCTTTGTCGATCGCGACCGGCACGAGCTCATGATCTGGGGCGGCGTGTTTATCAGGTGTGTCCCGGTGATCCGCCGCGCGTACATGCAGGCGTTGGCGCCGGCCTGGAGGGGCTGGCAGGTCGACTGGTGTCGGAACGGCATCATCGACGCCTGGCGTCGCGCCGGAATGGACTCGCCGAAGTTCAAGAAGGCACGTGCGCCGGTGACAGAGGAAGCGCTCGGCCAGACCGGGTACACGTGGGTCACCATCCTGACGGATCGAGCCGCGGACTACTCCTTCCGGCCCGCGGCTGACGGCTTGCTCCTCGTCGGACCGCGCCTGGTGGATTTGTGCGCCGCTCGCGAGTCCGGACGACCGCCGCTCGAGGACAACCTCGGCGGCGGGATCCTGATCGATGCCGCTCGACGGACGATGGCCTGGTGGCATTGCGAATCCGATCCACCGGAGGCCGATCTCGCTGAGGCGTGGAGCGGTTGGCAGATCTCGCGTCTCGAGGGCGGTCTGCCCGAGCAGATGGATCGCAGCGGCCGCGATGGCCGGCAGTTCGCGTTGTCCCAGCAGAGAATCGACGAGTGTCTCGCCCACGACCTCTCGCGCTCAGCGGACTTCGATCCAATCGCGGTGATGCGCAAGCTGGCTGGCGAGGGCGGGACGGTCAATCCCGAGGCGCTGAAGTGGCCGCGCGCGGACGATTAATGGAATACAGGTGCGTCATGGCGGCGACGTACAGACCATCGCCCGCCGGTCGCTGCATCCAGACAATGAATCGTGCCGCCCAGGTCCCCGACGTACAGTCTTCAGACCCAGCGGTGCCGGCTACGGCCGGGCGCCGAGAATTCGAGCCGGCAGGCGGAAGAGCGCACGCAGAAGCTCGAACACCCCGTCAACGGCGATGCCGATCACGCGGAAGGGAAGGAGCACCAGCCAGACGATGGGATAAAGCACCAGGGCCAGGAGCGCCAGCGGCCAGCACAAGACGAGCAGGATCAGCCAGAGCAGGAACTTCAGCACATCAGTCTTAGACGATCCTCGACGCGACGCGAGTTCCTGGCGCGCCCGCCTTGGATCCTCACCCCGGCTCGCCGATGAGCGCGAAGCCGGCCCAGTAGGCCGGATGTTCCGGCACGGTGATCAGTCCGGCCGGCGTCTGGATCTGCACCTTGCCCGCGCGAAGGTCGGCCAACAGCTGGAGCTGGGCCGTGCGGAGCGCGCGCGCCTTGGACTGGCCGCCCAGCCAGGCGCGATAGAAGCCCGGCAGAAGGCGGTTGGTCGGTTCGTCGGCCACGTCCCAGAGGCTCGCCACGAGCGACGGCGTTCCGGCGTACATGAACGCGCGCGCCAGCGCGGCCACGCCATCACCCGTGATGCGGCCGCCGGCTGACCGGCACGCGCTCAGCACGATCAAGTCGGCGTTGAGGCTCCACCCGTAGACTTCCTGCGCCGTCAGGAGCCCGTCGGTCTCCGCTCCGCCCGCGGACGGTCCGACTGCCAGGAACGACGCCAGCGGATCGTCGTCCCGCACGATGGCGTGCGTCGCAAAATGCAGCACCGCCTTGCCCCCAACCGCCGCGCGCACGGCGGCTTCGGTCGCGCGCCCGTCTTGAAGGACCGTCGCCCGGAGTCGCGGCACGAGCCGTTCGATTGCCGCCACTTCGGCCCGCGCGCCGGGCAGCCGCCCCAGGGGCTGGTCGAGCCGCGATCGAATCGGCAGCGCCGGATCAGCCACGAACAGCATGTTGCCGGTGCGGCCGGCCGGAGGCCGGGCGCCCGAGGTGAACTGCAGCAGCGACGCGGCCGGCGCGTAGTGAACCGTGTAGTCCTCCAGCAGGTAACGTCCGCGTGGATCCTCCAGCGCGGCGAAACTCAGATTGAGGAGCGGGCCGTGAGGGACGATGGTGAGAAGCGAGCCGCGGGCGCGGGGGAGCGCGTCTCGCACCGGTTGGATGAGGAGATCGTACAGGTCACGCCACGCCCGCGTGGAGGCCGACGGCGCCGGCGCGTTCTGGAGCTTCGTGAACGGCGACGTCGCCCGGACGAGGTCTTCGAGCCTGGACCGCAGGACCTTGACGCGTCTGGCACGCACGCCGCCGTCCGGCGTGACCACCCAGATGACTACTTCGTCCTGGGCGACCCAGTACAGCACGAACGTGGATCCGATACGCGAGGCCGTGGCCGCCATGTCGGTCGCCGTCGCGGGCGTTGCCGCGACGGCGCTGCCTAAGCCGGCGGCCCGCGAAGCCAGCAAGTCCAGGAACGCTCGCGATCGCGCCAGCTCGGCTGTCTCGAGCGCCCGCGCGTCCTGCTGCTGGCTCAAGCGGAGCGCGATCGCCTCGCTGTAGACCCATTGCTGCGCGCGATGGAACTCCTGCCTGAAGAAGTCGGCGGGCACGAGCTGCTTCCGGACGTCCTCGAGGCGGTTCAGCGCGGATGTGACGTCGGCGAACGCCGCCACGTAGTCGCCGAGCGCCGCATGCGCCAGGGCCCGGGTCCGAAGCGCAAAGATGCAGTCGCTCGAGGCGCTGCCGCAGAGCGCGACCGCCTGCTCGGCGGCGGCCAGCCCTTCGCGCGCCTGTCCAAGCTTGACACGCGCATACGCGAGCTGGGAGTGCCGGACGCTCGGATAACTGTCGACGCCGTGGGCGATGACCTCCTCGAGCATGCGCGCGCCACGAGCGAACTCCCCCTGATCGCCCAGCTGCGCGGCGATGTTGGCCCTCAGAAAATCCTGGATCCGCGGTGACGACGACCGCTCGGCGATGGCCAGCGCGCGTTCGTAGAACTCACTCGCTTCCTTCGGGTGACCCATCAGGCCGTGAACAACGGCCACGGCGTTCAGGCTCTGCATTTGCGGAAGCGGGGCTCCGGCGGCCTGGTGGAGTTCGAGAGCCTTCAATTGGAACTGGAGCGCTTCGTCGAGCCGGCCGTGCGCACGGTACAGCCGGCCCAGGCTGTTGAACACCGTGCCGAGATCGACTCGGTTGCCGATCGCTTCGTAGAGACTGGCCGCCTGTTCGAGCTTCTCGAACGCCTCTTCGTATCGGCTCACGCTGAACAGGACGTCTCCCCACGAGTGGAGCGCGCTCGCCTCGAGCTGGCGGGAGCCTGTCGCACGCGCGTCCTCGATGGCCCGCGCCCGCAGTCGGTCGGCCTCGGCGGGCTCGAGGCCACCGGCGCGGAGCAGATTCAGGGTTGCGGCCGCCCGTCCGGCGCGATCTCCCGCCGATTCGAACGCGGCGATCGCCAGTCTGGCGCGCGATCGTGCTTCCGGGAGCTCGCCCGAATACTCCGCGCCGAAGTTGAGCAGGAGATTCGCCCGGCCGATGCCAGCCGGCAGCGCGAGCCGCTCGTACAACTCGAGACACTGCAACACGAACTCGCGGCCGCCGCGGTACTGGGTGTCCCTCATCAGCGCTTCGCCGATGCCGCACAGCGCCGCCGCCTGCTGCGGTTCGAGGGCGAGTCGTCGTGCCGCCTCGAGCGCGCGTTCGAACGCGGCCTTCGCGTCCGTGGTCTTGCCGCTCTCGAGCAGCGTCGCCGCTTGCCGGAGCAGGGCATCGACGTCCTGCGCCACCGGCGATGCGGCGAGAACGACGACGAAGGCGATCGCCAGCGCGCGTGTGTGCCGCATTCGCCTCAGCGTCCCGGCAGCCGCGCCAGCGCCTCGCACGCCGGCCTGCCGCGCGCGGCTGCCGGCGCGCACATGGCGGTCAGCCGGGCGCGCGCCGCGGCGACGTTGCCCGCACGTTCGTCCGCCACCGCGCGGTACCATCCCACGTCCCACGCGAGCGACCGGTCGGCGAGACGCTCGGCCGTGGTGAGACTGACAATCGCTCCCGGGACGTCGCCGACGAACAGCCGCGCGACGCCTTGGTACAGCGCGATTTCGACGGAGCCCGGATACTTGGCGGACAGCGCGGAGAACGCCTGGTCGGCGCGCCGATCGTCACCCGCCCGGAACGCGTCGAACGCCGGCTTGAGATCGGCCAGCAGTGTGTTCTCGCCACCCGGCGCACGCCAGGCGAGCGCCGATGGGCTCAATTTGAGTTCCGGCCTCTCGAGCGGCAAGTGAAACACCGGCGCGAGCGTCGCCACGGCCACCGTGGACTCCGGTCGCGTGCCGCCGTTGCCGTCCCGGCCAAGCACCCAGATTGCGCCGGCGGCCAGAACGACCGTGGCGGCGGCCAACGCCAGTCCCCACCGCCAGGATCGGACGGTCGGTCCGGCCTCGGCGCTTCGAGCCTCGCGCTCGACTCGCGCGAGCAGCCGATCCTCGTCTTCCCGTCCGAGCGCGCGCCGCGTGCCGACCGCTTCCAGCTCGGCGCCGAGATCGTCCAGGGCGAGCGCCTCGCGCTCGTCTTCGTCCCACCCGTCTGACGGCGTTCTCATCGGTCGGGTCCTTTCTTCGACGCTGCGTACGCCGTTCGCAACAGACTCAGCCCGGATCGCAGGTGTCCCTTCACCTGCATTTCGGTCAGGTCCAACGTCGCGGCAATTTCGGCCCTCGAGAGACCGTAGGAGTAGCGAAGCAGAATGCACGCGCGATGGACAGGTTTCAGGTCCGCTTGCTCCAGAATCCACCGCTCGACATCCAGCATCCCGCCGGTCGCCGTGTCCGCCACGTCTGCCGCGTGCCGCCGCTCAATCTCCTCGTGCCGCCATAAGTCGCGTGCGCGATTCCGCACCACCGTCAGCAGCCACGCAGGCAGCCTCGACTCCTCGATCGAGTCGAGATGGCGGTAGAGCGCCAGAAACGCCTCCGACGTGAGGTCTTCCGCCGTCTCCTTCCGGCGGGTCACGCTCATGGCGAAGCGGTAGACGGCGTGCACGTGCTTGCGATAGAGGGCCTCAAACGCCGTCATGGGTATACGAACGTCGGCCGGTCATTGGAGAAATTTGCCCCACCTTAGCACGCCGCTGTTCCAGACCGCCCCGCGAGCCGTATTCCCCCGGAGTCAACCCTATGAGGCGACTGCTGGTTGCATCGGCCCTGGCGGCACTAGTCGCGGCGGTGGTGGCGCCGTCCACGCTGAGCTTGCGAGCGCAGGCGTCGTCGCAGCAGCAGATGGTCCAGAGCCTGACCGAACCGGGAGAAGGATTGGCCATCCTGCGGACATCCCCGGAGTCGGGGCGGGCCGCATTCGCGGCGTCGACGGGGCAGGGCATCCTGTTGCCGGCCACCGCGACTGATGGGGCAGCGGATCGCGCGGCTGCGTTCATCGATCTTTACGGGCCGGCGTTCGGACTCCAGGGCCGGTCGGACGTCCGGCTCAGCCGCATGCCGAAGCGGGATGCGCTCGGGTTCGAACACGTCAGGTTCGAGCAGTTCCACCAGGGCATCCCGGTGACGGGGGCCGAGTTCCTCGTCCATCTCAAGGGCAATCGCGCCATGGCCGCGAACGGCCGCGTCCTGAGTCAGATGCCCGCGGATCTCACGCCCACACTGCCGGCCCCGGCTGCCCAGACAGCGGCACGCGACTACATCGCGTCCGAGAAAGCAACGCTCGCGTCAGGCGCGAGCTATCGTCAGCCCCGGCTCGAGATCTTCAACCGCGGGTTCCTCGAGCACACGCCTGGCGCGCCTTCGCGGCTCGCCTGGTTCGTGGAAGCGACGGGCGTCAACCTGCGCGAGTTCATCTGGATCGACGCACAGACGGGCGCGCTGCTCCTCAATTTCAGCCAGCTCGAAACCGCGAGGAACCGGCAGGTCTATGACGCCAACGGCACCGCAGCCCTGCCGGGCACGCTCGCGCGATCCGAGGGCGACCTCGCGACCGGCGACCCCAACGTCGACAGTGTCTATAACCTGCTGGGGAATTTCGGCTACAACTACTTCTTCAACAACCACGGACGAGACAGCTACGACGGCGCCGGAGCCACGATTGTCTCCACGGTGAAGTGGAACGACGGCTCCACGTGTCCCAACGCGTTCTGGAACGGCACGCAGCTGGTCTTCTGCAACAATTCCTTCGGCCGGGACATCGTGGGGCACGAGTTCACCCATGCGGTCACGCAGTACGAGGCGAATCTGTTCTACTTTGGGCTGTCCGGCGCCCTCAACGAGTCGTTCTCGGACATCTTCGGCGAGACGATGGATCTCCTCCCCGGCACCGACCCGCCGGCAGACCGGTGGAAGATCGGCGAGACCACGATCTTCGGCGTCATCCGGAACATGATGTCGCCCGAGGCCTTCTTCCATCCAGGCCGGGTGAGTGATCTGTCCTTCGGAGCCAGCGGCGACGTGCATTCGAACAGCGGTGTGCCCAATCACGCGTATGCCCTGATGGTGGATGGAGGCACGTACAACAATCGCACCATCACCGGGATCGGGCTGGTCAAGGCTGCCCAGGTCCAGTACCGCGCGCTCACGACCTACCTCACGACGTCGTCGGACTTCTTGGACGACTACCAGGCCGTGAACCAGTCCTGTTCGGATCTCATCGGCACGTCCGGCATCACGATGTCGGACTGCGCGCAGGTGAACGAGGCCATGCTGGCGGTCGAGATGAACGGCACCATCCCGGGTTCGGGGGGCGTTCTCCCGCTCTGTCCGTCAGGCGGCACGCCGACGTACACGCTCCGCGAGGGATTCGAAACTGGTGCCCCCGGCTGGACCGTCAGTCCGGCCAGCCCGGCACGGTGGGGTCTTTCGACGATTAACGTGGACGCCGGCGCGTTCAGCGCGCGCGGCCTGGCTCCTGGCGTCTTGTCCGATCACACGTTCACCAGTCCGAGCTTCGTCGTGCCGGCCAGCGGCCGGATGATGTTCCGGCACACGTTTGAGTTCAGTCAGGGCCAGGGGTCCATGGGCTTCCTTGACGGCGGCGTCCTCGAGTACACGACGAACGGCGGGGCGACCTGGATCGACGTTGCGGGGGAGGTGGGCGTTCCCCCAGCCCCGCCTATTCCCGCTCTCTTTGATCGAGGCCGGGGCTACTCGGGCTTCGTCGCCACCACGAACCCGCTCGGCACCGACTCCGCCGGGAATCCACGCCAGGCCTACATCATGTCGGCACCCGGCTTCGCGGGTACGCGGCTGAACCTCGCGCCGATCGCCGGGCAGACCGTCCAGTTCCGGTGGCGCATCGGCGCGAGCAGCAGCGTCGTCGCCACGGGCTGGTTCCTCGATCAGGTTGACGTCTATTCGTGCACCACGACGGCCGGTGCGCCGACGATCACAGTTCAGCCGGTGGGCCAGTTCGCACCTCTCGGTACCAACAGGACCTTGACTGTCGCGGCGACCGGGACTCCGACACTTCGCTACCAGTGGCTCAAGAACGGATTCCCGGTCCAGGGCGCCACGGCCAGCTCGCTGACGTTTACCAATGTCACGCAATCCGACTGGGGAACGTACAACGTGATGATCAGCAACGACATCGGCACGGTGACGTCGGATCTCGCCAGTCTCTTTGGCTTCATCTTTCCCTCCTTCATCACCCAACCCCTGGGGAGGACCATCACGGCTGGCCAGACGGCCACCTTCTTTGGCGAGGTGGATGCAGGGCTGGCGACCTACCAGTGGCAGCTGTCCACGAACGGCGGCGCTGTCTGGAACCCGGTTCCGAATGCCGCGCCCTACAGCGGCGTGACGACGACGACGCTGACGATCACGGCGGCGACCGTCGGACTCAACAACACGCTCTATCGTCTGGTGGCCACGGCCACAGGGTTCGCGCCCGTGATGAGCCGCGCGGCGCGGCTCACGGTACTGCCGGCCGACTTCATCACGAACGGCACGTTCGCGACCGGCGACACGACGGGCTGGACGTACTTCGACAGCCCTGCCGGCACGGGCGAGCACCAGGTCACGGCGGGGGTGTTCGAGTGGAACCGGCCCGGGAACCCCTCGCCGCAGTCGGTCCTGTTCCAGAACACCGGCGTGGCCTTCTCCGGGCCGATCGCGGCGCAGTTCGACCTCGGCAACAGCGCCAACATCCGCCAGCGCGTGAGCGTGCTGATCATCGAGAGCGACTTCAGCGACCTCACCGTCTGCACGTTCTGGCTGGACCCCGCGGCCCCGATGCGCACGTACCGCATGCGCACGCACACGACGAAGAGCTGGACGAACGCGGCGATCTATTTCTATGCGGCGACGACGGCGACGTTCGCGGCCAATGGCGGGTACCTGCGCCTGGACAACGTCTCGATGGGCGTGAACTCGCTGGGCTCGAGCCTCCACACCGAGTGCGAGGATCCCGCCGCACCGCTGCCGCCGGGCGGCGCCGACAGCGCCACGCTGCTCACGAACGGCGGCTTCGCGTCCGGCATGACGGGATGGAGCACGTTCGGCGTGATCACCAGCCAGGTCTCGAACGGCGTCTTCGAGTACATCCGTCAGTCGCCGCAGCCCGCGCTGCCGGCCGGCGTCGTCTTCCAGGCCACCGGTGCGGCGGTCGCGGCCAACGAGTTCCTCACCGCGACGTTTGAGCTGGGCAATTCGAGCGCGGCCCGGAAGCGCGTGACCGTGCTGATCCTGTCCGGTGACTTCAGCGATCTTGCGGCCTGCACGTTCTGGCTCCCGGCGGGCATGCCCCTCTCGCCGTATCAGATGAAAGCGCGCGCGACGAAAGCGTGGGCTGCGGGCGCGTCAACCGGCGCGGCGCTGTACTTCTACGCGGCGACCATCGGGTCCGACAGATGGATTCGTCTGGACAACGCCGTGCTCAAACGCACGCCGGGCGCGGCCATCGCGGGGACCGAATGTCTGGAGCCGGTGGATGTGCAGAATCCGCCATTCCTTGCGCCGACCGGCGGGGCCGCGCAGGATGCGGCCGTCCCGATACCCACGCGGCCGCGGCTTGATGAAGTGGCCGTCTTCGAGTGGCGGGGCGCGATCGATCTCAACGGCGCCGGCGAACGGCGCCTGAGGTTCCTGACCTCTGTCGGACGCCTCATCGACGACCGCTGGCTGTCGGTCCAGGTAAGTCTCGACGGGGTGACCTGGGAGACTTTGGCGGAGGTCCCGCCCGGCGAGGCCTGGACGGAGATCGACATCGACCTCAGCGAGTATTCCGGTCGGACCATCTACCTGCGGCTCGTGCGCTGAAGGACCTCGGGAGTCGTTTTCGAGCAAACCGGAAACCCCGGTTACCAATCTCGAAAAGGTAACCCCCGGTTTCCAATTAGCTCGAAAACGACTCCCGAGGTCCTTTTTCAGTAGTATTGCCTCCTGACTTCAGTGCCCGGAGGCCCCATGTCACGCCTGATTAAGCGTTCGTTCATGTTCTTTGCCGTCGCCCTGTTCGCTGGAGTTGGCGGCACGGGCGTTCTCAACAGTCAGGGCCGTGGCGGGGGCGGGCCCGCGGGCCCGCAAGCCGCACAATCGGTCGGCGTGCCGCGGTTCGAGTACGTCGGGCCGCAGAGCGCGGGCCGCATCTCGGCCGCCGCGGCCGTGGCAGGGAAGCCGGGCGTCTACTACGCCGGCGCCGCATCCGGCGGCGTGTGGAAATCCTCGGACGGCGGCACCACCTGGAAGCCGACGTTCGACAACGAGACCTCGCAGGCGATCGGCGCCCTCGCCGTCGCCGAATCCAATCCCAACCTCGTCTGGGCCGGCACCGGCGAAGGCTGGGCCGTGCGCGACATGGACATGATGGGCGACGGCATCTACAAGTCCACCGACGCCGGCGAGACGTGGACGAACATGGGCCTCAAGGAGACCGGCCGCATCGGCACGGTCGTGATCCATCCGACGAACGAGAACATCGTGCTGGTGTGCGCGCTTGGCCGCGCGACCGGCCCGCAGAAGGAACGCGGCGTCTTCATGACCGAAGACGGCGGCAAGACCTGGCGCCAGACGCTGTTCGTCGACGAGAAGACGGGATGCTCGGGTCTGCAGATTTCGCACAAGGATCCGAACACCGTCATCGCGGCCACCTGGGAGATCTACCTGCAAACGCACGTGCTCGAGAGCGGCGGGCCGGGTAGTGGCATTCATCTCTCGAAAGACGGCGGCCGCACCTTCACGAAGATCACGCATCCCGGCCTGCCGAAGTCGCCGTACGGCAAGCCGGACGTCGCGATTGCGCCGTCCGATCCCAACCGCATGTACGCGCTCATCCAGACCGGCTCGAGCGGCGTGATGCCCTGGGGCGGCTCGAAGCGGATTCCGTCCGAAGCGCAAGGCTCACTCTGGCGCTCGGACGACGGCGGAAAAGTCTGGCAGAACGTGAGCTGGGACCGCCGGCTGATCGGGCGCGCGGGCTACTACATCCGGATCCGCGTGTCGCCCGACAACCCCGATCACCTGATGATCGCGAACAGCACGCTCTGGCGCTCGCGCGACGGCGGCAAGATCTGGGTGAGCGGCGGCGGCGGGTGCGGCGACTGCCATGACATCTGGTGGGATACGACCGCGTCGATGCCCGGCCACTACATCGTGACGGGCGACGGCGGCATGGGCATCTACGGATCGCCCAACAACCCGACCGGCAACACCGGCGTCTCGCTGCCCATCGGGCAGATGTATCGCGTGACGATCGATCAGCGCTCGCCGTACTGGGTCTACGGCAGCCGCCAGGACGACGGCAGCATGCGCATCAGCAGCGCGCGGCCGATCGTGCCGGCGAATGTTCCTTCGTACGCGCCGCCGGTGTCAGCGGCGCCGCCGGCTCCGGCGGGCGGCCGCGGCGGCGGGCGCGGAGGCGGCGGTGCGGCTGGCGGCGGACGCGGCGGCGGTGCGGGTGCCGCCGGTGCAGCTGCAGCGGGCGTCGAGGAAGGCGCACCTCCGCCGCAGGCGGGCCGCGGCGGTGGACGCGGCGGTGGCGCACAGCAGAATCTGCCGGCGCAGGAAGGCATGCCGTCGTGTGAGTCGGGCTACACGTACCCGGAACCCAACAACCATCGCATGGTGTGGGGCACGTGCTACGCCGCGCACGTCGCGGTCTTCGATGAAATCAACAATGCGCGCCGATCCGTGAGTCCCTGGTGGCACACGCTCGACAGCGATCCGGTGGGCCTCAAGTACCGCTGCCAGTGGTCGCCGCCGCTCGCCATCGACTGGTTCGACAACTCCGCGTACTTCGGCTGCCAGGTGATGTTCCGAACGACTGATCGCGGGCAGAACTGGGAAGTGATCAGCCCGGATCTCTCCACCGGCGACCCCGAGCGCATTCGCTTTTCGGGCGGCGTTGTCGGCGACAACCTCGGCCAGTTCTATGGCGCCGTCCTCTCCGCGATTGCGCCGTCCCGGACGACGCCGGGCGTGGTCTGGGCCGGGACGAACGACGGCAAGGTGCAGATCACGCGCGACCGTGGCAAGACGTGGACCGATCTGACCGCCAACGTGAAGATGCCGCCGTACGGGATCGTGCGCCGCATCGACGCGTCGCATCACGATCCGGCGACGGCCTACATCGCGGTGGACTACCACCTCGTCGACCAGCGCGACCCGCACTTCTACAAGACGGCCGACTACGGCAAGACGTGGACGCCGCTCCACGCGGGCCTGCCGAAAGGCCACCCGCTCGACTACGCGCTGTCGATCGCCGAGAATCCGCGCCGCCGCGGCATGATCTTCGCCGGCACCGGCCACGCCTTCTACTACTCGGTGGACGACGGCAAGACGTGGACGCGGTTCAAGGACAAGCTGCCGGCGGCGCCGGTGACGTGGATCGAAGTCCCGAAGAACGCGCCGGAAGTCGCGGTCGCGACGTACGGCCGCGGCCTCTGGATCCTCCGCGACATCTGGACGCTCGAGCAGCCGGAAGCCGGTGGATCCGCGGCGCAGGCGGGCGACATCTCGGTCTACAAGCCCGTGCCCGGATTGCGCAGCGGCGGCGGCGGCGAAGCGTCCTTCGTGTTCTCGATGCGCGCCGCGCCCACCGGGCCGATCACGATGGACATCCTCGGTCCGACGGGCACGGTCATCAGCTCGAGCCAGGTGACGGCGCGCGCCGGCCTGAACGAGGCATCGTGGGATCTGCGCTACGCCGGTCAGGACCGGCCCGTGCTGCGATCGATTCCGCCCGACAACCCGCAGATCTGGGAAGCGGGCCGGTGGCAGGGACGCGAGCGGCCGGTCTCGCACTGGGGACTCGCGGCGGGCTTCCGCCCGGTGGCCGCGCCCGGCAAGTACACCGTGCGGTTCACGTACAACGGAAAGCCTTACACGCAGCCGTTCGAAATCTGGAAGGACGCGACGCTGACGTCCACCGACGCCGATCTCGTCGCCGGGACCGACCTTCAGGTGAAGGTCGTCGACGCGATCAACACCACGGTGAACCGGATCAACCGCATCGAAATCATGCGCATGAAGGTGGAGGATCTCCGCAAGCAGCATGCCGCGGCGAAGGACCTCGACCAGGCGCTGGCGGCGATCTACCAGCGGATGTACGAGGCCGAGCTGCACTACCTCTCGCGCACCGAGATGCACAGCGACGACAAGTGGTACGTCGAGAAGTACAAGATCTACATGAACCTGACGTGGCTGGCCGCGGAGATCGGATCCGGCGGCGGCGACGTCATGGGCGGGCTGGCGTACCGGCCGACGAACGCCGCGCAGGCGCAGTACCAGGAGCACCTGAAGCTGATGGCCGCGGCGCAGGCCGACTTCGACAAGCTGATGTCCGAGGTGGCCGCGTTCAACAAGAAGTACGCGGGACAGATTGCGGCGATTACGGACCAGCTGAAGTAGGGAGGGCCCATGACGCGGATCGCGATGGTTCTTTGCGCGAGCGCGGCCAGTCTGAGCATTGCCGCGCAGGACTGGAAGGCCCCGCCGGGCGAGACCTTCACGAACACCTTTGCGGTCGATCGGGGCGACTTCGCCTCGACCGGCCGCAATCCGTACTTCGTCCTCGAGCCTGGCTACGCCCTCACGCTCGAGGGCGGCAAGACCCGCCTCGTGATCACCGTGCTGCCCGAGACGAAGCGAGTGGACGGCGTCGAGACGCGCGTCGTCGAGGAGCGGGAGACCGAAGGCGGCCGGCTCATCGAGGTGTCCCGCAACTTCTTCGCAATTCACACGAAGACGAACGGCGTCTTCTACTTCGGCGAAGACGTGGACATGTACAAGGACGGCAAGGTCACGAGCCACGAGGGCGCGTGGCAGTCGGGCGCCGGCGGCGCGCGATTCGGCCTGATGATGCCGGGCCTGCCGCTCCTCAAAGCCCGCTACTACCAGGAGATCGCGCCGAAGGTCGCCATGGATCGCGCGGAGATCACCGGACTCGACGAGACGCTCACGACGCCGGCCGGCAAGTTCACGAACGTGCTTCGGACGCTCGAGACGACGCCGCTCGAACCGCTGGCGCGGGAATCGAAGCTCTACGCGCCTGGTGTCGGGCTCATTCAGGATGGATCGTTGAAGCTGGTGCGATACGGAACTTCGCCGCCGCGCTGACTACAGGACCTTCCATTCGCCACGCACGACGAGGCCTTTCACGTTGCCCGTCACGCTCTCCGACCGCCACACGTCGGGGCTGACGCGGTAGGCGATGACCGCCTTCGAGTCGCGCGACCAGTGGATGGACGTCTGGTCGTACGGCTGGGCAGCGGTGCCGTCGGTTGAGAGGATTCTCGTCACTTCCGCGCTGCCGGCGGGCCGGAGGGCGACGTTGTTGTTCTGGACCAGCGCCTCCCATCGGCCATCGGGTGAACGGACGGCACCCCAACCAGCAGGCAACAATATCCGCGTAGTCTGTGGCGGGTCACCTTTCTGGCATTCGTAGTCGGTCGGCGGTTCCTTGCCCCAGTCCCATTCGGCCTGCAGGTCACAGCGCCACGAATGGCCATCGAGCACGAAATCGATCGCCATCGAGCCTTCGATCGGAGCGGTCGATCCGTCGTACAGCACGACGAACTGCGCGCCAGGATCCGCGAAGGGCAGCGTCAGCGGCGTGAACGTGAATCCGCCTTTGAGGTTCAGCTCGATCGCCAGCCGCCGGTGATCGAAGAGCGGCTCCCTGACGCCGTGGAGTGCGTCCACTTGCAGCCACTGATTGCCGCCCGCGACGGGCTTTCGGTACCAGAAGTGGTCGGGCTTGTCCCAGACCGGACGGATGTCGTTCGAGCTCGGCGACACTTGCAGGAAGGCCAGCGCTCCTATTGCGGCTAGTAGCCGAACAGCCACCATGGGCTGATTCTACGCGCGCGTCAGTAATCTGCCCAGTGCGCGACCACCTGCCATTTGCCGCCGACGTCGCGCAGCACGAACAGGATCACGTCGTCCAGACCGGAGCCCGGGAACCTGAGCTCCAGCATGTATTCGCCCGTCTTGATGAAGGCGGGCGGCAGGAGGCCTGTCGTGTCCTCGGCATGCGTGCCGTCCTTTGCGGCACGGGTGAGGCTCGGCTTCGCCTGTTTCGTCAGCTCGCGCCATTTGTCGCGCCCCATGGCGTCGAAGAGCTTCGTGTAGGCGTCCGTCAGCTGATCGCGCGAGAGGTCGCGCTGCACCTGCTGACGCCCGTCTTCACCGAGGAACCTGGGGTCGCCGATGAACACGATCTTGTCGGCGAAGTGCGCCTTCATCGCCGTCGCGTCGCCGGAGAGGAAGGCCTGTTGCAGGGCCTTGGCGGCGGCGTCGGGCTGCGGTGCGTTTGGTTGTGGCGAGAGGCCCAGGGACAGAGCGAGGAGAACCAGGAATGAAGGCATGCGGTCAGGCTCCTTCAAGCGATCACGCAGGAGCCCGGCGCGGGTTAACAGGCGTTACCAGAAGTACCCGCGTCTTGCCGTGATCGTCGCCTTCGGCTTGCCCTTCACCGAGACCTTCAGCGTGTGAAAGCCGGTGCGCTCGACGCCGGTCGGGGTGAAGTGCAGGACGTAGCTGGATCGGAACTGGTCGACGGCCCGGCGGAACGCCGCAGTCAGGTCGGGGTTGGCTGGGCCAATCGCGAACACGCCGCCGCCTGTCTCGACGGCCAGCCGCTGCAGCACCGAGGAAGACGGTTGCAGGAAGAACGATCCGCCGCGGCCGGTGCCGAACTGCGCGACGACGGCGCTGAGTGACGCCGTCGTGCGCTGCGCGACGGAGATAAGCGTCTCCGAGTCCAGCGTGCTGCTCGTGTCGGCCGCGTCGCTGAACAGCACGACGAGC
>Ga0137313_1000244_pt1 | contig 18606 bp, 16 predicted proteins | sample EasRivERMZT166_2_FD_102287 | JGI IMG/M metagenome (GOLD analysis project Ga0137313, IMG submission 102287) | Soil microbial communities from meander-bound floodplain in the East River, Colorado, USA - East River MetaG ERMZT166_2 | ecosystem: Environmental > Terrestrial > Soil > Floodplain ...
GATCTCTCCGCGATGGCCGCCAAGGCGGTGAAGGAACTGCCCGCGGGGAAGGAGGCGCCACCGGGCGTCGAGTACACGTTGACCTCCGAGACGGACACGATTGCGGGCTGCAAAGCCCGGAAGCTCGTCCGGACGAATCGCGGGACGAGCGACGCGGCGTGGGTGTGCAGGGACTGGCAGCCGCCGGCCATGCGCAAAGCGGGCGAGCGCCTCGGGTCGATCTTTCCCGCCGACTACTGGCGCCGGGTCGGCGGCTCTCCTGGCCTCATGGAAACCGTGCTGATCTACGGCATTCCGCTCCGGGCTGATCGGAGCGGCAAGCGCGTGTATGACGCGCGCGTGACGGATGGCGCCAGCCCGACGGGCACGTTCGAGATTCCGGCGGGATACAAGAAGGTGCCGGCGCCGAAGTGAGCGCGGTCCAAGCCGGGCTCAGGATTCCACTTCGATGGTGTCTTCGAGGCGGGAGATGAGCCGCTGCAACTCGACGCGCACGCACGCAGCGGCCTTGGGAAGGCGCATCCAGCGACGTTCGCGCAGCTTCTCCTCGAGCCAATGCTCGCGGATTTTCGTGACGCGCATCAGGTAGACGTCAACGCGATAGCGCCCGTCGCCGTTGTCGTGCTGGTAACGGCCGACAGGTTTTCGCGGCACTTTGCCCCGCAGACCGGCCTCTTCATCGGCCTCACGGATCGCGGCATCGCGCGGCCGCTCGCCGTCGTCAACCGACCCCTTCGGCACAATCCAGCCTTTGCCCCTCGAGGTCGTGACGAGGGCGACTTCGACGCGATCCTTGCGGATCCGGTACGGAATTACAGCGGCCTGGCGGCGTGCCTGGGGCATCGCGTCCTCCGCGCAACAGTGGAGTTCGCCGAGAACGTACCAAAGGCGGGATCAAAGTACAAGGCTTCGATGCAGGCGCCTACTCCGGTTCCGACGTCAGCGGTGACGGCGCGGCATGAGCGTCGCCCACCCGATTCGGCAAGGGGATGGCGAACAGGGCCGCCAGCAGGGGCACCACGGCTGTGAGCGAGAGCGCAACGCTCAGTCCCAGCCGGTCCCCAAGCATGCCGACCACCGGGGCGAGCAGGGAGCCGACGCCCCAGCCGACGCCCATCATGAGCGAAGACACGGTGGCGGCGCTCACCGGCGCAATCTGCTGGCCGAACGTGACGTTGATGGGCAGGGTGGACTGCAGGAACATGCCGCCGATCGCGACGAGCACCGTGAGCGTCCAGCCCGACATCAACTGCCCGACCAGCAGGAACGGCACTGAGGCGACGAGCGTCCAGATGATCACACGCCGCGGGCCGTAGACGTCGGCCAGCGCGCCCCCGAGAAACCCGCCGAGCGTGCTCACGACCAGGTACAGCGTCACCGCCGCGCTGGCTTCTCCAACCCCCATGTGTTGGCGCGTCAGCAGCACGGGCAGGAAGACCGCGAGGCTGTTCGCCGTCAATGTGCGCAACACGACGATGATGTAGAGCAGTCCCAGCGGTTTGACGTACGGGCGCAAGCGGCCCCAGTTCTCCGCTTGATGCTTCTTCGGGATGTGAACCCGCCGGATCAAACGAAGGGTGTACGTGAGGGCGAGGAACCCTGGCAGCGCGACCAACCACGCCCACTTCGATCCCAGCGCCATCACCGCAGGGGCGAAGCAGAGCGGCGCCACGGCAAACCCCAGCGATCCGGCGGCGATGTGCGTCGCCATCGCAAGGCCCTTGCGATCGACGGACACGGCGTGCACCAGCGCCGCGGCGGGCGGGTGAAACGCCGCGCTGCCCAGGCCGCCGACGAACAGCAGGGCCGCCAGCATTGGCACCGTCGTCGCGGATCCGACGGCGCTCAGCACGAGCACCGACAGAACCGGCCCGCCCATCAGGAGCACGCGCGGCCGCCAGCGATCCGCGAGCGTGCCGAACCCGAGCTGGGACACGGAGCTGGCGAGCTGGTAGCACATCGCCAGCACACCGATGGTCTGGAGTGAGAGGCCCAACCGCGGTATCAGCAGCGGCAGCAGCGGCGCGTACATGTTGCCGTACGCGTCGGCCACGAAGTGTGTGGAAGCTGTCGCCCAGATCGCTGCGTGCAGTCGAAACCGTTTCAAGGCTGAATGGGTCCGCTATTCCCCGAGCAGGTGGCCCATCGGCTGCAGAGGCTCGACACGATCGCAGACGACCTTGACCACCATCATCATTGGGACGGCCAGCAGCAGTCCCCAGACGCCCCAGGTCCAGCTCCAGAAGATCATGCCGGCGAAGACCGCCACCTGATTCATCGATGCCGCACGCCCCATCAGCATCGGCGTCAGCAGCAGACCTTCGAGCGCCGTGATGAGCAACGACACCCCGGCGACAGCCACGGTCATCCCCATGGTTCCGAACTGGAGGAAACCCACGACGGACAGACCCGCGGTGACGAGCAGGGGCCCGTAATACGGAACGGAGTTGAAGATGCCGGCCAGCAATCCCCAGAACGCAGCCTGCTGCAGTCCCATGGCCCAGAGCGCCGCCCCAGTCACGACGGCCACGGCGGCGCTCGTGAGGATCTGGATGACCAGGAACCGTTCGATCTGAGTCGCGATGTCCTCGAGCACGGTGACCGTCACCTTCTTCTGCGACAGCGTCCCCACAACCTCAACCAGCTTGCGCTTGAAGAGCTGATCGGACAACAGCATGAAGTACGTCAGAAACAGCACCATGACCAATTGATTCGCCGCCGACGCCAGCCCGATGGAGCTGCTCCAGACGAAGGTGCTGGCCTGAAAACCCTTCTCCTCGATCTGGACGCGTGTCACGCCAGCAGGGGCTGGCGTGGGCTTCTGGGACTTCTCAAGGGTCTCTGCCGCTTCTTGTACTTTCTCGATCGCGCCTGGCTCGGCGCCAGGCAGCTTGCGCAGAGCCGCGGCCAGCTTGCGCGCGCCGGCCGGCAGCTGGTCGATGACCGTCAGCGCCTGCCCCTGCAACGAGTACGCCAGCCCGCCGGAGCCTGCGATGACGATGGTGAGCATCAGCGCGGCGCCAACGGCACGCGGCACGCGGACCTTCTGCAACCAGTCCACGGCGGGATCGAGGGCGTAAAAGAGGAGAGCCGCCAGGACCAGCGGGAGCAGCACCGGCCGCATGTATTGAAGCAGCAGGATGACGATGCCGATGGAGACCAGAGTGAATGCGACGTTCCGGACGTGGATCTGTGACACCTGGACTGACGCGACCGGCTCCGTCGAGTCTTCGGTGGATTCTGAAATCTCAGGTGTGGCCATTGGTGAGTCCCGCCGTGGGTGCCGGAGCCTGAGAAACTGGTCGGGGCGACTGGATTCGAACCAGCGACCCCCTGCGCCCAAGGCAGGTGCGCTACCAGGCTGCGCTACGCCCCGACCGCCTCAATAGTACTCTCGTGCGCGTTGCCAGGCGGTCGAACCCGGAACCCGGAACCTGGAACCCGGACCCTCGGATCTGCCGGTAAAAACACCGAAAAATTTACGAGGCATCGTAACACAGCGGTTTTTCAGCCACTTTACGCGCTACACTAACCGGCGCAAAAAAAACGCGGCCGGCACGGTGCCGATCGACGCTCATTTCAGAAACTGGACTGGATAGGAACCCCACATGGCAAAGACCGCAGCGAAGAAACCGTTCAAGGCCACCCCGGCGTCCAAGCGCCGCTCGCGTGGTGATGTTGTCCGACAGATCGCGACCGGCACGGGCCTCAAGCCCCGCCAGGTCAAGGAGGTCTTCGAGGGCCTGCAGGCGCTCATGGCCGCCGACCTCGGCAAGAAGGGCCCCGGCGAGTTCAACGTGCTCGGCCTCATCAAGCTCCGCACCGTGAACAAGCCCGCGACGCCCGCGCGCAAGGGCCGGAATCCGTTCACCGGCGAGGAGATCATGATCAAGGCCAAGCCCGCGAGCAAGAAGGTGCGCGCCCGCGCGCTCCGTTCGCTCAACGGCCTCATCTAGATCCACCAGTTCGACCGCGTGCCGCCGGTCAGCCGCTCGCCCGCGGCGGACCGGCGGCGCACGGGTTTTCGTCTGCCTCGCAGAGGAACCCCCGATGAGAAGCCGCCTCTTCATCGCTGTCGTTGCGCTCGTGGCCGCCGCCGCATGCGCGCCGCCGCCTCCGCCCACACAGGGCACGCCGGACGACGAAGTCGCCATTCGAGGGCTGTCCTCCAAGTACACAGACGCCTTCAACGCGAACGACGTCGCCGGGATGGCGCGTCTCGTCAGCGAGGACTTCGAGTGCGTCAACGCCGACGGCACGCACATCCGGGGCCGTGCGGCGTTCCAGCAGATGGAAGAGAAGGCCGCCAAAGATCGACAGGCCGCCGGCCTGAAGCTCACGCTCGAAGCGCCAACCAGCTACGTGAAGTGGACGAGCGCTACGCACGCGGTCAGCGGCGGTCCCTGGACCATGGCCGGCCTGCCGGCTCCCTCAAAGGGCTCATGGATGGCTGTCCTGAAAAAGACCCCGGAAGGTCAGTGGCAGATCACGAATTCACTCGTGGCCGACTTCGTCGAGCCGCCGTCTGCTGACGCGAAAGGCAAGTCGGGGAAATAGATCGACCGTAGCCGCCGGCTACGTGCGTTGTTCCAGTTTTTCAAACCCGCTGCGCGTAACGGACTTCCATTTCAAATCGCCGCGGAAGTACTGCACCAGCCCCTGCAATCGCCAGACGAGGTGCAGCTGCCGGTACGGAAAGTGCTCGGCAAAGCAGAAGCAGATCAGCAGGGCCATGTCCTTCCAGCGGTTGTAGCGCTTGAACGTGATCTCCTCGAGCAGCACCGATCCAATCGAGATCATCGTCGCGAAGGCGTAGCCGAACACCAGGAACTGGATGAAGAACTCCCGGCTGAGCGCGCCCATGGCCGCCGCCGCAATGATCGTCACCATTCCGCCGAGCTCGATGACCGGCGCCAGCAGCTCCCAGATCCACAGGTAGGGCAGGGCGACCAGGCCGATCCGTCCGTACGGCGTCGGCCACAGCATGTCGCGGTTCGGCCAGAGCACGTCGAGCAGGCCCTTCTGCCACCGCGCGCGCTGGCGCGCGAGCGAACGCAAGTCGGATGGCACCTCGGTCCAGCACACCGGATCCGGGACGAAGCTGATGTGGTAGTCGGCCTTCTGCTGGCGCATGTGGCGATGCAGCCGCATCACGAGGTCGATGTCCTCGCCGATCGCCGCCGGCCGGTACCCGCCGACCGCCCGCACCAGGTCGCGCCGGAAGATCCCGAACGCGCCCGAGATGATCGTGAGCATGTTGAAAAAGGCCCAGCCCTCGCGCCCGACGAGGAACGCGCGCAGGTACTCAACCACCTGAATGCGCTCGACCGCGCGTCGCGGCAGGCGCACCTCCTTCATGCGTCCATCCTGGATGCTCGATCCGTTCAGCACGCGGACGATGCCGCCCGCGGCGATCACGCGCTTGGGATCGGTGAGGATCGGCACGACGATGCGCACGAGCGCGTCGCGCTCGAGGATCGAATCCGCGTCCACCACGCAGATGTAGGGACTGGACGCCGCGTTGAACGCGGCATTGACCGCATCGGCCTTGCTGCCGCCCGCCTCCTTGTCCACCACCAGCAGCCGCGGCTCGACCTGGCTCATGTACACGGCGCGCACGGGCCGGCTCGGCACTTCCGGGACGTACAGGATGTCGGTTTCGAGCAGCTGGTACCGCGCCTTGAGCGCCGCCAGCGTCCCGTCGGTCGAGCCGTCGTTGGCGACGATGACTTCGAACTCGGGATACTCCAGCGCGAGCAGCGAGTCGACCGACGCGACAATCGACTTCTCCTCGTTGTGGGCCGGCACCAGGAGCGAGATCGGCGGCGCCAGCGGCGACATCCGGACGCGCTCCAGCCTGACGAGCCCGAGCTGCCGCTGATGACGGACGGTCGAGTAGATGGCCGTGATCAGCAGGCCGAGGTAGATCAGGTTCGACAGCAGGTAATAAATGAAGAGCAGGCTGTTCGAGCCGGTGAGGAACTCGATCATCGAACTGGGGCCGGGCTCGAGACGCGCCGACGGCCGCCGCGGGTCGAGCGGGACGATCCTTCAATCTGCTCGCGGACCCAGGCGAAGATCTCGCGCCGGCGGCTGTTGGGCTCGCTCTCACGGGCGCGTTCGAGGAGCGGCACCAGCACCTGCAGCTTCGAGTGCGCCAGGAGCCGCGCGAGCTCGAAGCGGACGCGGCGATTGCGATGGGCGCCGAGCGCGGACACGAGCAGCCGGTGCGCGCCGAGGTGGAGCACGCGCAGCAGCACCCGCGCCGCCCGCTCGCGGGGCGGGCCCTGCGACGCCAGCCGATCCACGTGGACGAGGATCGCGCCTGTGGTCTCGAGCTCGGAGAGCAGCGCGTGCAGCGCGTAGCGATCGTTTCGGGCTTCGACCAGGTCCAGCACGTCCTCGACCTGCGCGTCCATGTGGGCGAGGCCCGTCGCCGCTCGCAGCCGCACCAGCCGGTTGCGATCGCACAGCCCCTCGATCAGCACGGGAATCGCGCGCGGATGCTGGAGCTGCCCGAGTCCGACAATCGCCCGCAGGCGCACGAACCACTCGTCGTCTTCCGCCAGCGCGGCGAGCATCGACAGCGCGATATTCAGCGGCGCCGACGTCAATGCGCGCGCGGCTGACGCGCGGACCTCCGCCTGCGGGTCGCTCGCGAGCAGCACGAGATCGTCCGGATCGAGATCGCCCGTCGCCAGCTCGCCGAGGACGCGTGCGAGGAGCGGCCGCGTCTGGCCCCCCGCGCGGTGAATATAGGGCACCAGCAATCGCGGCTGGCTGCGGCAGCAACTGAGGAGCGCGTTCTGAACCTGTACTGGCGGCAGCGACGCGAGCGATCCGTCGAGCAGCCGGTCGAGGATGGGACCGGCCCCGTCGGGCAGGCCCAGCCGGCCCAATCCGCGCACGGCGACGAGGACGTTTAGACGATTGCGATCGTCCAGCGCCTCGGCGAGCGCGGGCACCGCCTCCGCCGCGCGCATGCGGCCGAGCGACGCCAGCGCGCGCCGGTGCCGCCAGCCGCGGCGGCGGCGGGCCTCCTGAATCCGCACGTCGAGGAGGCCGCTGGCCCGGACGCAGCGGAGCAGTTGCTCGCCTTCAGCTCCGGTCGCGACCTCGAGCCGGTCGAGCAGCATTGCTTCGACGATCTCGCAGGTCAGCCGGTTGTCCCGCCATTCCTCGGCCGCAATCGAGCCCGTCAGGATCCCGTTCCAGTTGTTACGGACCTCAATGACCCGCGCATCCCGGCGGCGGAAGATGCGGCTCCGCCAGCCTCGCCGCACCAGGATGAACGCCAGGAGGAGCGCGATCCCGGCGACGGTGAGCACAATGGCTTCAAAGACGAGCGACATGGGATTGTTCGATCGTGGACACTGGGGCTTAGCCGTCTTATCGGTGAAAGCGCGGGGTTGCCGCACCTTTCGGCCGGGATCGGCCGATAACTCAAAGGCCGGTTCCCGGACGGATTCCTATGCTTGCGGGTGTCTCTACTTCGGCGCCTTCAGGGCTCGAGCAGAAGGCGAGGTCGGTCCTCGCCCGGCTCAGCCGCGCGGTCCAGCGGGCGTCCATCTACCCGCCCGGACACCCCGCTGTCGCGCACGGCCTGGCGCCGCTGGTGGATACGCTCGCCTCACTGCTGTCCGAAGGCCCGGTGTCGTTTGCCGTCGGTCGGACCCGCATTCTGATGGCGAGCGGCGAGAATCCGCCGACCGAGCACGAATCGCCCTGGCTTGCCAGCCGGCTCTTCGACAAGGGGATCTCCGCCATCGTCGTGGACGAGGTGCTCGACGCGCAGGAGATCTCGCGGCTCGTGACCTGGCTGGCGGCCACCTCGGACGATCCGCAGACCCAGCCGTTCGAGATGGTGGGCGTGCGCCTGTCGCGCTTTGACGGCAGCCGCGTCAAGTTTCGCGAAACGGACAATCCACGATCCGAGCAGACGCCGGGCATTGCGCAGGCCTGGCTGACGCTGACGGCGCCGCTGTCTGAAGTCGCGGATCTCTCCGGCACCGACCGCCAGGATCCGGCGATACTCGCCAACCGGATTCGTGAGGCCATTCTCGCCGGCGAGGGCACCGGCATCTCGAAGCTGTCCGAACGCTTCGTCGGCATGCAGGACCAGCTGGTCGAGTTCGACCCGGACCTCCGGGAGGCCTCGTCGCGCAAGCTGGCGGCGCTCGTCGAGCACCTCCTGCCAGAGCTGCGCGGCTCGCTCTTCGCCGTCCAGATCAACGACGACTCGAAGAAGGTCGAGCTGGTCACGACGCTGCTCGACCATCTCTCCGCACCGGTCATCCATCACATCGTCCAGAACGTGGGACTCGAGCGGGCGCCGGTGCCACCGGCCTTCGATCGGTTCCTGCGGCAGCTGGCGCGCCTCTCGCTGTCGGACCCCAGCCTCGCTGAAGGCCTCGATCGACGGTTTCACGAGGCGGGACTGCCGATCTCGCTGCTCGCCGGGGCCGCGCCGGATCCGCCGCGGCCGTTCACCGATGTCGCGGAGGAGGCCGATCCCACCCGGTTCGTCCCCGAGCAGTACGGCGCGACGCTCGAGGATCTGGCGCAAGTCCGTGTCGAGCCTGCTCACTCTTCCGTCGGCGATGATCCCACCGACCCCACCGAGGTGGATCGGCACGTCGCGCGCATCGCGCGGCTCGAAGCCGGACGGGACGTCATCAACGACGATGCCCGCGTCTACCTGCGGTGCCTGCGGGACATGGCGCCGCGCGAGCTGGCGCGGCGCGGGCTCGACTCGCTCGCGCAGACCGCCGACCTCCTGAAGCGGCTGCTGGCTCGCGAGGATCTCCCCGGCGATCTCCAGGCGATGGCCGAAAACTCGCTCGAGTTCTACCGGCAGCCCGCGACGGTCGACGCGGTGATCGCCGCCATCGCCGAAGAGTCGTCCATTCACGCGGGCGCCGCGGGCGTGCTGTTGTCGGCGGGCGGCCGGGAGTCCGCGCGCGTCGCGGTTCAGTGGTTCACGACGCCGAGCGACATGCCGGCGCGGGAACGGGTGGCGGCGGCGCTGGCCGAAATCGACCCGGCGGTGTTCCGTGAGGTCGTGGCGCCGGAGCTGGCTTCCGACCGGCGCGTGGCTGAGGCGCTCGCGGGCGCGCTGCCGCTCATCGACCCGTCGCGCGCGATCGATCTCGCGTTGCAGCTTGCGTCCAACTCCGCCTCAGTGGTCCGCCGCAAGGCATTCGTCTGGCTGCTCGCCACGCCGCTCACGTCCGGCAAGCTGGGTCTGGTCATGCAGCGAGCGCTGGATGACATCGACCCGCGCGTCGTGCAGGTCGGCCTTCAGGCGGCCAGGGACCGGCCGAGCCCTGGCGTCACGGAAGCGCTGCTGAAGTTCATCCATCGGCGCGGCAAGGTGAAGATCCGGTCGCTCCAGGCGCGCGCGGTCAACATTCTGGCGGAAAGCGGCGCCGAGGCCGTCAAGGGCCTGGCGAAGGCGCTGGGTCAGCGGCGCGTGATGTGCTCGGCCAAGGCGCGCCGGTTGTCGCTCTGCATGGCCCAGGCGCTCCGCCGATCGCCCGAGTCCGGCGCCCATGCTGCCGCGCTCGCCTGGCGCACGTCGCTCGCCAGCGTCATCTGCTGGGTGGCCCGGACGGAGGCCGAACGCGAATGAACTACAAGGCCCTCGACTGGCTCCGCCAGATGAACAGCGCGATCGCCGTTCGGCATCTCTATCCGGCCGACCATCCGCGCGCGGTGGCCGTCGTCAAAGGTCTCGAGGCCGCCACGTTCCGGCTGACGACCGACCACCCGGAAGTGTCGCTGTTCGTGGTGGAAGGCCGGCTCGTCTGCAACGGCGAACTCGTTCCGGGCACCGACGACATGACCGGGCGCACCTTCGATCCGCTGCGCGCAAAAGGGTACGACCGGCTGACGCTGCGGCGCGGGGTGTCTGCCGACGAGCTGGTCCGGCTCGCCGGCGCGCTCGCCGGCCGGGCCGAAGGGCTCGACGTCACGTTGCAATCGTCAGAGCACATCCGTTTGTCGGCGCTCGACGACATGCCGCACGGATCCGTCGTCGCCGAGAAGGCGGAGGAATCGTTCAGCGCCTCGCTCGAACTCTCCGAAATCTGGCGCCATATCGACGAGACGCGCACGCTGCAGCTCGACGCCGTGGAGACCGTGCTGGCGCCGCTCGTGGAGATCATCCGCCGCGACGGCGAGATGCTGCCGCTGGCCGCGTTGCGCACCCACGACGAGTACACCGCCACGCACGTCACCAACGTGGCGGTCCTGACGATGGCGCTCGCGCAGGCGGTGGGGTACCCGGACGCCGCCGTGCGCATGATCGGCGTCGGCGCGCTCCTGCACGATATCGGCAAGATGAAGATCCCGGCCGACATCCTCACGGCGCCGGGCCGCCTCACGGCCGAGCAGCATGTGCTGGTCCGCCGCCATCCCGAAATCGGCGCGCGCATGCTGCTCGAAACGCCGGGCGTGTCGCAGCTCGCGGTGATCGTCGCCTACGAGCATCACCTGCAGGCCGACGGCGGCGGCTATCCCAGCGTGCCGAGCGGCTGGCGCATCAACCCCGCGAGCGAGATGACCCACGTCGCCGACGTGTACGACGCGCTGCGCACGCACCGCCCGTACCGGGCGGGCATGGAACACTCGACGATTATCGAGACGATGCAGCGCGATCGCGGAACGGTCTTCTCCGATACGCTCCTCGACACCTTCCTGACGCGGGTCGTGCCGAGAACCCGGGCCGCGGACGGCGCCCGCCCGCCGGCCGTCGCACGGCCAACCCAGATCAGCACGTAGTCAGCGGCGACGCAGGCGTTGCTACTGCGTAACGGTGTACGTCGCCTGCATGCCCATGCGCAGGTGATTCGCGACGTGGCAATGGATGAACCACGTGCCAGGGTTGTCGGGCACCATGTCGGCCACGAGCATGCCCATCGGTAGGAGCGCGGCGACGTCGGTCCGCATGTGATTCGCCGTCACGACATTGCCGTGCCAGTGCGGCGCGTGGATCTCGAAGTTCGTCGAGGCCTTGAGATACCAGCGCACGCGCTGGCCGACCTTCATCGTGAGGCCCGGCGTGTGGCCGTACGAGAAGCCGTTGATCGTCTCCTTGAAGAACGTGTCGAAACTGGGCGGCGCGATGATGCTCGCGAACGGCCCGGCCACGACGGCGACCTTCTTCGGCTCCGTCGCGTAGGTCTTGATGTTGTCCTCGAGGTACCAGCTGTGGTTCTCGTCGATTTCGACGAATCCGGCGACGAGCTCGCGGTCCACGTCCGTCGGCGAGCCGTCGGGGCGCGCCATGCCGCGCCGGGTGATGATCATCGGACCCAGGAGGCCGCTCGCGACGTCACGCACTTCATCCTTGTGCGAGTGATACATCCAGAAGGCCGAGCTGCCTTCGGCCGCGGTGGGGCCGGCACGTTCGGGAACCGGCCAGGTGTAGGTATGCGTGCCGCCCGTCGGCACCGCGTCGTCCTTCTGGTCGTTGCCGCTCGTGCCGTCGTTGTAGTGCGCGCCCTCGGAGTCCTTGTTGTAGAACACGCCGTGGGGATGAACTGACGCAGGGAACTTGGCGTTGTTCTTGAAGACGACCTTGATGGTGTCTCCGACCTCGGCGCGCACCAGCGGCCCGAGGATGCCGAGGTGCTCCCACTCCACGGCCCGGGGCTTCAACGTCGTGAACGTGGCGTCGGTGTACTCGCGGTAGATGGCCTTCTTCGCCTTGCGGCCGATCATCGTCGGCCCGGGCTCCATCCACTTCTTCTCGACGTCGTCGAACGGGCGGCCCTCCGCCTGGTTGGTGCCGCTCGGCGCGTAGTCCCAGACGACCTCGTCGGCTGCGATGTAGTACGTGCGCGTCTGCCCGCCGCCGCTGGCGGCGCAGGACCCGCCCGCGAGGAGCGCGCCGACGGCCATTAGAAAGAGTGCTGGTCTCATAATCCGCCTCCGAAAGCGCGCGGATTATGACACCTCAGCGGGGAGGTGCGGAGAAAAGAAACGCGATGAGCGATCCGATCTGCGGCAGCGTGAATTCGTTCAGCAAGTCCTCCGGCATGAGCGACGTCGCCGACTTCTGCCGGACCTTGATCTGCGACTTCGGGACGGTGACCGGGGCGTCGAGGGCGTTGGCGGCGACGAGCACGACGCGCACGGCGTCTTCGCGCTGCACCATGCCCGCGACGATGGCGCCGTCGCGTTTTTCGATCATGACCGTCTGGTACTGATCCGCGATCGCGCGCGACGGCCAGAGGATCGATTCGAGCACGTCCTTCCTGGATTGCTTGGCCGCGAGCGTCGCGAGGTCCGGGCCGACCTGTTTGCCGAGCGATCCGAACTTATGGCAGGTCGCGCAGACTTTTTCGAAGACGGCCCGGCCGTCGGCCGCCGGCGCCTCGGCGATCTTCGGATTGGTGATGACTTCCTCGAGGACTCGCTCCCGGGGGACCTGCGCCACGCTCTGTGCGAGTGCCACCACGCCGGCCGCGAGCAGCCATTTCGCCACGGTCGCCATGGAGTCGAGTATAAACTGCTCTCCGATGACGGGATGGAAGGCGTGGCGCGGAGCGGCGGTTGTCTGCCTGGCCGCGGTGGCCGGCGCGGGGTCTCTTGCGCGCGCGCAGGCGCCGCGGCTGGTCGTCGTGACCGCGGGCGATGACATGAAGTTCTCGGTCACACAGATCACGGCGCGGCCGGGCGAGGTCTTGAAGATTCGGCTGAACGCGATCGGCACGGCGCCGAAGGCCGCGATGGCGCACAATCTGATCGTGCTGCGGCCGGGCTCGAGTCAGATCGCCTTCGTCGAGGCCGCCGCGCAAGCCAAGACGACCGACTACGTTCCGCCGGCCTTGAAGTCCCAGATTCTGGCGAGCACCATTCTCATTGCGAACGGCGAGCACGCGGAGGTCGAGGTGCGGCTGCCCAAGCGCGCGGGCACCTATCCGTTTCTCTGCTCGTTCCCCGGGCATTTCGGCAATGGCGCTCGCGGGTCAATCGTCGTGAAATAACCTACGTAGGCCGGCCCGGGTTGTACGTAGGCCGGTCCGGGTTGTGGACCGGCAGAGGAGTGCGTGATGTCCTACACAAGAAGGGAAGTCGGTCAGCTGACACTTGGGGCGCTTGGGGCGGCCGCGCTGGGTGCGCTGACGGTCCAGGGCCGTCAGGCCAACCGGTCGCGCATCAACGGCGTCCGCATCGGCGCGATCACCTACAGCTTTCGATCGATGTCGAACGTGGACGACATCGTCAAGGCCTTTGCCGACATCGGACTGGGTGAGGTGGAGCTGATGTCCAATCACGCCGAGGCCGCGGCCGGTGCGCCGAGCGGCGGCGGTGGCCGGGGCGGTGGCCGGAACTCGCCGGAGGCCGTCGCGGCGCGCGAAGAGCTCGCCAAGTGGCGCCAGTCCGCGACGCTCGAGACGTTCAAGCCGGTGCGGAAGAAGTTCGAGGACGCTGGTGTCGCCGTCAGCCTGCTCTGCTACAACATGGGCGGCAACATCAGCGATGAGGACATCGAGTACGGATTCCTGATGGCGCAGTCACTCGGTGTGCGAGCGATCTCCACGTCGACGCAAGTGAGCGTCGCGAAGCGCGTCGCGCCGTTCGCCGACAAGCACCAGCTGATGGTCGGATTCCACAACCATTCGGACATCAAGGATCCGAACGAGGTGGCCACGCCGGAGAGCTTCGCCGCCTGCATGTCCTACTCGAAGTATCACGGCATCAACCTCGACATCGGCCACTTCACCGCCGCGAACTTCGACGCGGTGGCGTACCTGGACGCCAATCACGCGCGCATCACGAACCTGCACCTCAAGGACCGGGCGCGCGATCAGGGCGCCAACGTGCCGTGGGGACAGGGCGCCACGCCGATTCGCGAGGTGCTCACGCTCCTGCGCCAGAAGAAGTACGACATTCCGGCCAACATCGAGTTCGAGTACAAGGGCGAGGCGGTCGCCGAGGTCCGGGCCTGCTTCGAATTCTGCAAGACCGTACTACAGGGCTGAAGGCCTGCCGGGAGCCAGCGGCTGACAACCTCGTAAGTTGATATGACTCCAACTGACACGAGGTGCCAGCAGCGTCACCCGACCCCACGTGCAAAGACGGCATTTTTCTTGCAGATTTGCCACCTGATGGCCAGAACCCGCGGCGACGTGCATGACGCCTTGAACCGGCTCCAGTCGGCGCTCGACGACCTCGCCCGGGCGCTCGAAGGCGATCGCGTGGCGGTGCAGCCGCTGTTCGATCGGCCGCTCGCCGGCTGGCCGGCCGACCCGCGCGGGCTGACCGGCCCTCGCCGTCTCGCGTCCGTCGCCCTCCCGCCCGCCCGCGTCTAGATTCAGCCCGAGGGGCTTCGCCCCTGCGGTCCCGTTATATAGTGCTCCCGCAATTCCCGAGGAGCCTATATGAGAATGCTGATCCGCTGCGTGTTAGTGGTCGTTCTGGCCGTGTCGGCGGCGCCGATCGCCGCGGTGAATTCTGGCGCCGATCAGGCCCCGGCCCTGTCGGCCGGCCGCCAGCTGCCCAAACCCAACTACGATCTCGCGTCGCGCTGGACGTCGGCGAAGGTCGCGAAGTACGTCCTCTCGACCGCGGTCACGCCGCGCTGGCTCGAGTTCAGCGACCGGTTCTGGTATGAATTCGAGACGCCGGCCGGCAAGAAGTGGTGGGTGGTCGATCCCCTCAAGAAGGCGAAGACGCCGCTCTGGGACAACGCGAAGATGGCGGCGCAGCTCACACGCATCCTTCGCACGCCCTACGACGCGCAGCACCTGCCGATCGGCACGATTCAGTTCATCGAGAACGACACGAAGGTCCGTTTCAGCGTCAGCCTGCCACGGGACTCGCGCGTCACGAACGCGGCGGGCCAGGAGCTGACCGGCGAGACGCAAACGGAAGAGAACCAGGTCCAGGGCGGCGGACAGCGCGGACGCGGCGGCCGGGGCGGCGGCCAGCAGCAACAGGGCGGTCGCGGCGCGGGCGGCGGTGGCCAGGCCGCGCCGCAGACCAAGCAGTGGTGGCTCGAGTACGAGGTCTCGACCGGCAACGTCGTGCTCAACGAGAAATACGAGCCGCCGAAGCCCGAGCTCACCTGGGCGCAGTTGTCGCCCGACAAGCAGACGATCATCTTCGCCCGCGGCCACAACCTCTTCATGATGGACGCCAAGAACTATGAGGCGGCGAAGAAGAAGGCCGACGACCCCGCGATTCAGGAATCTCAGCTCACCACGGACGGGGCCCAGTACTACGGATTCGCCGCCAACAGTCAGGGCGGGCAGAACCAGGAACAGCAGGAGCAGCAGCAGGACCAGACGACCACGCAGGGGGGCGGCGGCGGCGCGGCGGCCACGGTGCAGACCGAAATGGACAAGAAGTTCGGGCCGCGCACGCGCTCGGTCGGCGCCTCCTGGTCGCAGGACAACAAGAAGTTCTCCCTCCAGCGCAACGACACCCGCAAGGTCGGCGAGCTGTGGGTCATCAACGCACTGGCCAATCCGCGGCCGCGCCTCGAGACCTACAAGTACGGCATGCCCGGCGAGGAGAACCAGCCGCAGATCGAGCTGCACGTCTTCGATATCGCCGCGAAGAAGGGCCTGAAACTGTCGACCGACGCGTTCAAGGACCAGACGATGGGCGTCGCGACCGCGCCGGTCACGAACCTGCAGCGCGAGAAGCAGGAAACCACGTCGCGGTGGCTCTCGCCGACGGGCGACAAGATCTACTTCAACCGCACCAGTCGCGATCTCAAGCGCATCGACGTCGTCGAAGCCGACACGATCACGGGCGAGCCCCGCGTGGCCGTCGCGGAGCGCTCGAACACCTACATCGAGACCCAGCCGCTGCGCCTGCTCGCCGGTGGCAAGCAGGGCATTCACTGGTCGGAGCGCGACGGCTGGGGCCACTACTACCTGATGGACCTCGCGAGCGGCAAGGTGCTCAAGCAGATCACCGCCGGCGAGTTCGTCGGCACGGGTGTGGTCGGCGTCGACGAAAAGGCGCGAGCGCTGTACTTCAACGCCGCCGGGCGTGAGACCGGTGAAGATCCGTACTTCATCCATCTGTACCGCGCCAACATCGACACGGGCGAGGTCAAGCTGCTCAATCCAGGCAACGCCTCGCACGCCACGTCGATGAACGACAAAGCCACGTTCTTCGTGGACAACTACTCGCGCATCGACATGGCGCCGGAATCCGTGCTCTACGACGCGTCGGGCGCGAAGGTGATGGAGCTCGAAAAGACCGACGTCTCGGCGCTGCTCGAGGCCGGCTTCAAGTATCCGGAGAGCTTCTCCGTCAAGGCCGACGACGGCATCACGGACCTCTACGGGACGATGTACAAGCCGTTCGACTTCGACCCGTCGAAGAAGTATCCGATCATCCTGTACGTCTATCCCGGGCCGCAGACCGAGTCGGTGACGAAGACGTTCTCGCCGCGCAACGCCAGCGTCGCGCTCGCCAACGTCGGCTTCATCGTGATTGAAGTGGGCAACCGCGGCGGCAACCCGCAGCGATCGAAGTGGTACCACAACTACGGCTATGGCAACCTGCGCGACTACGCCGTGCCCGACAAGAAGGCGGCGGTGGAGCAGCTGGCGAAGCGCCATCCGTGGATCGACCTCGAGCGCGTCGGCATCTGGGGCCACTCGGGCGGCGGCTTCCTCACGGCCGCGGCGATGTTCGGCTTCCCTGACTTCTTCAAGGTGGGGATCTCCGAGTCGGGCAACCACGACAACGCGATTTACAACCGGTCGTGGAGCGAGAAGCACGACGGCGTGAAGGAAGTCGTCAAGGACGACAAGGTCACGTTCGAGTACGACATCGAGAAGAACCAGGACATCGCCAAGAACCTGAAGGGCAGGATCCTGCTCATCACCGGGGACATGGACAACAACGTCCACCCGTCCGGGACGTACCGCGTGGTCGAGGCGCTGATTCGCGCGAACAAGCGCTTTGACTTCATGCTGCTGCCAGGACAGCGCCACGGCTTCACGAACATGGGCGACTACGTGTTCTGGCGGCGCCTGGATTATTTCTCGCAGCACCTGCTTGGATCGGCGCCGATGGAGATCGACATGGTCGAGCTCACGCGGGAGCAGCAGATTCGCCGGTGACACGGCAGCAACGTCGCGCGGCGGGCCGGGCGGCCAAGGGAGGCCGCCCGGCTGAACCGCGCCCCTGGCGCCGGCTGGTCGCGGCCGGCGCAATCGTCGTCGTGCTGGCCGCGACGTTCTGGCTCTGGGGCCGCTCCGCCTCTGCCGTTCGTGAAGGCGCGCCAAGCTGGTCGCCGGACGGCCGCCAGATTGCGTTCTACGCCGAACAAGCCGACGGAAAAGCCGACCTGTTCCTGATGAACGCGGACGGGAGCGGCCGCCGCCCGCTTCTCCAGACTCCTGCAGCCGGCGAGGGCGCGCCCGCGTTCTCGCCGAACGGCCGGGAGATCGCATACGACACCGACCGCGACGGCAATTTCGAGATCTACGTCATGAACGCCGACGGCACGAACACCCGCCGGCTCACGTCGCATCCGGGCCGGGATCTGGCGCCCGCCTGGTCGCCCGACGGCGAGTGGATCGTCTTCATGTCCGACCGCGACGCCCGGCCGGAGTTCGACGTGTTCCGCATGAAAGCCGACGGCAGCAGCGTCGAGCGCCTGACGTCGGGCGCGACGCACTGGTTTCCGCAGTATTCACCCGACGGAACCCGGGTTGCCATGCACGTCTGGCGGGACCTGCACGTGATGGATGTCGGCACCCGCGCCCTCGCGCGGCTGACGACCGATCCGGCCAACGGCATGTATCCCACGTGGTCGCCGGACGGCACGCGGATCGCGTTCATGAGCTGGCGCACCGGGCCGACGGAGATCTACACCATGAACGCCGACGGGACGGACCAGCGCCTGCTCGTGCGGATGCGCACCGGCAGCGCGCTCGATCCGCGCTGGTCGCCGAAGGGCGATCGCATCGTGTTCGTGCACGTGCCGGAGGCGTCGGTCCGCGACCAGCAAAGCGGCGGCCAGGGCCGGGAGATCTACGTCGTCGAGGTCGCGACGGGGCAGGTGACGCGGTTGAGCCGGTAGGGCACACGCTGCCAAGAGCCTGGTCTACCTCACGCTTGACTTTAGGTGACCAGCATTGCGGCCAGCGTTCTTGGGTAGCTTGTTCCCGCACCACAAAAACAAAGGGTCGGAAGTTCCCGAAGGAACCTCCGACCCTTGTCGGTCGAAATTGCGCTCGTGCTACCGGCGCGTGCCGCCGCGGCCGGTTGGGTTCGTCGGGACCGCCGACTTCGCCGGCCACGCGTTTGGCTCCTGCGATGCGGGGTCCATGCCCTCGGCGGCGTCGATCGCGAGCAGCCCCGTCGAGCCCGGCGGCATCGTCGGACCCATCGGATCGGGCCGCACGGTGATCGTGTTCGAGTACGACTTGCGGTTGGCCGTCATCGTGACCTTGTAGACGCCGGGCGGCACGCGGCCGGCGCCACCGCCGCCGCCACGCCCACCGCCGCCGCCACCACCGCCGCGACCCCCGGCCGCCGCAACAACCGGCGCCGTCAGGCACGCCGCGCCGCCGCCAGCGCCACCGAACTGACCGCCGCGACCGCCACCACCGCCGCCGCCACCAC
>Ga0137313_1000251_pt1 | contig 18231 bp, 15 predicted proteins | sample EasRivERMZT166_2_FD_102287 | JGI IMG/M metagenome (GOLD analysis project Ga0137313, IMG submission 102287) | Soil microbial communities from meander-bound floodplain in the East River, Colorado, USA - East River MetaG ERMZT166_2 | ecosystem: Environmental > Terrestrial > Soil > Floodplain ...
CGCCCGCCGTATCGAAGCCAGGGTCGACTCCCAGCACGTTCCGAAAACTCCACGCCAGCGTCGAGGCGCAGACGAGCAGCACCGCGGCCAGCCCGATCTGCACCGCGACCAGCGAGGCACGGACCCGGCGTGCGCGGCGGTCGCCGGTATCGGCGCGCCGGCCCAGCCATCGCGCGGCGTTCGCACCCGCACGCCAGGCGGGCCACGCCGCAAACGCGAGCGCACCCACGAAGGCGAGCACCACCGCAAACACGACGACGACCGGATCGCTGCCGAGTGAGCCCGTCGGCCGGACAGCCGACGGGTACACGGACACGAACGCACTGAGCAGCAGGCGGCTCAGCAGGATGCCGGCCACGCCGGCAAGTGCGGCGAGCAGCACGCTTTCGGTCAGCAGTTGTCTGGCGAGCCGGCCCCGGCTCGCGCCGAGCGAGGCGCGGATGCTGAGCTCACGCATCCGGGCGGAGGTGCGCGAGGCCAGCAGCGTCCCGATGTTCAGGCACGCGATGAGCAGGACCGCTCCGGCCGACAGGGCCAGCATGACGAGCGCCGATCGGATCCGCTCGCCGCGGTCACCCTGCATGGGGGCGACGACGGCGGAGAGGTCGCCGTTCTCTCGTGGAAATCGTTCGGCGGCGCGGGCCGCGATCGCCCGGACGTCGCCGTTGGCCTGGGCCGCGGTGACGCCCGGCCTCAACCGGGCGACGACCGCGAGATAGTGAGCGGCGATGCGCTGGCCCGGCTGCTCCGGAGGCAGGTCGAAGGCGAGCCAGGCGTCCACCTGACCCGCCTGCTCTTCGAAGCGGGAGGGCATGACGCCGACGATCGTGGTCGGGCGATCGCTCAATCTGATCTCGCGGTTGAGGATCGAGGGATCGCCGCCGAAGCGGCGCCGCCACGTGCCTTCGCTCAGCACCGCCGTCGAGCGCGTGGCATCGTCGGCCTGCAGCGTGCGGCCGACGAGCGCCGGCATGCCGAACACGTCGAAGTAGCGCGCCGTGACGTACCGGGCGCGCCACTGTTCGGGATCACCTTCGCCGGAGAGATCGAGGTTCTGCTGGAACGCCCCGTACGCCGCAATCGCCTGGAACGACGTGCCTTCGCGCTCCCAGTCGCGGAAATTGGCCGGCATGACGGTGTTGCGGCTGCCGCTCCTGATGACTTCTTCCCATACCGTGACGAGCCGGTCCGGCTCCGGGTAGGGCATGGGCCGCAGGATGACCTGCCAGGCGACTGCAAAGATCGCGGTGTTGGCGCCGATGCCGATGGCGAGCGTCAGAATCGACGTCAGGGTAAAGCCCAGCGATCGGGAGAGCAGGCGCAGGCCGTGCCGCAGGTCCTGCCAGAGCGGCGTGAACGCGACGCCGCCTGCTTCCCCGGAGAGGTCGGGCGTCACGGCGTGATCGGGCGCGATCCGATCGCGGCCGAACGACGCGATTGACCCGAGCGCCAGCCGCCAGTACCGGCGTCGCGCGGCCGCGACATCCGTGCCTGCGCTCAGCGCGTCGCGAAAGTCCTCGTCGAGATCGCCGAGGATGACGTCGCGGGCGTCACGCCGGACCAGCAGGGTGACGAGCGCGCGGGGAAGAGCCGGCGGACGGGCCATCGCCTACGGCTCCAACTTCGTCTTGAGGCCGCGCAGCATGCCGGACTGCGCCGCCTGCTGCGCGCGGAGCGCCGCGAGCCCGGACGGCCGCAGGCGGTAATAGCGCTTGCGCTTGCCGCCGCGCTCGGGCGTCGGTTCGCCGAGGGCGGAGCTGAGGAGGCCGCGGCGCTCGAGCCGATCGCAGGCCGTGTAGATGGCGCCCGGTGACACCAGGCGCCCGGTGCGCGACTCGATCAAACGACGGATCGATCCCCCGTGCGCGTCCTCGCCGAGATGGGCGAGGGCGAGGAGCAGCACCTGTTCGAACTCGCGCAGCGATCGGCCTGACATATTTGTCGTGATGTAGTTTATATCACGGGGTCGTACCTCAATTGTGGAAAACTCGGGGACTTGGTTGGGGCGATGTCCCACGAGTTTTCCACAATTGAGGTACGACCCCTTAGACTGAAGTCATGACCCGCCTCCTCCGTCGTCTCGGTGCCGCCCTTGTCGCGCTCGCCCTCATCGTCCTGTCGTCTGGCGCCGTCACGGCGCGCGACGAAGGCATGTGGACCTTCGATAATCTGCCGCTCAAGCTGCTCAGCGAGAAGTACGGGTTCACGCCGACCGCCGCCTGGCTCGACCGCGTCCGGATGGCGAGCGTGCGCTTCAACGACGGCGGGTCGGGCTCGTTCGTCAGTCCCAGCCTGGTGCTGACCAACCATCACGTGGCGGCGGGCCAGCTGCAGAAGCTCTCGACCGCGAAGCGCGACCTCCTGAAGGACGGCTTCTACGCGGCCACCCGCGCGGCCGAGCTGAAGTGTCCCGACCTCGAGCTCAACGTGCTGACGTCGATGGAGAACGTCACGGACCGCGTACGCGCCGCCGCGAAGCCCGGCGTGTCCGAGCAGGCCGCGCTCGACGTGCGCCGCGCCGAGATCTCCCGCATCGAGAAGGAGAGTCTCGACAAGACCGGCCTCCGCTCCGACGTCGTGACGCTGTACGCCGGCGGCGAGTACTGGCTCTATCGCTACAAGAAGTACACCGACGTCCGGCTGGTCTTCGCGCCCGAACAGCAGGCGGCGTTCTTCGGCGGCGATCCCGACAACTTCACCTACCCGCGGTACGACCTCGACATGGCCGTCTTCCGCGTGTACGAGAAAAACGCGCCCGTGCGGAGCCCGCACTTCCTCAAGTGGTCCGCGAAGGGCGCGGCCGAGGGCGAGCTGATCTTCGTCTCGGGACACCCGGGTTCGACCGACCGGATGAAGACCGTGGCGCAGCTCGAGTTCCTGCGCGACGTCCTGTATCCCATCTCGATCCGGACGATCGAACGGCGTCTCGCGGCGCTGCGCGCGTACGCCGCGGGCGGGCCGGAGCAGGCGCGCCAGACGACGGACTTCGTGTTCGGCCTCGAGAACTCGCTGAAGGCGCTGTCGGGTGAAGCGAAGGGCCTGGCCGACCCGGTGATCTTCGAGAAGAAGACGCGCGAGGAGCGCGAGTTCCGCGCGCTCATCGACAAGAACGCCGAATGGAAGGCGGCGTACGGCTCGGCGTGGGACGACATCGCGCGCGCGCAGGTCAGGGCGCGGCAGATCTACCCGGCGTCCCGGTTCCGCGCGCTGCGCGGCTCGAGCCTGGCGGGGACCGCCATCACGATCGTCCGGTACGCCGCGGAGACGGCGAAACCGGACGCCGAGCGGGCCGACGGCTTTCACGACTCGCAGCTCGAGTCGTTGAGGTTCGGCCTGCTGTCGCCGGCGCCGCACTACATCAACAGGGACATTCCAGTGCTCGCGGACGCGCTGCGCCAGTCGCTCGAGGAGCTGGGACCCGACGATCCGTTCATCAAGGCCGTCCTCGGCGGCCGGACGCCCGAGGACGTCGCGCGCACCGCGCTGACCGGCACGAAGATCGGCGACCCGGCCGTCCGGAAGACGCTCGTGGAGGGCGGCCGGAAGGCGGTCGATGCCTCGAGCGATCCGCTGATTGTGCTGGCCCGCGCCGCCGCGCCGATCATGAACGAGACCAACAAGCAGTTCGAGGAAGGCGTCGAGAGCGTCGAGGCGGCCGCGGGCGAGAAGCTCGGCCGGGCCCGATTCGCGGCGTACGGCCGATCCACGTCGCCGGACGCCACTTTCACGCTGAGGCTGACGTTCGGCACCGTGCGCGGGTTTCCGATGAACGGCACCGTGGCGCCGCCCGTGACCACCTACTACGGCCTGTACGATCGCGCGGCCAGCTTCAGCTTCAAGCCGCCGTTCAACCTGACGAAGCGCTGGCTCGATCGGCGCGCGCGGCTCACGCTCTCGACGCCGCTCAACTTCGTCTCGGACGCCGACATCATCGGCGGCAATTCCGGATCGCCGGTGATCAACCGGGCCGGGGAGCTGGTGGGTCTCATCTTCGACGGCAACATCGAAAGCCTGATCGGCAACGTCGTCTACAACAGCGCGGCGAATCGCGCGGTCGCCGTGCACAGCGCGGGCATGATGGAGGCGTTGCGGAAGGTCTACGACGCGGGCGCGCTGGCCAACGAACTGCAGGGCATCGCTCAGGCGCCTGCGAAGAAATGATCTGAAGACGCAGGTTCCGAAGTTCCGGGGTTCCGAAGTTCCGAGGTGCTACATCCGGTTCCGAGGTTCCGGCGTGCCACGCAGCCGATAAGAACGAGTTGGCCAGCGACAGCGCATTCCTTGAACCCCGGAACCCCGGCACTACGGAACCCCGGAACCTACGCGGTTTCTGGAACGCCCTGCCGCCGCGTAGACGGCTTCGTACATCGGCACGACCCGGTCGGCGCAGAACCGATCCGCCACGCGCTCGCGCGCGGCCGTCGCCATCGCCCGATGGCGCGCCGGGTCTCGCAGCAGCTCGACGGCGCTCGCGGCCATCCCGTCCAGATCCTCGAGCGGATGCAGGAACCCCGTGACGCCGTTCTCGATCACTTCAGGCAGGCCGCCCACCGCCGAGGCGACGACCGGCACCTCGCATGCCATCGCCTCGAGTCCCGCGAGACCGAAGCTCTCCTGCGAGGATGGCAGCAGGAAGACGTCCGCGATGGACAGGAGCGACTGCACTTCCTCCTGCGCGCCGAGCGCCTCGACGGAGTCGCTGAGGTCGAGCTCGCGGATCAACCGGTACGCCGTGGCCAGCTCGGGTCCGTCGCCCACCAGCAGGAGCTTGGCCGGCACCTGACGCCGGATGCGCGCGAAGATCTGCATCACCGCGTCGATCCGCTTGACCGGCCGGAAGTTGGAGACGTGGATCACGATGCGCGTCGCCGGATCGGGGGCAAAGCGCTTGCGCAGCTCCGGCACCTCCCGCCGCCGATGCAAGGCGCAGTCGAGGAAGTTCGGAATGACCTCGATCTCCCGCCGGACGCCGAGCTCCCGATAGGTGGCCGCGCGCAGGCTCTCAGACACGGCGGTGACCACGTCGGACTGTTCGATCGAATACGCGACGATCTCGGAGTACGACGGGTCGTTGCCGACGAGCGTGATGTCCGTGCCGTGCAGCGTCGCCACGAGCCGGGGCGTCGGCGCGTCCCAGGTCGAGGCGAGCACCTGCCGGGCGAGCAGCGCGGCCGTAGCATGCGGGACGGCGTAGTGCGCGTGGATGATGTCGAGCTGGAACTCGCGCGCGACCTGCACGACCTTGTTGGCGAGCGAGAGCAGGTATTGCGGCTCGCGGAACAACGGGTAGGTCGGCGTCAGCACCTGATGAAAGGACAGCCCCGCCTGGAACTTGTCCTGCCGGAACGGCACGTCCGTGCTGATGACGTGCACGCGGTGTCCGCGCGCGGCGAGCGACCGGCCCAGCTCCGTGGCGACCACGCCGCTGCCGCCGACCGACGCGTAGCAGATCATGCCGATGTTCATAGGTGGGGCAGGACGACCGGGTCCTTCACGACCAGCGCTTCCGCGAACGCGACGCCCGCGATGGCGCCGAAGAGCCCGTCACGGCTTTCGATGAGCTGCGAGAACCGCGGCGAATTCAGCCGCGTCGGCACGGCGCCCGCCGCGGTGGCCCGAAACTGGCTCACGTAGCAGTCGAGCGCCTTGCGCTTCACGTCGTAGTGAGCGGACACGTCGATCACGAACGACGCCTTGTCCCAGTTGTTGATGAAGTAGTAACAGACCGACGCCGGCCTCCAGGCATCGCCCTCGGCGTCGAACCGCCGCAGGCCGCTGTTGAAGACCGCCTCGGTGAGCACCTCGCTGGACGCCACGTGATCGGGATGGCGATCCGTCCAGTGGGGAATCGCCACGACGCGAGGCCGGGCCTTTCGGATGAGCGAGGCCGCCTCCCGGACCTGTGAGGGCGCGGACCCGATGCCGCGATCGGGCCACTCGAGATTGACCCGCCACGCGGCGCCGAGCACCGCCCGCGCGGCCTCGGCCTCCGCCAGGCGCTCCTCGACCGTGCCGTTGGTGCCGAGCTCTCCGGCGGTGAGGTCACACAGGCCGACCGCGCGGCCAAGCGCGACGTGCCGCGCGACCGTGCCGCCGAGGCCGATTTCGATGTCGTCCGGATGCGGCCCGAAGACCAGCAGATCGACCTGGTCCACGATCACTGCAGCACTCGACGGACTTTGAAGATCGGATAGACGCCACCTTTCTCGGCGCCAATCGCGCGCAGCGTGTCGTCGAGCACGTTCCAGCCGACGAAGCCGTCCCGCGCCTGCGGCTCGAGGTAATAGAACGCTGCGTTCGCCATCGGCTGCGCCATGTCCACATGGAACGTGCCGGCGGGGAACTCCACGGTCTTCAGCGGCGCGAACTTGCCGTCGAGCACCGTCATGTCGTACCCGCTCCGGCGCATCTTGCGCATCTGATCGATCAGGAACTCCTCGCCCTCGACGCGCATCGGCTTGTCGAGCGCGGCGACGCGGATGTTGTGGGCGCGCAGCTTGGCGGCGATGTCGGCGTGCGCGGCCGGAATCAGATAGCCGCGAGGCACCACGGCGTCCCTCGTGCCGACGGGCATCGTCAGGTCGTCGACGCCGGACACGACCTCCGGCTGTCCCGATGCCGTCCCCGGCTTCGTGCCCAGGATGCTCGTGCCCGGCCGATACTCGGCGACGTTGGTGCGGTACGCGAGCAGATCAATTTTGCCGCGCGATCGGTACTCGCCATCCAGCCAGTTCTTCAGCTGGCCGGATTCTGCGCTCGTCCTCACCTTCGCCACCGTGTCGTCGTCAGCCGCCTTCACGACGGTCTGGATCTCCTTCGCGTGGCTGTTGGTGTAGTCGAGCAGCGCCATGATGTACGCGTACTGGGCATAGACGCGGCGCTCGAACGTCGGCTGGCCGGGGGTTTCGGTGATGATCGCGAGCCGGTTTCGGAGGCCGTAGTCGTTGACGATGAACTTGGCCTCCACGGTCCAGGCGGCGCGATCGTGGCTCCAACCGGTGGGCGGCCACGTGCCGGGCACCGGCAGCGCGTGCGTGAACACCTCGAGGCCGAATTCTTTCCTCACCATCGCGCGGACCGCCGGGAAGAGCGTGTCGTGCGTGTAGTCGCGCGGGCCCGGAGCGGCGGCCGGCACCGTGGTCGTCCCGTAGGTATTGGCGTACCCGTGGGAGACGCGGCTCATCAGATGGCCGTCGAGGAGCAGCACCGGATCCCACTCGTTGAGCGTCCGGTACAGGCCGTTGGCCTCGATCGTCTGCAGCTTGACCGCGTCGCGGTTCAGGTCGAGCCCCTGTGAGTTCTCACGCTGTCCCAGAATGTGCGGAGTCTCGCTGCCCAGCCCGCCGTCCTGAACGGTGAACGTGTCGGTCCCGTCGACGTTGAAGATGGGAGCGATGATGACGATCTGGTTGTCCAGGAGGTGTCGTTTCTTGCCGAGGGCGAGCTCCCGCGCGACCATGAGCAGCGCTTCGGCCGCTTCCGGCTCGGGCGGATGGATGTTGCCGAACAGGAACACGACCGGCTTCCCGGAGGCTCGCGCCTGCTGGGCGGACGTGACTCGCGGCGACGCGAGGACGAGCGCCGGCGCCACCTTGCGCAGCGGGCTCGTGAACATCGTGAAGACGTGCAGCCGATCGGTCCTGGCCTTGAGCGCGGTGGTGAAGTCGAGCAGATCGAGTGATGAAATCGTCCGCGTGTAGGCCGTGCGTTCCGGAACGGTCCGCAATTCGGCCGGCCATGTGCCATTCCAGCCCGACGGCACGTCGTCGCCCCAATAGATCTTCGATTGTGCCGAGAGCCCGACGGAGACGACGGCGGCGATGGTCAGAGTTGTACGTAGGGCCCTTCGGGTTGAGAAGGGCCATTGCCTTTCGCGCATGGCCAATCAGTCTATCTGATGGCCGAAACCTGCAACCGGATCGCGCGCCTGAACGTCGAATAGGCTGCCAGTGATGCGACATCCTCTGCGCGTGGCGGCCCTGAGTCTGGCCCTGCTGGCGGCCGGCACGGGCGCGGTGTCGCGCGCCGACGGGCGGCTCCCCGCGATCGACATGCCGGCCGCGCTCGACGCGTATGCGCGGGGCGCCTTTGACAAAGCCCTCGACTACGCCCGGCGGCTGCCGTCGGATCGGCTGACGGATCTCGGCCTGCCCATCCTGCAGGCGGGCCGTGTGTGGGTGGATGGCGCCCTGGACGATCGTCCGCGCCGGGCGCTCATCGCGGCGGCGTTCGCCCTCGAGATTCAGTACGTCCGCGCCGAGCGGGGCGGGTGGACGCGGAGCGAAGGCGACCCGCCGTGCACCGGCGCGTGCGTGCTGGAATGGGCGTGCGCGCTCCTGCAGTCGCGCGGCGTCCCCGACGCCGTCGAGCGCACGTGGATGCTTGCCTCCGTCGCCCTCGCCGGCGGCGCGCGCGACTGGGCGTTCCTTCACACGCCACTGTCGCCGCCGGGGCCGCGCACCGTGACCCGGGGGCATCTCGTGCACGCGATGGCGCGGTTTCCCGACGAGCCGCGCTTTCGACTGGCGCGCGCGGTCGCGCAGGCCTCGCGGCTGGCCGTGCTGCCGGAAATGGACGCGCCTCGCGAGGGGGAGCTGACGGGTCCGGCGCTATCGATGGAGATATTTCGGATCGTTGGTCCTGGCATGCCGCCCGTTGCGGACATGCGGGCGTCGCAGATGGACTACGCCCGCCAGCTATTCACGAGTGTCATTGCCGATCCGTCAGTGGGTCCCGAGGCTCGCATGCGCGTGGCCTACCTCGACTTGCGCGCGCGGGCGTACAACGATGCGCTGAAGCAGGCGCGGGAAGCGGCGGAGACGGCGACCGATCCGGACGTCAAGTACGCCGCCAGATACCTCGCGGCGCAGGCCGCCCAGGCCATCGGCGACCTCACCGGCGCCGAAGCGCTCCTCACGTCTGCGCTCGAGGTCCGGCCCCATTCGCAGTCCGCGACGCTGGGTCTCGCCGCGCTGCGCTATCGCCGCGGTGACGCCGAGCCCGCGTACGGGCTGATCGAGACGGCCTTTCGCGAGCGGCCCGCTGACGATGACCCGTGGCGGATGTTTTTATACGGCGACTTCGCGCGCCTGCCGTTGCTCGTGGCGGAGCTGCGCCGGCAGATCGGGAGTGGCAGGTGATCCTCGCTCGCGCGGTCGCGCTCACGATGCTCGCGGCTTCCGTCGGCGCCGGACCTGCCGCGCAGCGGCCCATCTACCGCACGGAAGCGGTCTACGTGTCCGTGTACGCGTCCGTCAAGCGGGGCAACCGCGTGATCGCCAATCTCACGGCATCGGATTTCCGGCTGACCGACAACAGAGTCGCGCAGAACGTGGAGGCGGTGTCGATCGAGTCGGTGCCCATCGACGTCACGCTGTTCCTCGACACGAGCGGCAGCACGGCCGGCAAGCTCGACGACATGAAGCGCGACGTGCAGGGCATCCTCAAGCTGATGCGGCCCGGCGATCGGTTCCGGTTGCTGACGATCGGCGATTCCGTGTATCAGACCGTGCCGTGGGTGGTCGCCGGCACGAAGGTGGACTTGTCGTTCGAGCCGGTTGGCGGCATCTCGCTCATCCAGGATGCGCTGACGGTCGCGCTGCTGCACCGGCCCGACCCGGACCGGCGCCACCTCGTGGTCGGCATGACGGATCGGCAGGACTGCGGCAGTGTCGTCTCGTCGGCGCTGCTCCGCGAGCTGGCCGGGCGATCGGAGGCGATTGTCCATCTCATCGAGCAGTCGGGCGGCGGCGAGACGAACTCGCGTGTCCGCTCGTGCTCGCCGACGGCCCGTGCGGATGGCCCGGACATCATCAAAGAGGCGGCCGAGCGTACCGGCGGCGAGGTCCACACGGGCACGCGCCTCTTCCGCTCGTCGTCGCTCCTCCGGGAGTTTCGGACGATCTTCGACGACTTTCGGCAGAGCTACATCCTGAGATACTCACCCGTGGGCGTGCCCGCGCCCGGCTGGCATGCCATCGAGGTGGCCGTGCCCGCGGTCAAGGACTCGACTATCCGCGCGCGCAAGGGCTATTTCGGGTAGGGGTTCGCGGCGTTACCGGACGACGAACCTCTCTTCGTGCAACAGCGCGCCGTCGCTCGCCCGCAGCTCGACACGCCACTCCGCCGCGCCGGCCGTGACGAAGTACCGGCTGTACGTGCGGTAGCCCTCTTTGGGGCTGGCGACGACTCGCAACTGCGCGGACCGGACGAGCTCCTGGCCGCGGTACCAGCGATGCTGGACCGTCGTGTTCTGGTCCGACCGCACGCGCGTCAGGAAGATCAGCGCTCCGGCGCGGACGGGGGACGTCGCGCGATCGCAATTCCACTCGCCATCGCCCGTCTCGAGGCTGCGGCACAGCCGCGGATTCACGACCGCGGGGAAACCACCAGACGCCGCCGCGCCGCCCGCCCGCGCGGGTGAGCGATCTGCCGCGGGTGGCGCCGCGGGCGGAGGAGCGGCCGGCGCCGGCGTGGCGGCCGCCGTGCGCGTGTCCGGCGCGGTCGTCGAGCCGGAGCCTCTGCCGAGGACGATGACGAGCACGATGATCGCCACGATGACGATGACGCCGATGATGACGGGACCCATCGAGCTGCGTCGCGCGGGCGCAGACGCCGGTGCCGGAGCAGGGGCGACCCGCGGAGCTGGCGGCGGCTCAGTCTTTGGTTTCGGTTCCGGCTTCGGTTTCGGTTCTGACGTTGATTGCGGTTTCGGCCTGGCTTGCGGCGGCGGTGCCGCTTGCGGCTGCGGCTGCGGCGCCGCCGCCGGCGCGGCTGCCTTGGGCGGATCGAGCGGGCGGCCGTTGGCTTCGCAGAACTCGCGAAGGTTCGCGCGGCTCGTCGCGACGAACGGATGCCCGGCATCGAACGCCGCCATCGCCACCGCGAGCGCGCGACGGTAGTAGCGCTCGGCGTCGTCCAGTTGCCTGGCCCGCTCGCTGGCCACGCCGAGGTTGTTGAGGGTGTCGGCCAGATCCGGATGCGACGGCCCGAGAGTGGCTTCCTGGATCGCCAACGCTTCCCGCAGCTCGGCCGCGGCGGTCTTGAAGTCGCCGGCGACTGCGGCGGTCTCGGCGGCAGTCAGAACAGATTTCAGGTCGCGCACAACGGGCATGGTTCAGTACTTAGACTTTACGGCACTATCGGCGACGGCGGGCCCTGGCTGCAGGTCGAGGCCGCTTCTTCTTCACCGGGACCCTGGCCTTGCGTTTGGGCTCGGCCGGCTTGGGTTGATCCTCCAGGGCATACGCCTCCTGCAGCCAGTCGGTGAAGGGCGACTCGACCTCGTCGCGATGTCGAATCCGGATCAGGTTGAAGTACTTGGTCTTGGACGTCGCGTCCGCGCGCACGACCAGGGTGGACTTGAGCGGCCGGCGCAGAAACACGCAGACCTCGAGAAACTTCAGCCTGGGCCGGACGAAGAAGTAGCACGCCTTGCGCGCGAACATGATCGAGTGATGCGACGCATAGATCCGCTGGTCGCCAAACTCGACCGCCGTATCCCGCAGGCGCTCCCAGGCGTCGCGCAGGTCTTCGGACAGATCCTTCGTCAGCGCCGCTTCGGTCGTCGTCCAGCAATCGTGATCTTCGGCGTCGTCAATCCATTGTTTGCAGTGGTAGCACTGCCTGGAGGCCATGGCTCATTACAACGTACCGGCAGCACGCTCAGGCGCCTGGCGACACTGGGGCCCTCAGGGTTTTCATCGATTGCGTCCGGAGCCGCGGCACCTCACGCTGGGACGTGGAGGGGACCATGTCCGTGCGAAGAGCCACCGCGCTTGTTGCTGTGTTGACGGCTTCTGTTTCAGTGGCGGTCGCGCAGACCCGGATCACACCGCCGAACAACCGCTACACGCCCGCCCAGGACGTGGAGATTGGACAGCAGGCGTCCAAAGAGGTCGAGCAGAAGCTGCCGATTCTCCGCGATAGCGACGTCGAGTCTCTTGTGGATCGCATCGGAGGGCGCCTGGTCGGCGTCGTGCCGGCCAATCTGCAGCATCGGGAGTTCCGGTACTCCTTCAGCGTCGTCAACGTTCGGGAGATCAATGCGTTCGCGCTGCCGGGCGGGCCGATGTACATCCATCGCGGCATGATCGAGGCGGCCAAGGTCGAGGGCGAGGTCGCGGGCGTCATCGCGCACGAGCTGAGTCACGTCATCCTCCGGCATGGCACCGCGGGCGCGACCAAGCAGCAGCCCTTCCAGATCGGCGCCATGGCCGGCGCGATTGTCGGGGCCATTGTCGGCGGCCGGACCGGCCAGGTCATCTCCCAGGGCACGCAGTTCGGCCTCGGCACCTACTTCCTCAAATACAGCCGCGAGTACGAGAAGCAGGCCGACTTGCTCGGCGCCCAGCTCATGGCGCGCGCCGGCTACAACCCCCTCGACATGGCCCGCATTTTCCAGACGATCGAGAAACAGGGCGGCGCCGGCGTGCCGCAGTTTCTGAGCGACCATCCGAACCCGGGCAACCGGCAGACCTACATCGCGCAGGAAGCCTCGCAGCTGCGTGTTCAGGGTCAGGCCGGCGACACGCGTGAATTCGCACGGGTGCAGGACGAGCTGCGAGGCCTGCCTCGCGCGCCGACGACTGAGGAAGCCACGCGTGGAGGCCGGAACGCCCCGACCCGGACGGGGACGCCGGAGCGTGACACGAGCGGCATCGGCACGCGCGTCACGGCGCCGTCGACGCGGTTCAGGACCTACACCGAAGGCGACGTGGTGCGGGTCAGCGTGCCCGACAACTGGCGCGAGCTCACGTCGGAGTCCTCGGCGACGTTCGCCCCTGAGGGCGCACACGGACAGGTGCAGGGCCGCAATGTCTTCACGCATGGCGTCCAGCTCGGCGTGCTCCGCGACGAAACGCACACGCTCCGCGAAGCGACGCAGGAATTCATCGACAGCCTGCGGGAGGCGAATCCGTCACTGCGTGCGAGCGGCCAGCTCGAGAACACGACGCTCTCCGGCCGCAGCGGGCTCGTCGCCGAGCTCACAAACACCTCGGAGGCGACGCGTCGCGAGGAGACGGTAACGGTCTTCACGACGCAGCTGCGCAACGGCAGCCTCTTCTACTTGATTACGGTCGCGCCGTCAGAGGAGCACCAGTCGTACGAAAGCTCATTCCGGCGCGTCGTGCAGTCGATCCGGCTGATTGATAGCGAGGCTCGCGGCCGTTAGCGGCGAAAGAGCAGCACGGCCAGGACGGGGGGCGTAGCCCGCGGATCAAGAACGAGCGAGCGATAGCGAGAGAGCGTGTAGGGGGTCTGGGGGCAAAGCCCCCAGATCAAAAGGTAAATGCGGAAGGGGGGATTCGAACCCCCACGCTCTTACGAGCGCCAGCCCCTCAAGCTGGTGCGTCTGCCAGTTCCGCCACTTCCGCAAAAGTGGACTTAGCTAAAATCCGCCGCCCTTTTTCCCAGGCTCCGGTTTCGGCGCGTCCTTGGGCGTCTCGCCGCCCTTGCCCTTGGCCTTGCCGGCGTCGGGTGTCGCGGGCGGAGGCGTCGCGGGCGGCGCGCCCGGCTGACCCTGCGGCACGCTGAGCGGCAGCTCAGGCGCCTTCGGCTGCTCCTGTGTCGGCGGTCCACCCACGCCGCTCACGACCGAGCTGCCCGAACGGCCCGCGCCGGCAATGCCGAGCACGAACGAGCCGATCATGAACAGGGTTCCGAGGACGGCGGTGGCGCGGGTGAGCACCGTCGCGCCGGCACGCGCGCCGAACGCGGTCTGGCTGCTGGATCCTCCGAAGGCCGCGGCGATGTCGCCGCCCTTGCCCTGCTGAAGAAGGACCACGACCAGCAGCAGAAAACAGACGAGCACATAGAACGTGACGAGCAAGTAATAGAACATAAGGTCCCCAGTATAGATCGCCCGTTACTTGCGGCTCCTGACGCAGATTTCGAGGAAACTCCGAAGGTCCAGGCTGGCGCCGCCGATGAGCGCGCCGTCAACATCAGGCAGCGCAATGAGATCCGAGATGTTGTCCGGCTTCACCGATCCGCCGTACAGGACGCGGCACGCGTCGGCCGCGGCGCCGCCGAACCACTGGCGCAGGCGGCCGCGGATGTGGCGGTGCGCCTCGCCGGCCTCGACCGGCGTGGCGTTCTTGCCGGTGCCGATGGCCCACACCGGTTCGTACGCCAGGACGATTCCAGCGACCTGTTCCATCGTGAGGCTGTCGAGCCCGGCCTTGATCTGGCGATCGAGGACGGCAAGCGTCTCGCCCTGCTCGCGCTCCTGCAGCGTCTCGCCGATGCAGACGATGGGCACCAGCCCGGCCGCGATCGCGGCGCGCGTCTTGCGATTCACCCATTCGTCCGTGTCGCCGAACAGGCGCCGGCGCTCCGAGTGGCCAACCACGACGTGCGTGGCGCCGGCATCCTTGATCATGCCGGCGCTGATCTCGCCGGTGAAGGCGCCTTCGCGCTCGAAGTAGACGTCCTGCGCGGCGACCGCCACGCGTGAGCCGCGCGCGGCATCGGCCGTGGCGGCAAGCGCGGTGAAGGGCGGCGCCACCAGCACGTCGCGCCCCTCCATGGACGCCGCCTGAGGCGCAAGCGCGCGCACGAACGCCACTGCGTCCGCGATGGTCTTGTACATCTTCCAGTTCGCGGCGAGCAGGGGCGTGCGCATCAGTTGAGCGCGGCGACACCGGGAAGCACGCGTCCGCCGAGGAATTCCAGCGAGGCGCCGCCACCCGTCGAGATGTGCGTCATGCGATCCGCGACGCCGGCCTTGGCGACGGCGGCCACGGAGTCTCCGCCGCCGATAATCGTGGTGCCCTCGACGGCGGCGACGGCGCGGGCGATGCCGACCGTCCCGGCGGCAAACGCGTCCACTTCGAACACGCCCATCGGGCCGTTCCACACGACCGTCTTCGCGCGGGCGATCACTTCGGCGTAGCGGGCCACCGTCTTCGGTCCGATGTCGAGGCCCATGCGATCGGCCAGCGCGGGGTCGGCCACGTCGAGCGTCTGCGCGCCCGCGCCCGCATCGGGCTTCGGCGCGACGACGTGATCGGCGGGCAGCTCGAGGGCGACGCCCTGCCGCTGCGCGCGTTCGAGCAGGTCGGCGGCCGTTTCCACCAGATCGTCTTCCACGAGCGATCGTCCCACCGGCTTGCCCAGCGCTTTGAGAAACGTATACGCCATCGCGCCGCCGATGAGCAGCGCGTCCACTTTGCCGATCAGGTTGTCAATCACTTCGAGTTTGTCTGAGACCTTGGCGCCGCCGAGGATCGCGACGAACGGGCGATCCGGCGAGTCGAGCGCCTTGCTGAGATAGGTGACCTCCGCCGCCATCAGCAGGCCGGCGCCCGCCTCGGCGACGTGGCGCACGATGCCTTCGGTGGAGGCGTGCGCGCGATGCGCCGATCCGAACGCGTCGTTGATGTAGACGTCGCACAGCGCGGCGAGCGACTTCGCAAAGGCGTCGTCGTTGGCCTCCTCTTCCGCGTGGAACCGGAGGTTCTCGAGCAGGATGACGCCGCCGGCATTCGCCCGCACGACGCCGGCGGCCGCGTCGCCGACGCAGTCTGGCGCGAAGGCGACCGGTTTGTTGAGCAGGGTCGCCAGGTGCGTGGCGACCGGCTTCAGGCTGAACTCGGCCTTCGGCTTGCCCTTGGGCCGGCCGAGGTGCGACGCCAGGATCACCGTCGCCCGCTCGTCGAGCGCGTGCCGAATCGTCGGCAACGACGCGCGAATGCGCGTGTCGTCGCCGATGTGCCCATCCTTGATGGGGACATTGAAGTCCACGCGGATGAACACGCGCTTGCCGGCCAGGGGAATGTCGCGAATGGTTTTCACGGCAGCGCCTGAAGCTAAAGTCCTTTCCCCGCCATGTAGCGGAGGAGGTCGACGCAGCGGCTCGAGTAGCCCCACTCGTTGTCATACCAGGCCAGCACTTTGACGAAATCGCCGGTCATCACTTTGGTGTAGGCCATGTCGAACATCGCCGAGTGCGGGTTGCCGCGGAAGTCGATGGATACGAGCGGCGCGGTGACGTACTCGATGATGCCCTTGAGCGCGCCCTCGGCCGCCGTCTTGAACGCCGCGTTGACGGCCTCGGCCGACGTCGGCTTGCTCACGACCACGTTCAGGTCCACGACCGAGACGTTTGGCGTGGGCACGCGCATCGCGATCCCGTCGAGGCGGCCCTTGATCTCGGGCAGGACCTCGCCGACCGCCGCCGCCGCGCCCGTCGTCGTCGGAATGATCGACAGCGCCGCCGCGCGGGCGCGCCGCAGGTCCTTGTGCGGCAGGTCGAGCAGATTCTGGTCGTTGGTGTAGGCGTGAATCGTCGTCATCCAGCCTTTGACGATGCCGAAGGACTCGTGGAGCACCTTGGCGACCGGCGCGAGACAGTTCGTCGTGCACGACGCGTTCGAGATGATCTGATGCTTCGCCGGGTCGTACGCCGTGTGGTTGACGCCCATGACGACCGTCACGTCCGGCTTCTTGCCCGGCGCGGTGATGATCACGCGCTTGGCGCCCGCGGCGAGGTGCTTGGCCGCGTCGTCCCGGTTGGTGAAGCGGCCGGTGCCCTCGAACACCACGTCCACGCCGAGCGACTTCCAGGGCAGCGCGGCCGGATCCTTCTGCGCCAGCACCTGGAACTCGTCCTTGTTCACGGTGATGCGATCGCCGGAGGCCGTGATGTCCGCGTCGAGGTTGCCGAGGATGGAGTCGTACTTCAGCAGGTGCGCCAGCGTCGCGGCGTCGGTGAGATCGTTGACGGCGACGATGTCGATGTCGCGGTGCGCCATGGCCGCGCGCATGATGTTCCGCCCGATTCTGCCGAACCCGTTGATGCCGACCTTGATGCCCATGGTTGTCCGCCCTCGGCGCGGCCCTGCCGGCGGCCGCAAACCCAGAATTCTAGCAGTATGATGCGCTGACGTGCACGCGCTCTACACCGTCGTCATCGTGGTGCTGGCGGTCCTGCTCTCGCCGTGGTTTGCGTACCAGGCGATTCGTTATCGCAAGCACATCGGCAGCCTGGCCCAGCGCATGGGGTATCTGCCGGTCAGCTTCAACCTCGACGGCGATCAGTCGATCTGGATTCATGCAGTTTCGGTGGGCGAGGCGTTGACGGCACGCGCGCTCGTGACGGATTTGAAGTCCCGGTACCCCGGCCTGCGCATTTTCCTGTCGACGACCACGCTGACGGGCCAGCAGGTCGCGCGCACGCGGCTGCCGGACGTGGACGCCGTGTTCTTCTTCCCGATCGACTGGCCGCCGTTCGTCCGGCGGACGCTGCGCCTGGTGCGGCCGCGGCTCTTCATCATGATGGAGACCGAGATCTGGCCGAACCTGCTGCGCGCCTGCCGCCGGCGCGGTGTGAAGACGATGCTGGTCAACGGCCGCATCTCGTCGCGGTCCTATCCGCGGTACCGGTTCGCGCGGCCGTTTTTCAGGCGCGTGCTCGCCGACGTGGACCGATTCTGCATGCAGAGCGAGGAGTCCGCCCGGCGGATCATCGACATCGGGGCGGACCCGGCTCGCGTGACCGTCACCGGCAGCCTGAAGTTCGACTCGCTGGAAACGCCCGCCGCCGTCGCGGCCGGCCGTGGGGCCGGGCGCGTACTCCGGTATTTCCGCCTGCCGGCGTCGCGGCTCGTCTTCATGGCCGCCAGCACGGTGAAGGGCGAGGAGGACGCGGTGCTCGCCGCCTATGCGGCCGTGCGGCGCGCGCATCCGACCGCACTGCTCGTGCTCGCGCCCCGAAAGCCGGAGCGGTTCGGCGATGCCGACGCGCTCGCGCGCGCCGAGGGCCTGCGCGTCGTGCGGCGAACCGAGCTGGCCGTAGATGCCGAGCCGCGGGCCGACGTCGTGATTCTCGACACCATCGGCGAGCTGGCGCACCTCTTTCAGGTCGCGACCGTGGTGTTCGTCGGGGGCAGCCTGGTCGATCACGGCGGCCACAACATCCTGGAGCCGGCCGTGCACGGCAAGCCCATCGTCTTCGGGCCGCACATGCAGAACTTCGCCGAGATCGCGGCGGCATTCCTGCGCGAGCAGGCGGCCGTTCAGGTGCACGACGGCGGGGCGCTGGTGACGACGGTCGTGCGGCTGATGGGCGACCCGGTGGAGCGGGCGCGCCTGGGCGCCGCGGCGCGGGCGCTCGTCGAGGCCAACCGCGGCGCCAAGCCGCGCACGCTGGATGCGATCGCGGCCGTGCTGCCGGTGGCCGGCCGCGGCAGCGTCGTGCGGATGTTCCCGGTCTAGGGGGCGATGACC
>Ga0137313_1000252_pt1 | contig 18228 bp, 12 predicted proteins | sample EasRivERMZT166_2_FD_102287 | JGI IMG/M metagenome (GOLD analysis project Ga0137313, IMG submission 102287) | Soil microbial communities from meander-bound floodplain in the East River, Colorado, USA - East River MetaG ERMZT166_2 | ecosystem: Environmental > Terrestrial > Soil > Floodplain ...
AAAGTAGAAACTTTCAGGGTTTAATCGTTGCTGTTGAACAGAAAATTAAGGGGGTAAAGTTATATGTTTTCCAATAAAAAGTTAGCAATATCCTTTTCCCTGGGGTCCATTTCTTCAAAATTTAATGACTATACCAGCGAAGTAACAAAACTACAGGCGGTTTTTAGGAACCCGGCGCTACTTAAAATTTTCTCTATACAATGCGACCTTTTTAGCCTGGGTAAGCCTTACGTTTATAACAAAAAAGGAAAACTTTTACCTGACGACATAGCTATAGACAGGATTGAAAGCCCTAACCCTATGCAGTCTATGTCTGACTGGCTTTGGTCTTATATGTTCTGGAAAATGCTAGGTAACGCCTACCTGTATATGACTAGCAACGTAGTAGAACGGGCTAACGCACCAATGTACTGGCTAGAAAGTCATAAAATTGAGTGGCCCGCCAGCCTGGATAAGCAAAAAGATAAACTTTTTCTTTCTGAAGCAAAGCTAAAACAGGTATTAACTACCCAGCTAAAGTACCGGTACGAAGACGGTACCACTATGGACCTGGTACTGGGGGACATAATGAGCGCGGCGGATCTTACCAACGGTACCGGGAACTGGTTTAAGGGCTTTTCCCGCATAGACGCGCTATATAAAATTATCAGCAATAGCGAAGTCGCACTGGATAGTAAAAACATTAGCGTACGCTACGCTGGTAAATTTCTGGTAGCGGGCACCGCGGATCCTAACGACGTAACTAAAAAGATACTGGGCACTGACGAAAAGAAGGATATAGAGGAAAAAATGAACGACGACAAAAGCGTACACGCTGTAAAAAGCCTGGTAGATATAAAGCGCTTTGTAGACGACCTTAAGGTACTTGAACTGGATAAAGCCTACCTGGCGGACTACTTTTTAATCGGCAATATGTACGGCATACCGCGCGACGTTCTGGAAGCCTACCAAAGCGCCACTTATGAAAACCAGGAAAAGGCTAGGGCGGGCCATGTTACTTACACTATGGAACCGGCAGGCGAACTACTGGGCAATATGCTGGCGAAAAAGTGGGGGTATACTGAACGCGGCTGGAAGATCTGTTTTAGCTGGGACCACTTACCTTTTACCCAGGTATTTGAAAAGGAAAGGGTAGGCATAAAGTACACGCAAAGCCAGACCCTACAGCTACTTTTAAAGCTGGGCGTACCTATTGAAGAAATTAACGCTTTCCTGGATACAGAATTTAGTATAACTGAACCCGTAGAAAATGAAGAAACCGCTAACACTGAAGCAGCTTGAAGACCTTAAAGCTGAAAAGGAAAAGAAAAAATTAACCAGTCAAATTATAATAAAAAATGCTGGAAATACCAAACCTAAAAGGTAAAGACCTTTTTGATTTTCTGGTAAAAAACGAAAAAACGTTAATAGCCCAGAAAAAATACGACCTGAAAAGGGCGGACGCATTTAGCTTTACCGGCCAGGTAGAAGATAACCGCGGCCATGCCGTAAAAGCCAATATAGGAACGCTGGCGGGTAAAACGGAATTGAATGTAACCAGCGTAATTAATACTACTAACTGGTACGACAGCCACGGGGACGTCCATATAAAAGGGCTATGGAAAAAAAGCCTTTCTGAAGTAAAAGGCCTGTACTTACTTCAGGAACACTCTATGAGTTTTAAGGGTATTATTTCAGACGAAGTACAGGCGTATACAAAGTCTATTTCCTGGAAGTCTTTAGGCGTAGACGCTGACGGCAGCACCGAAGCGCTGGTATTTAACAGCTTGGTACGCCAGGGCCGCAACGGGTATATGTTCGAACAGTATCGGGACGGGTTTGTAAAAAACCACAGCGTAGGTATGCGGTACGTAAAGCTGGACCTGGCGCTGAACGATGAAGACTACCCGGCTTATAAAGAACTTTGGGACAAATATATAGACGGCATAGCTAACCGCGCGGACGTAGAAGAAATGGGTTATTTCTGGCCGGTTACCGAAGCTAAAGTAGTAGAAGGTAGCGCCGTCCCTATTGGATCCAACGTAATAACACCAACACAAAGTGTAAAAAACCAGCCGCCTGCGGGCACTGGCGCAACGGGGGCCGCTAACCGCACCCGCGTAAAAGCTGAACTAAATAAATTATTATCACTAACAAAAACAGTAGTAAGATGAAACGTACTTTTTTTAAGTTACCACAGCGCCCGGTAAGCTACGCGCCACGGATTAAAAGCCGTAGGCTTCAGCTAGGTATAGGCCGCCACAATGTAGCCTATAAGTCCGACGCGCCCGCGGCAGAACCGCTGACTGAAGAAGAAGCCATAGCGGAAATAGGCAAACAGGTAGAAGGGTTTAAGGCTATCCTGGGAGAAAAAGCAGATAAAGCGCAATTTGAAACCCTGGCGCAACAACTTACGGACCTGTCCAGCGGCATTAAGAAAATGGAAGCCGCGCAGATAACCGAAAGTATTAACGCTATTAATAAGGCGAATGAAAGTATCCACAAGCAGATACTTGAACTACAGGAAAAAGCCCTTGAAGAAAAAGAAGCCGAAAAAGGAAAGACCAAAAAGAAAGGGATAGTTTCTACCCAGGACGTAGAAGCTTTCGTAAAAGAAACTTTCGGCAGTATCAGTAAGACTGAACAGAAAAAAACGAAGTCCGAAGCCAGTATAGAACTGAATACAAATAAGGCAGCGGAAAACTTTATGAGTGCTACTTTCTTTGAAGGTGGCCCGGATACTGACCCCACGGCTTTTACTGGCCGTTTCGTAGATCCTACGTTATACCAACGCAGGCGGAAAACGAACTTAATTTTAGACTACTTTACTATCCAGACCATAGGGGTACCTACGCTAGTCTTTTTAATTAAAGTAGAAGACGGCAGCGACGGCGACAGCTTAAGCGGCGACAGCGGCGGCGCAGAGTGGATAACCTGCGGCGACGAAAAGCCTCAGCGGTCTTTCCGGGTTACTACCGGTACGGCTAACGCTAAAAAGGTAGCAATTTTCGGAACTGTAGACGACTGTTTGCTACAGGACGTACCCAGCCTGGAAAGGTGGATACGCGAAGATTTCATGGACGAAATGAGGGAAGAAATAAACGACGGACTTTTGAACGGTAACCCGGCATTAAACCCGGACCAGCCCGAAGGTCTAAAGCTTAACGCTACCCAGTTTACGGCCACGCCTGGTTATAATAACAAATTTGTAGCGTCCAGTACGAACTACATAGACCAGCTTATAGCGACTTTTGCGACTATGCGGTACCGTAAAGAAGAAGCCGGTATAGCCTTCGTTTCTTCAGACGTCTGGTACATGATCCAGCACTTGAAAGACAGCGAACTGCGTTACCAGAATAATACTTTGGTGTATACCAATAACCTGGGCCAGCTTTATATCGCAGGCGTATTGATTGTACCGGTAGACCAGGAAGACATACCCAGTACGCACCTTTTAGTAGTTGGTAAAGATCTGGGCTTTAAGATCTACGCCTACGGGCCTATGGTTTTTGAGCGCGGGTTAAATGCTGACGACTTTAGGCATGACCGGACAAGCTTTAGAGGCTTCCAGCGTTTCTTAACCTTCATACCAGAACAGCGTGAAAATTCTGTTTTGTATGACACCTGGGCGAATATCCAGGCGGGTATAGAAGCGTAAAATTCTAAACCGTTAATTAAAACCTCTAGTATATGACAAACAAGGAAAAGAAAACCCGCATTGTAACGTTCAAAGAGGACTACCGTAGCAAAGCGGGGGGACCAGACAGCCAGCCGATTTATCGGAAGGGAAGCGTACACGCTATACACCATTTAGTAGTTAAAAGCCTACAGGCTAAAGGCGCTAAAATGGACGTAGCGAAGTACGACCCGGAAGCGGCAATAAAAAGGATTAAAAGCCAACGGGAAAAACCAGTTAAATGATTATTGACCAGTCATACTTCGTTAGACGTTTAAATGTGCCCCAGGTAGGTAATACCGAAGGGCTGGACGACTTGAACGGCTATATAGAACAGTACGAACCTGAATACTTAAAATGTGTACTGGGTTTTGATCTATGGAAAGCGTTTAACGAAGGTATAGACGGGTCCGGGCTGCCAGACGTTCAGCGCTGGATTGATTTACTGGAAGGCGCGGAATTTAGCCAGGGGGGCTGTACGTACTACTGGCCCGGCTTTAAGCCGGTAACCGGTCCGCGTATTAGCCCTATAGCCTATTACGTTTTTTGGAATTTCGCGGACGCTAAAGAAATAGACTTCACGCTGGCGGGTTTTGTAGTTAGTAAAACTGACAACAATAGAACCGTTAGCGGGGTCTATCCTTTAGTCTACGCCTGGAACCGTATGTGCGACCTTAATAAGATCCTTTACCGCTTTCTGAAGGTTAATAAAGCAGCTTACCCGGAATGGAAAATCTGCGCTTGTCCATGCGACGACGTAGACCACTGCGGTTGCGGCTGTAATTGCGACCCCAGGACCCCGAAGGGCTGCGGCAACTTGTTTGCAAAAATCAATTCTTTAGGATTATGAAACCGCCCGTAAGAATAGCAGACGACCTAATACGCCAGGTAGTAAACGCTACCAGCGTGAAGGTATTAGCTACCCTTCAGGCGGTAGACCCGTTAATAACCGCGGTACATTATCAGTATGGACATTATAACGACGTTAAGGAAAGGCTTTTACAAAAAGGAAAGACAGATAAGCCTAACCGGTACCCGCTTATAGTGTTATTCGAAGACTTCAGAGTACTGAACAGGGTGCCTGGTATCTTTGGTATAGCTGACGTTAAGATAATAATACTACATACCAGTAGTAAAAGTTATACACGCCAGCAAAGGGAAGACAGCGTATTTAACCCGGTACTTGTACCGATTTACGAAGCCTTCCTAACACAGCTAAGGGTACGCGGTTTTTTTATGCAGTATGGACCTTTTAAGCATACCCGCATAGACCGCCCGCACTGGGGCGACCCAGGGCAGTACCAAAATAACGGGTATTTATTCGACGAAGTTTTAGACGGTATAGAGTTAAGCGACCTAACGCTACAAACCTATTTTAATAATTGCGTAATTGCATAAAATAACCAAAAATGGAAGGTTTAAACAAAATTTTTTGCGGGTCTGATACCAAAAATACCGGCATTTGTGAGTGCTTTTTCGACCCCCGGTTAATTATTGGTGCCATAATAACCCCGCTTAGTCGCGTCTTTACGTCCGACGAATTGCTGGACGCAAATATCCAGGCGACTTTAGAAGCTGCGGTACTGGCGGCCAGCGCCAACCGTATTCAACCGTTTCAGCCTTTTGAGGCCATAACGGATAACACGGAAGACCCAGTAAGGCAGACCTTTGGATACGGTACCGTTAAGACGGTCCGCGAAGGTAAATATAACTGGGCTTTTCAATTTATTAACGGGGGGCTTAACCTGTCTAACGCCCTGCGGACCTATAACGGGCTTATCGGTAAGTACGGGGTAATGTTTATCGAAAGCAATAACACGTTAATAGGTACCAGTAAAAAAGACGCAAACGGGGACTGGGGCCTGGCGCCTATTAAGCTTTCAGATATGTACGCGCGCCCGTGGCGCCCGTCTGATGGTACCAACGTAACAAATTACACCTGGGAAGTATCCTTCGACCCGGTTTATATTAACGAAAAGATAGCCTTTAAAAAGGTATCCTTCGACAGCTATCTACTGGCTGAACTGGTAGCGCTGGAAGACGTTAAGTTAAGCTGGATTGACGAAGGAACTGAAGGCGGTACCGAAGTTACGGTAGGCGCAGAGACAGACTGCGGTAGTACTAATTTTTACGACCTGTTTAGCGCTGAAATGGCCCAGATAGGGGCGTGGGTAGTAAAAGACAGTACCGGCGAAGCGAAGACCATAGCCACGGTAGTAGCTGACCCTAATACCGAAGGCTGGATAATTACGCTGGGCGGTGGCGACGTTTGGGCAGACGGGGACACGGTAGAATTTGCCGAGCCTTCAGTACTTGCGGCTAACCCTATTAACGTAAGCGGGTACGACAGCGACATTTTAACCGCTAATTTTGGAAGTTAAGGTTTAATAGCTGTATGTAGAAAGGGCGGCCCGTAAGCCGTCCTTTTTTGAAAATTATGTATACCACGCCCGCGGATATGTTAGACAATTTACAGCGGTTACCGCTGGACTTTGTTATGCAACACGCTATGGAAAAAACAGGCGACGAAGCCGTAAACCAGCAACGCTTACAACTGGCGCAGGGGTTACAAAGTAACGACCAATACCTACCAGATTATTCTTTTCGTTCAGTCTTCCAATACGGAAAGGAACCCGGACCAATAAAGCTTTACGATACCGGCGCGTATTACCGCGGCTACAAAATAGACGTAAGGGAAGATATTTTCATCCTGGACAGTACAGACCACAAAAGCGAAATGCTGAAAAAGCGGTACGGGCCGGACATAGCAGGGCTGGGCAGCGAAGCGCGTAGTAATTATATCCTAACTTTAAGACCGGTATTTATTAATGAAGTGAAAACATATCTACAGTGAGTTACGAAAAAATGAAGGATCTATATATCTGGCTTTGGGGCCGCCCCGGCATAGTACCGGGGACCTGGACGTATAAGAAGCTTATTATTTTAACGCATAGATTAAAGCAATTAGAAAAAAGCGTAGCCCGGCGCAGTCGGCCAGTCGGCAAATATGATATTTTATGACAGCGTATAAGGTTAAAATGTCCGAATTTATAGCGTGGTTTTTAGAAGAAATACCACGGCCGGAATACTGGGACGACCTGTACGCGGAATACATAAGCCTGCGGGAAAACAAGTCCAGCCTTTACATACTGGGGCTTATAAAAGAAATAACTTTTTTGAAAGCAAAGTACCAGATAATAGAACAGGCTTGCGAAATGCTTACCGTCTGCTTCAGGTCAAATATTTTTGACCAGGCTAAAGAATTGATAGCCGTACTGCGGCTGTATAGTTTTAGACAAGCCTTTCCAATGGATAATGAAATATTTTTCAGCCGGGACATACGCGCGGTACTTTCCTTAAACAAAAAATCTATATCTACCTGGGGGCGTAAAGAAAAGGAACTTGAAGACTTTCAGACCAAACACGCGGGTAAAGCCTGGGACCGTAAAGGTTTTTACGTCTGGGCTATAACGCTGGGGGAACATCAAGGATACCGGGTAGATCTGGACGTAGTAACCGTAGCCGAATGGGTAACCATGCTTAACCAATATGAGAAATACTGCGAAGTAGTTAACGCGCAACACAATAGTAAAAACTATGGCAAGCGTAAATAGGATAGACAGCGTATACGACGTAGCGGCCATAAAAGCCGAACAGGAAAAGGTAGAAGCTTTCGTAAAAGCCAGCGTACAGGCTATTAAGGACGCCCGGGCGCAATCTATAGGCTTTAATATTGATACTAAAAGCTTTTCGGACTACGCCAAAAACGTAAAGGAACTGGAAAAAGTATTGTCGGCTATGACTAAGGTTAGTACGGACGCGGTAAAGGCGTCTACCTTACTGGCCAAACAAAAAGAAGCCGAAGCTAAAGCCATGCTGGCTACGCAAAAAGCCACGGTAGCAGCTACTAAAGAAACGGAACGCCAGGCAGCGGCCACTAAGAAAGCGGCAGACGCAGCCGAAAAATTAAGGGGGCCGTATGCTTTACTTTCTGCGGCTTTCCTGGCAGCGGCAAAGCGCGCCAAAGATCTGGGCGCCGAATACGGGACGCTGGATAAAAGGGCGCAAGCAGCCGCCAAAGAAGCCAATAACTTAAATAATAAGCTTAAGGCTATAGATAGCAGTATAGGCAATCACCAGCGAAACGTAGGTAACTATAGCAGCGCGCTGGACGGCGCAGCCGGTAAGGTAAAAGGGCTGGCTTTCCAACTTTTAGCGCTGGCGGGGCTGGGGTCTTTCTTTTCCGGGGCTATAGATGAATTTGTAGAAATGGACAAAAACGTCCGAATACTTCAGAATACTCTATCTAACGTAGGCGTACCCGAAGCTTTCGACCGTATAAGCAATAAGGCAGACGAACTGGCTAAGAAGTTTAAATTTATAGATAACGACGCTATACTAAAAAGCTTTAACCAGCTTATAGTCTATGGTAAGCTGACCGAAGACCAGATAAACCAGCTTATACCTGTTATTATTGACTTTGCTACGGCGCAGGGTATAGACTTACAAAGCACCACCAGCACAGTTATAAAGGCGCTGGAAGGTAACGGCAAAGCCTTAAAAGAATATGGTATAGACATTAAGGACGCCAAAAATACTACTGAAGCTTTCGGTATTGTTATGGACCAGTTAGCGCCGAAGGTAGAAGGCGTGGGCGAAGCCTTCGGGGAAACCGCGGCAGGCGGTCTGGCCGCAGCCAGGCAGGGGCTAAAGGATTTACAGGAAAGTATAGGTGCGAAGCTTTTACCACTGCTTGTATTTTTCCTGGACGGGGTTAATAAAATAATAACCGGGCTGCAATATTTAGGCGAAACGGCGCGCCATGTTTTCGACGACGTAAGCGACCTTTTTAGCGGGGACTTCGGGGTACTTTTTGGCAAAGGGGAAAGCCAGCTAAAGCGTACCGCTGAACAGATGGAAAGGATAGAAAAGCTGGCGGCTAAAGGGCTGGCAAAAGTAGCGCTGGAAGGTAGAAGCGCAGGCGAAGCCATAAACGAACTTAACCAGCGGCTGGTTATCCAACAAACCGCAGCCGAAAAAGCCCGGAAAAATCTTTCCGGGGTATTCAGTACCGAAGACGTAAAGCGCTATGAAAAAGCGGTAAGGGTTACCAGGCTGGCGCTACAGGAACTTTTTAACACGGGCGGTAAAGGGGTACTAGGCAGCGGGGACCCAAACAAAGCTTTTACCACGCCAGGCGCCAAAAAAGCTACCGCTAAAGCGGATACTTCAGCTTTCGACACGCTTAAAGCTAACATAGAACTAGATAAAGAATTTGATCTTAAGCGGCTGGAAAATGATAAATTAAGCTACGCTGAACGCCTGGCCGCGCTGGCTGCCTTCGGAGAAGACAGTGAACGGCTTATAATAACCCAGGCAGACCATGAACTACAAAACGCGGATCTTACCGCAGACCAGCGGGTAAAAATTGAAAACGATAAAAATAACGCGCTTATACGTCTGGCCCAGGATCTGGGGGAAAAGTTGGCAAAAGTAACTATCCAGAACTTTAAAGTAGACAGTACCAAACTGGCCGAAAGCGTAAAAGGGCTGCCAAAGGAAATACAAAAAGCTTTAGACGAAGCCGACAAAGCCCAGAAAGCTTTTATAGCAAAGCGCGCCGAAGATATAAAGCAGCTTAAAGCCGATATTACAGACGCGTTAATTAACCTGGCCAGCGAAATACATGGCTTTTTCTTTGACGTTTTTACTAACGCTATAGAACGGCAGAAAAATGAAATTCAGGACCAAATAGACCTACTGGAAACGCAGAAACAAAAAGACATAGAAGTAGCTAACCAGACCATAACCAACGCCCAGGAAAAGGCAGACGCTATAACAGTCATAGAAGCCCGCGCGGCGGCAAAGCGGCAACAACTGGAACTTAAGCAGCGCCAGTTAGACCAGCGAAAAGCGCAATTCGAAAAGGCGCAGACAATAGCAAATATAGTGCAGACTACCGCGCTGGCCGTGGTGGGCGCGCTGGCACAAGTAAAGACCCTGGGGCCGTATGCTATAGCTTTGGCAGCTATAATAGGGGCTTTAGGTGCTATACAGATAGCCCGCGCTGCGGCTGCGCCTATACCCAGATACGCTGAAGGTACCGAAGGGCACCCGGGCGGGCCTGCGGTAGTAGGGGACGGCGGCCGGTCTGAAGGCGTTTTACTGCCAGACGGTAGCTATTATAAGACGCCAGCTACAGACACGCTGGTAAATTTGCCCCGCGGGTCCAAAGTTTATAAGGATTATAACCAGACAATACGACCCAGCTTTACCGCCCCGGATACTACCGAAGAACTTCGGCAGGGCTTCGGGCAAGTAGTACGGGCTATAAAACTTATACCCCAGCCAATTATCCGGGCTGAAAGGGCTTGGACGCAGGCACATAAAACGGGGTCAACTTTTAGAAACTATATAAACCGGTCAATATAAAAAAGTTTCTTTTTTTCCTGGTACTGGCAGACGGGCGGACGTTAAGCATAGTTAACGGCGTTGTAACCGCTACCGCTATGCCCAAAGCCTTACCACAGGCGCCAGACGGTAACCAGGAAATAGCCATAGGCTGGGAACGGTCCCCCACGTACTACGGAAATATTCGTAATTTTTCCCTGGCGCTGGGCTTTGTTATGGACGCGGCTAAGATCCTTCGCGACCTTTGGTATAAAAATAACATAGACTACGAACTGTATTTAACAGTTAAACGGCTTACCTACGAAAATAACGGGGCTACTTATAAGGAATATTATAAGCAGCTATACCGCGGCCAGCTAGACTTTTCGACCAGTAACGACGACCAGGGCGGTTTTAGGTTTAACATAGGTATAATGGAAGGCGGGCTTCAGAAACTTTTGAAAGCCAACGAAGGGACGGTATACGAAATACCTTTCGACTTTGACGCCAAAAATATACACATGGACGGTATGTTTATTAACGGCATATTTACATGGTTTATACCTGAATTTAACTACCCTGGGGGCGGTAACCCAGCCATGTATAGGCAGGGTGGCAGCGATAACCCGGTACCCGGTCTGGGGGTATTCGACGTACCGTATAGCTTTTGGGCAAGTCCTTTTCCAGATAGTACAGAGTTTTTTATGTATGCCAGCCAGGATATAAACGACATACACGTAACTGGACTTTTTACAAATGTTAATCCGCAAACCGGACCGCCCGGTAACGTAGAAATACAACTACGTATGTTTAATACGCTTACCCAGACAAGTTTCGTATTCATACCTTTAGTACCACCAGGGTCTTACCCGGCGGGGTCGAACTTTGTAATAGATGAAACCTTTAACCTGGTAGCTGGGGACCGGGTTTTTTTACAATTTGGATCTAACCCAATGCTGGGCGAAGGTACCCTAACTTTTACGGTACGGTCTAAGCCGCTTACTTCAGTTATACAAGGTTTTACTTTGTACGACACGGGCAGAAAGCTGGTAGAAAAAATGACCGGTAGCGCGGGTAATTTCGAAAGTACTTTACTGGCGGACCTTATAGCGAATTTCGGTACTGAAATAATACTAACCAGCGGGGACGGGGTTAGAAGTCTGGCTGGCGCAGCGCTGAAGACCAACTGGCGCGACTACTGGGAGTTTGTTCGTATAGTCGTAAAAGCCCAGTCAACTACTACCGATAAGATACGGATAGAAGACCTGGTAACCGCCTACGATAATACCCAGACGCCTATACCCCTGGGCGAAGCAAAAGGGCTAAAAGTAACGCCCGCTATAGACTTAATGGGTACCAGTATTAAGGTAGGACACCAGGACCAGCAAATAGACGACACGAATGGAAAGTACGATTTTAATGGTAATATGGTTTTTACCACACCTGTAAAAGGAATACCGGACAAGCAAATAGACTTACAGACCCCTTACAAAGCCAGCCCGTACGAAATAGAACAGACCCGGGCTAATTATGACGGTAAATTAACTACTGATAAAAATAGTGATAATGATGTATTCGCTATAGCCGCTTTACCAGACACGGCTAACAATAGTTTTGATACGGTGGGTAGTTTTCACGCAGACGGCGCCCCACTGGCCCCGGGCGAACCGCTTATATCTATTGTAGCAGCTAACCCACAGATACGCGCGGGTATGAAGATACGTATAACTGGTAGCACGTTAAACGACCAGGATTTAACGGTTAAAAGTGCAAGCCCCTGGTTTTTCGGGCAGCTAATAGTAGTTAACGAAGCGCTGGTAGACGAAGCGGGCGTAAATATGACTATAGAAATACTGGAAGGGCAGTATTATACACTGGATCGTAGTATACCGATAACCCAGCTTATAACCCCCGTAGACGTAGACCCGGCTATAAAAGATACTATTTTTAATATACCGCTTACGCCTAAAAGAATATTGATACGGCAGGCAGACTGGCTGGCGGGCTTGCTGTATAACTACGCGCCTGGGGCTTTGGTCTTTAGTTCAGCTAACCGGAATAAAGAACTAATAGCCGGGGGCATAGTAGAAAAGGCAGACGTACCAATAGCTAACTTGGGCGCGCCTATGTTTAAGCCGTATTATTTCGAATTTGACGACACCAGCCCAGTAGATATGGTTGAAATTTTGGCAGCGCAGCCGAACCCGGTTTTTAGTTTCACATGGAAAAATATTTTATATAAGGGCTTTTTTATCCGCGGGGGCATAGCGTTAAACGACCTGGAAGAGCAGACTTTTAAACTTTTGGCCACGCCTGACACAGATTTATTACCTTTAATTTCGTAAATGAATATCCTTTACGACCCATATCTAAACCCGGTAAAGTTTCATAAGCTGGATAACGTACAGTTACCCAACTACGTAAGCCGGTTTATGGACGACTGGGCTTTTAGGCGGACTATACAGCCCTGGGAACAAAAACTTTGCTTTTACCAGCCCTGGCTACAGTCCGACATAATTAATATTCAATATACTTCTAACGTAGCCCCTATTATTTTCCGGCTTTATAACGAAAAGGGTTACTTACTGTTAACCCAGGCTATGGACACGGTAACCCAGGACGAACTACAGCCGCTTTTTTTCGTACGGGAAATAGCAATAAACCTGGCCAGCTTCGACCCGGGGCTATACTTTTTTACGCGCGACGTAGCTGGGGTTATAACTTATAGCGAACCTTTCGAAATACACGCGGCCGAAGACGCGGACGAAGTATTTTTGGAAAACCACGATCCTACCCTTTATTTAATTTACAATCACTACGAACCGGTGGGCGGTATTAAATTCTTTACCGGCTTCCAGGGTACCTTACGTATACCAGCCATACTGCGGTACAAGTCGCCAGGGTCTAAAGACAATATTTACGAAGACCAGCTACTAAACGAAACCCTTATAAATTCAATACCGTACAGGCTTTGGGAACTTATTTTGGGCGGAAACTACGGCGTACCGCCCTGGTTTATTGACAGGGTAGCCCGTATTTTCAGTCTTTCGGACGTAAGTATAGACGGGCGGCTGTTTACGAAAAATGAAGGGGCGAATTTTGAGCCGTCAATACTGGACAGCTACCCTATGCGGGGCTGGCTTTTGGAACTACGGGAAAAATTGAACAGGGATAGCGTAATAACTGAAGACGAAACAATAATACAGGGTATAGCGGCCGCGGCTTTGCTTATAGATAATAAGGGTTTTGGCATAGACGGCGGACCTACTGAATACCAGCAACTAGAATATCTACAATAATGCCTTTCGGATTTTTAAATATTAGCCACAACTTCGCGGGAAACCCGGATTTTGTTATAGTAGAGTGGGTCCGCAGTACCGCGCAGGGCGTACCAGTGGTAGGACACGTTACCGGTACTGGTCTGGTAGGTGGGCAGAACGATACAGACCAGACCCAGGTATACTACCCGGCGCCACACGTTAACGAACAGTTACAAATAATTGAACTACCGCGGGTATGGTTTTTAGTCCGTTTCTGGCAATCCAGCGACGGCGTGGCGAAGGATCTGCTTTTACTTACCATAGCTGGAAACGCAAAGACCGGGGCTACTTATCCTATAACCCGGCTGGAATACGTAGTAGACCGCGGTTATAATAATAACTTTCCGGTAGTAACTGAAGGGGTCTGGTCCGACCCAGTACAGGACGACACAGGACTACGCGACACCCGGCTATATAACCAAAACTACTGGATAGAAGAAAGGGGCACCGCTTCGCTACTGACTTCCGAATATACAGACCGCAGCGACGACGGCGGGGGTTTTGATTTTGTGGACGCGTTTAAAGTTATGAACAGCGGGGCTGTTTACGTTGTATATATAATTGAACGGGTAGAAGCGGCCGGGGACGACAGCGGCAGCGGGGTAAGTGATGATGAAATTTATATACTTGACACTGACCAGGCTTTTAACCCGGTAACTATGGCCACGCGTACGCTTATAGCTGACGGGGCTACTACAGTTTTAACCCTTTCCTTTGGCCCGTTATCCGGCATAGCGGACAGTCGTTTTAAGCTTCAGACCCACGGGGGCGCGCAGCGTAACGTAGTTCTGGATCTGGACGCAGGCGATACCGTAGACTTTATGGGGGCGGCTGTAAATCAAATAATTTTAGGCAACGGCGAAGAAATAGAAATACTTATAAAAGGCGGGGTTATGTACGTCTTAATGCACGATACAAACCACGAAAGGCTAGGTCAAATTATTTGGGCTTATAAACAACTTATTAACAGTCTGAAAGCCGACGGTACTTTGCTGGCGCTGGCAGACTACCCGCGGGTAGCTGAACTTATTAATAGCTTACCGGCTGCCAGCGTCGTTTCAGAAGTTACCTGGCAAACAAGTTTTTTATTTCCGGACGGTCAGACCGGCTACCCGAATAAAGGTAAATTTATGTCGGACGGTACAAATTTCAGGACGCCAGACTGGCGGGACAGATCCGCTAAAGCGGTGCCCCTGGTAGATGGAAGCTGGCCTGGCGGTACGTACCAACACGACGCGGTAAAAGGACACGACCATGAAATGAGGGGCGGCTTTGGCTTTGGGCAGTACGACGGCGGCGGGAATACGTTCTGGCGTATAAGAAATACTACGGACCCTTTCGTAGCCGACGACATTATGGCAACTACCGGGGACGCGGACAACAAAGTAAAAAGTATTTTGCTTTATCCTTTAATTTGTATATGAAAAAACTACTAATTTTCTGCGTACTATTGGCCGGGCTTAACGCTTCAGGTCAGACAAACTACGGCTATACTTACATAGGCCAGCGGTATGAATGGCTGGCGGGTCTGTTTAAAGCGCTGGGCTTACCTGTAGGGGACAGCGCCCGCTTTCAGACAGGGCAGCACCAACGCCAGGGGGCGGTATACATGGACACGGTTAACACGTCTGGAAGTCCTAACGGTTTTTATATTTACGAAGATCCTACCGGGGGTACCGCGCCTTTTTGGAACCTTCAGCGGTCTAATTTTCAGATATGCCAAAATAGACTACTTACGCCCTGGTCCGTAAGTTGGCAGGGTACCGGGTTTAACTTTAGCGTACACGGCGGCCAGCCTACTGGCCAGGGGTCTTATCAGATAGGCTGTACTTTCTATACTGCGGATAGTATAACCGTAACGCTGGCAGCTTCAGACCCTACGCTGGAACGTATAGACGTTATCTACTTGGACGCTACAGGGGTACACGTACGACAGGGGGACTATGCGACGCCAGGAACCGCGCAGAAACCCAGTATAACGCTGGACGAAATAGAGTTAACTTTTGTAACCGTTTCGCCGGGGACCACTACGCCCACACTAACCCAGCTTATAGTCTGGAATGAAAACACGGAAAGCGTAGTAAGCAGCAACGGCGTAGCTTTTGACGCGAATAATTTAACTAACGTATTTGTAGGTCTTAAGTCTGTAAACGTCTCTAATATAAACCATAACAAAGTAGTTGACTTTACAAAAACGCTGGCCACTACCTGGAATATTTTAGGTTACGACGGTTTAGTAATAGGTATCCAGCTTAAGCCGACCATGCCCGTAAATACTAGCTGCCAGATAGGGGTATCTTTAATAGTAGGTACCACTGTAGTGGGTACTGAAGTACTGATACCAGTTACAAAAACTAATAGCAGTACTTACCAGCAATTAACTATACCGCTTTCAGCTTTCGGTAACCTGACAAATACCAGTATACCCACGGTAAGAATACGCTATTTATTTCCAACGGCGCCCGCTTCTATCTACGCGGGTTTTTACCTGGACTATATTTATTTTGTAGACGGGCTTACGCAGCCCGCCCAGACGCCAGCTACTTTTACTTTGACCATGCCCACGGGCTTTACGGTTAACCCTACCAATACGCAGCAAAGCCCTGGTACCTGGAACGTAACGACCCAGACAGCTTTGCCCGGCCAGTACTATACTAAAGAAGGCTGGGTAACCTTACCTTTTGCGTCTATTGCGGTAGGAACGCTGGACGGGCAGGCTAAAAGCGTTAACGGGGGTACTATTTTCCAGGATAGCTTATTTTTCCAGAAAGCAGACAGTAACTACTACGGCTTAATGTCCCCGGAACATTATATAAAGCTAAATAGAAACGACAGCGTAACCAATGGTACGCCAGGGGACACGCTACTGGTAAAGGTTAGTGATAGTCTTCTATTAATTAAAAGCTTAATAGCCGGTACCGGGGTTACTTTTGACGTAGGCGCGGATAGTATTGTAATTAACGCCAGCGCCGGGTCTGGTACGGCTGGCGAAGGCATAGCTATAAGCGGGGACAGTATACACCTGGGGGGTACTATACCGGCGCCCGCTACAGGCTTCAGCCAGTGGCGCGACGTTAACACTAACCGTAAAGGGCTTATTATTCGAAACGGGACTATAGCCGACCTGGCAGACCCAGGCGGCGCTACGTGGGATTTTGGCCAGAAAGTCTTTGCCCCGGTACAAATATTAAGCGCGGATACAATAACAGCAAACGACGTAGACCCGCCTACCGCTGCGGTCCCGTGGTCTGGCTTATTTGCGCGAAGGGAAATATACTACGCGGACGGTATTATAAGGACCCAAAAAATTTTCGGCCACGACTTGCAAACTGTCTGGAATTTTAAAGACAGTATAAGCAAAAACACACAAGGCGGGGACTATAATAACGGTATAAAATTTACAAATGAGTACGCCCCCAGGGGTACCGGTAGACAGGGTATAAGGGCTTCGCATGGAACTAATCAAAACCTTAGCCGAAACTTTGGCGACTACGCGGTACTGTCAACTACATATCTTAATAACACGGTAAGTAACTATATTAAAGTTAATGGGCACCTAGGGGGCTTTAATTCCTATCTTGTTATGGGGGTTAATAATCCAGATACCCTAGCTAAATGGATTTATTACGGTACTGGTAACTTTTTGGGCGCTAACAGTAATGTAGGTATAACCTATGATTTCGCGCCTTCAGGTAATTGGCTGCCCACGGTTGTGGATAGCGCCTATGGCTGGTTTGATACGGTACGGGTTAAAAGGCATTATTGGGCAAATAAAACTGTTATAGGCCCGTCTGTAGGTACCGCTAATACCTGGTCAAGTACAGACCAGCTTAAGGTACTGGGTAACCTGGCTACTACTGACAGTATGCGACTGGGTAAAGCTTCGCCTATAGGGGACAGTACCGGCATGGACTGGGTATTAAGACAGCGGACAGACGGCGCGCTGTTTAGAATAAACGCCAGCGATATGGCCGCGTTTTTTAGTGGCGGAACCGGGGGGCTTGACGACGTTCTGGCCGTGGGGCAAGTTTTAACAACAGACAGAAGTTCTGACGGGGGCGCCTTTACATGGCTACACACAGCCGCGCCTACTACGTCATACTCATTTAATGTTTATAACACTGCCCCGGTAGCGTCCGGGGGCGCGTTTAATGCTTTCGCAACCGGAACCACTTCGGAAGCAATTTTCGGGCAATCAATGAAATTTTACGGGGTACGGGGAAAAACATTTTCTTCCAGTGCCACGGCGGCCGGGAGATTTGAAAAGGATAACAGTACTGCAAATAGTGTTGAACCTGTACTGGATCTTACCAGGATAGTAGAAAGCGCAATAGCGACGCCAGGCGCGACGGGTATAGGCGGGGCTATAGATATGTATTTGGAAAATGATAACGACGACGAAATAGTAAAATCTAATAGAGTAATTTGGAAATATACCGACGCTACTAACGGGTCTGAAGATAGCGAATTTCAATTTTGGGGGTTAGTAAATGGGGTTATGACACAATTCGGGGCTTTAGGTAGCGGCGGATTTGGCGGCACACAAGGACTACAGGACGTTATAACCGTAGACCCAGTATTAACAACTAATAATACAATAACTAACGGCGCAAATATTTTAACCTTAACGGGTACAGATGCGGGGCTAACTTCTGCGGACGGGGTATTAATAGTTAATAACACAACTACGCCCGCAGCTAATAATGCAATAGTAGCTACTGCAACCGGTACAAATAGCCGGGGCTTTTCAGGCTATGCGGTTGACGGCGTAGGCGTATACGGCGAAGGCGCGGGCGGGGTATTTGGTCTGGGCTTATCTACTGGCGTAGGTGTATACGGCCAGTCTACTGACGGGCCAGGGGG
>Ga0137313_1000259_pt1 | contig 17909 bp, 10 predicted proteins | sample EasRivERMZT166_2_FD_102287 | JGI IMG/M metagenome (GOLD analysis project Ga0137313, IMG submission 102287) | Soil microbial communities from meander-bound floodplain in the East River, Colorado, USA - East River MetaG ERMZT166_2 | ecosystem: Environmental > Terrestrial > Soil > Floodplain ...
CCGGCGGCGAGTTCGGGTACGCGCGCATCGAGCCGGAGCAGTTCGACCTCCTCGAAGCGGAGGGTGCGACGCCGCGCACGATCGCGGTCGGGCCGCCGCGGACGCTGCGTATCCAGGTCGTCGATCCCGACGGCACGCCGCAGGCCGGCATCCCGATCGTGGTCGAGGCCGAGCCGGCGTACTACGTCGATGGCGGCGGCCCCTACGAATCGCGCGCTCCGGACGGGATCGTCGAGCTGCCGGCGGCGGACCTCCTGTTCGAGTCGGCGACGCAGGAGATCCTGGTCCGGGTCGGCCTCGTGCTGCGCCAGGCGGTGACCGCGACGGTGCGTCGCGAGCAGCTCGACGGCCCGCCGATCCGGCTCGTGCTTCCGCCCACCGGCCGCATCGACGTGAGCGTCGTCGGTCGCGACGGCGCGCTCGTGCCGGTGACGGGAGAGCGATCGCTCGATCTGTTCGTCGCTCCGGTCGACGGAGTGGCGACGGCGAAGAACCGCGACACCTTGGGCTCCACGACGCTCCAGGTCGAGAACGGCCGCGGTCACGTCGATCCCGTCGACCTCGGTCTGCTCGTCGAAGGCACCTGGTGGTTCGAGGAGTGCAACCTCGCGGTCGGCTCGGCGCGCGGCCCGACGCGGCCGGGCGAGACGACGGAGCTGCGGCTCGTCGGCGGCGATCCGCTCGCGGAGATCACGGGGATGGTCGTCGATGCGCAGGGAGCGCCCGTCGCGAAGCAGCGGCTGCGGGTGAAACTGCTGTTCCGGTCGGAGCACGAAACGTGCGGCAGCTGGGGCCACGACCTCACGGGGGCCGACGGTTCGTTCCGGTTCGTAGTCCCCCAGCCAGGGACGCCGCCGATTCTGTGGGACGGCGCGGACGCCGAATTCAGGATCGAGAAGCTCGAAAGCGGCTCCGGCTTCTCGATGCACGCCGCGGTCGCATTCGGACCGGAGCTCGCGCGCCACGGCGGCTCTCTCGGTCGGGTGGTGCTTTCGCCTTGTGCGCGGATCGCGTCGGGAATCGTCGTCGACGAGGCCGGAGAGCCGGTCGCGCAGACCGCCGTGACGTTGCAGTACCGCAGCACATGGAAGACGCTCATGCGCGCGCGCCCGGGCGGCGAACTCTGGAACGACCGCCTCGACGAGTGGTACTCGCGCAGCGACGCCGACGGGCGCTTCGAGATGCTCGGGGATCCGGGCGAGGGCGAGTTCGAGCTCGTGCCGCGCAACTCGCAGTTCAAGGACGCGGAACCGGTCCCGATCGAGTTGGGCGCCACCGACGTCCGGCTCGTCCTGAAGTGCTGGGCCTGCCTCGTCGCGCACGTCGAGCTCGATCCGGGGATCTCGCACGAAGTCGTCTGGGCCCTGGCTCGCGTGCCGACGCAGGGCGCGAGCGAGTTCTCGTCGACGGCGTTCGCCGATGCGCACGGCGACCTGGTGTGGAGGCAACTCGCCGCCGGGCGCGCGAGCCTCACGCTGCGTCCCGCGAACTGCTTCGCGGCCGGCGCCGCGCCGCTGTTTCGGGCGAACGACCTCGTGCTCGAAGCGGGGAAGGTCACGCGGCTTGCCCCGATCGATCTGCGCGGCCGATTCACGCGCAGCCGCATCGAAGTGGTCGACTCCGACGGCGCCCCGGTCCCGGAGGGAGAGATCGAGGAGATCGGCGGCGAGGACTCCAATCCGGAGACGCTGCGCTTCGAGCGCGGCGTCCTCGACGCGCACTGCGCCGGCGTCTGGCCCGAGGCGCGCGTCCGGGCGACCGGATTCCGGACGACGCGCGTCGCGCTGAGCGCGCCGCTCACCCGCATCGTCCTGCGCGGCGGCATCCAGCTGCGGATCGAACCGGTCGGCGACGCGATCACGCTCCCGCCCGATTGCGAGCTGTACGTCACGCTGGCCCGGCGGGTCGAAGGCTCGAGATACGAAGAGCAGGTCGCCCGCTTCGCCGGCAAGCCGATCGACGTCGTGGTCCCCGAACCCGGGCGCTACGAGGTGAAGTTCACGGTCGTCGGGACCGGAGAACTGCGCGGCTGCTCGATCGACGTCGACGCGCTGACGAAGACGTTCGACGTCGCGGACTCGGACGAAGTGCAGGTGGTCCCGATCCGGCTCGACGCGCCAGCAATCCTCGCCGCGTCGCGAGAGCTCGACGGGCCGTGAGGCGGCCGTCGGAGGCGAGTCTGCACGGAGCACGGGCATGAAGGCGATCGTCGTCCGCGAGTTCGGCGGCCCCGAGGTGCTGCGCGTCGAAGAGGTCGAGCGGCCGCGCCCGGCACGCGGGCAGGTCGTCGTCCGCATCCACGCGGCCGGCGTGAATCCCGCCGACACCTACCAGCGCGCCGGCACCTACGCGGTCCTGCCGCAGCGGCCGTACACGCCCGGCACCGACGGCGCCGGCGTCGTCGAGGCGATCGGCGAAGGCGTGACGAGCGTCGCGGTCGGCGCGCGCGTCTACCTGGCGCGCAGCCTCTCCGGTACCTACGCCGAAGCCGCGCTCGCGAGCGAAGCGCAGGTCCATGCGTTGCCCGACGCGATCGAGTTCGCGCAGGGCGCCGGGCTCTACGTCCCGTACGGGACGGCCTACCACGCGCTCGTCCACCACGCGCGCGTGCGCGCCGGAGAGACCGTGCTGGTGCACGGCGCGAGCGGCGGCGTCGGAATCGCGGCGGTGCAGTTCGCGACCGCGCTCGGCCTCACCGTGTTCGGGACCGCGGGGAGCGAGAGGGGACGCGAGCTCGTCAGGCGCGAAGGCGCGGCGCAGGTCTTCGACCACGGCGCGGCCGACTGCTCGGACGCGATCGTGCGCGCGAGCGGCGGCCGCGGCGTCGACGTGATCCTCGAGATGCTCGCCAACGTGAACCTCGGCCGCGACCTGAAGTTGCTCGCACCGCGCGGGCGCGTCGTCGTCGTCGGCAGCCGCGGCGACGTGACGATCACGCCGCGCGACCTCATGTCGCGGCGCGGTTCGATCCACGCCTTCACGCTCTGGGCGATCGACGACGCCGAATCGCGCGAGATCCACGCGGCCATCGCCGCGGGTCTTGCGAACGGGACGCTGCGTCCCGTGGTCGGCCGCGAGCTGCCGCTCGCCGAGGCGGCGCGCGCGCATCGGGAAGTGGTGGAGCCGGGGGCGTTCGGGAAGATCGTCCTGGTGCCGTGACGCGGCGAAGTTCGCAAGCTCGATCAAGGCGGCGCGGCGCGCCGGTCCGTTACGCTCCCGCGCCCTCGACCGAGGAGCGAGGTCGTCCTCCCCGACGGAGTGGTCGTGAGCGGCCGCATCGTCGACCACCAGGGCGCGCCGGTCGCGGCGGCGTCGGTGATGATCGTCGACACGAACGGGGCGCTGGTCGCGCGCGGATTCTCCGGTCGCGACGGCGACTTCCGGCTCCTCGCCGCGCGGCCCGCCGATGGCGTCGAGTGGTCGCTCGCCGTGCGCATCTCCGACCGGGACCATCCCGGCCCGCTGTTCGACCAAGCGCCGGCCGCAACCGTCGACCACGTCCGCGGCGACGGCCCACCGCTCACGATCGTCGTGCGCGGGAACTGACGGCGCGTCGGCGCCGGAGCCGTGCCGCTCGCGCGGCCCGATGTGACGGTCGTTCAGCCCTTGATCACGACCGGCAGGTCGGTCGGGAACGATCGGAACCGCGCGTTGGGGGAGAGCTCGCAGCGCATCGTCGCCTTGCCTTCGGCAGCATCGTCGGGGACCCGCACGGGGCCGTGGGAGAGCATCCCTCAGCAGCGTTCGCGCAGCTCGTAACGGACGTTCTTCTCCTTGCCGGTCTGGTCCTTGTAGATCAGCGTCGCGATCACGAATTCGTCGGACTTCAGGAACTTGTCGTCGACGGTCGTGAAGGCACCTCGCACAGATCCGCGGTTGCCGACGAAGACCTTGAAGGAGTTCTCCCGCCCGCGCGCGAGTTCGCCGGAGAGCCACGTCTCGAACTGGAACGGGAGGTCGTGGCCGGGGACGAGGATCGGCGCCGTCTTCGGGTCGGCGGTGAAGTTGCCGTAGCTCTCGCCGTCGGGTCCGTAGCAGCCCATGGTGATCGGGCCGCCGTTCCAGTGCATGCGGTAGCTCACGCGCGACGGGGTCCACGTGATCGAGAAGTCGGTGTGGACGCGCGGCGCCTCCGCGGGCGTGCCGGGCTGGACGAAGCGGCCGATCGAGAACACCGTCTCGGGGCGACCTTCCCCGCTCTTCGCACCACTCGTGAATCGTTCGCCCGGGTCGGTCAGGTCGCCGTTCGCGTTGACGTCGAGATGGAGGACGTCGTAGACGGGCGTGTCGCGACGGCTCTTCTCGAGGACGGCCCAGACGCGCGTCTCGCCGCGCGGCCCGAAGAGGAAGAGACCGTAGAGAGGGCGCGCGGTCTTGAATTCCGGCAGCTTCCCGAGCTCGCGCGGCACGGTCGCGAAGTCGATCGGACCGGTCGCAGCGGCCTGCGCCAGCGGCGGCGGTGCGGAGAAAGACACGGTCGCGAACGTCGCGAGCAGCAGCGCCGCGAGTCCGAACCAGCGATTCGTCCCATGGCTCATGGTCTCACTCCTCGACGACCGTCGCGGCTTTCATGCCGAGCGCGCCGCCACTCCTCACACAACGCCGCCGCCGCCTTCGGCCATTCAGCGAATTCGAACTCGAACCCTCCCTGCCGCAGCCTCCCCGGCACCACCCGCCGGCTCTTCAGGATCAGCTCCGTCTCGCTCCGCATCACGAAGCACCCGACCTCGAGCATCCACTTCGACGCCGGCAGACCGATCGGCATTCCCCACGCCTCGCGCAGCGCGCGCATGTAGTCGGCGTGGGGCAACGGGTTCGGGGCGGCGAGGTTCACGGTGCCCGCCACCTCTTCGTGCTCGATCAGCCAGAGGACCGCGCGCACGAAGTCGGCGTGGTGGATCCACGACATGAACTGGCGGCCATCGCCGGCGCGGCCGCCGAGGCCGAAACGGACGAGGCCGAGCAGCAGGTCGAAGGTGGAGCCGCGCTCGGGGTTCATGACCATCGCGGCGCGCAGCGCGACCTTCCTCATGTCGGGGCGCGCAGCGGGCGCGGGCACTTCGGAAAAGACGCGCTCCCACGTCTTCGCGACGTCGATGCTGAAGTTCCACGTGTCGGGCGCGCCGGGCTCGTCGCCGCCGAGGATGCCGGTCGCCTCGTCGTTCGGCGCGTCGTAGCGATGGCAGTAGATCGTCGCGGTGCTCGCTTGCAGCCAGACGCGCGGCGGCTTCTGCGCGCGCGCGACCGCCTCGCCGAGCACGCGCGTCGAGTTCACGCGCGAGTCCATGATCGCGGCGCGGTTCGCAGGGCCGTAGCGGCAGTTGACGCTGCGGCCGGCGAGATTGACGAGGACGTCGGCGCCGTCGAGCTCGCGCGCCCACTCGCCGAGCGTCGTGCCGTCCCACGTCACCGTGCGCCACGCCGAGATCGCCCCGCCCGACCGTGGTGCCGGCGCGCGACTCAGCACGACCACCTCGTGCCCCTGCTTCACGAGCGCCCGCGCGAGGAACGTCCCGATCTGTCCGCTGCCTCCAGGGATGACGGTCTTCATGGCGCCGCATTCCGCTTCGCGCGTCGCATCGCGAAGTACACCGGCACCCCCGCCGCGAGGATCGCGAGCCCGATCAGCGCATTGCGCCGGTTGTCCGCGCTCGCGAGCGTCAGCCCGTCGACCGCCAGCACCACCGCGACGAAGACGAGCGGCACCCACGGCACGAGCGGGCAGCGGAACGGCCGCGGCGCGTCGGGCCGCTTCCATCGCAACACGACCACTCCCACCGCCGTGAGCCCATAGAACAGCAGCGACGCGAACACGACGTAGTCGGTGATGTCGCGGAACGTCTTCAGCACGACGACCAGCAGCGCGGCCCAGATCGCCTGGCTCCAGATCGCGACGTGGGGCGTGCGGAACTTCGAATGGACGCGCATCAGCGGCGCGAAGACGACCCCGTCGCGCGCCATCGCGTAGAAGCAGCGCGGCGTCGCGAGCAGGTTGGGATTCGCCGCGCCGAAGACCGAGACGCAGATCATGAGCGGCAGCAGGCTCGCGCCGACGGGCCCGAAGATGCGCGCCATCGCCGTCTTCGGCACGTCGATCTGCGCGGCGAAGGTCACCATCTCGTCGCGCGGGATCACGGCGAGATAGGTCGCGTTGACGGTGACGTAGAGGACGACCAGGATCGCGATGCCGAGCACGAGCGCGCGCGGCAGCGTCTTCTCGGGCTGCTTCATCTCGGCCGCGCTGAAGGGCAGCTGGTACCACCCCTCGTAGGCCCAGAAGATCGCGATGCCGGCAGCGATGAGGCCGTTCACGAGATCGGGCGCCGGGGGCGCGGCGGCAAGTCGCGCCGCTTCCGCCGTCCCGTCCGGTGCCCCGGCGGCATGGCCCGCGACCAATACTCCGCCGACCACGATCGCCGCGAGCATCGCGATCTTCGCCCACGTCGCGACGTTCTGGACGACGGCGCCGACGCCGACGCCGCGATGGTTCAGCAGCGCGAGCAGGAGGATCATCCCGAGGGCGACGCTCCAGTACGCCGGGTCGCCCATCGGCACGACGCTCCGCAGCGAGTCGGCGAAGGCGACCGCGAGCGCCGCGATCGTCCCGGTGTTGATGACGAGGAAGAGGCACCAGCCGTAGAGGAACGCTGGGAACGGCCCGAAGCTCTCGCGCAGGAACGCGTATTGGCCGCCCGCCTCCGGCAGCAGCGCGCCGAGCTCCGCGTAGCAGAGCGCGCCCAGCAGGCAGACCACACCGAGCACGATCCAGCAGCCGTGGATCCACGTCGCATCGGGCAGACTCTGCGCCACGCGCAGCGGCTTGAGGAAGATCCCCGACCCGATCACTCCGCCGACCACGACCATCGTCGCGGTGCCGAGGCCCATCGAGCGCCGCAGCTGCGGCGGCGGCGGCGCGGTGGCTGGATCCGGCGGCAGGTCCACGGGCCGGGAGTCTACGGGGACGCGGCTCCTGCCGGTTCGACGGCGGCGCGGCGGATTCCGTGACGCATCCTGACCTCTGGCGACGTTGTGCACCCGAACCGAAGATCTTCCGCGCCGCGCGCGCCCGGCCCGCGGCCGGTCCGGATCGGTCCACGGAGACCCCGATGCCCGAGCCCTTCGTTCGCAGCCGCATCCGTCGCATCGGATCGTGCGTCGCGCTGCTGATCGCGGTCGCATCCTCCGGCCCGCCGCTCCGCGCGCAGACCACGGTCCTCGCGAGCGTCGCGAGCGACGGGACCAAGGGGAGCGGCGAGTCGATGTACGTCTCGATGTCGCCCGACGGGCGCTACGTCGCCTTCGCGAGCACGTCGAACAATCTCGACCCGCTCGATCCGCAGAACACGCTCGACGTCTACTGGCGCGACCTCGAGGCGGGCACGACGACGGTCGTGAGCAAGTCGAGCGGCGGCGTCCTGGGCGACGCCTCGAGCACGCACCCGGCGATCTCGCGCGACGGGAAGTTCGTGGCGTACGCGAGCAACGCGACCAACCTCGTCGCTGGCGACACCAACGGCAATCGCGACGTCTTTCTGTTCGAGGTCGCGACAGGGACCACGACGCGCGTCAGCATCGACGGCGCCGGCAACGAGGGCGACGGGATCAGCGAGGACCCGGCGATCTCGGCCGACGGGACGAAGATCGCGTTCACGAGCGCGGCGACCAACCTCGTCGCCGGCGACGTGAACGCGCGCAACGACGTCTTCGTGCGCGACACGTCCACCGGCACGACGGTGCGCGTGAGCGTCGACTCGTCCGGCCTCGAGGCGAATTCGAACAGTTCGGTCCCGGCGATCAGCGCCGACGGCAACCTCGTCGTCTTCCTGAGCGTCGCCAACAACCTCGTCCCGGCCGACACCAACCATCGCCGCGACGTGTTCGTGCACGACTGCACGACCGGCATGACGACGCGCGTGAACCTCGGCGCCGGGGGCGTCGAGGCCGACAGCGAGTCCTTCCAGCCGAACATCTCGGGCGACGGCCGCGTCGTGGCGTTCCGCTCCATCGCGGCCAACCTCGTCCCCAACGACGTCAACCAGAAGTTCGACGCGTTCGCGGTCGACGTCGCGACCGGCGCGCTCGAGCGCGTGAGCGTCGCGTCGGACGGCAGCGAGGGCGACCGCGACACGATGGAACGGCCCGCGCTCTCCTACGACGGCCGCTTCGTCGTCTTCACCTCGGCGTCCACCAACCTCGTCGACGACCCGGCGCTGCTGCCGTACGAGGTCTACGCGCGCGACCGGACGCTCGGCATGACGACGTGGCTCAGCCGCGGCGACCAAAACCAGGACGGCACCGGCGGGCAGTGCTTCGACGTCGCGACCTGCGACGACGGGAGCCGCGTCGCGTTCACTTTGTCATCGTCGGGGCTCGTGCCGATCGATTCCGACGCGAAGGACGACGTCTTCGTACGCGAGCGCAACGTCTCGCCGGCCTCGGCCTCCAGCTACGGCACCGGGACCGCGGGCGAGCTCGGCGTGCCGTCGCTCGACGCGAGCGCGCCGCCGTTCCTCGACAGCGACTTCGACCTGATCGTCGGCACCTCGACCTCGTCGTACACGATCGGGATCCTGGTGCTCGGCGTCGCGCCGCAGAGCCTGCCGGTGCGCGGAGGCACGCTGCTCGTCGTGCCGCTCATGCTGCTGCCGATCGCGCTCTCTCCCGGCTCGACGTCGTTTGCACAGAGCCTGCCGCCCGACGAGCTCCTCGCCGGAGCGACCGTCTACCTGCAGGTGCTCGAGCTCGACGCCGCCGCGCCGCGCGGCGTCTCGTTCACGCCCGGCCTCGCGCTGACCCCCGGCTTCTGAACCGAGGAACCGCCATGGACCACCGCCGCTTCTCCGTTCGGAAGTTCCCGGTCGCCGCCGCGCTCCTCGTCCTCGCGTGCGTCGCGCCGCCCGCGCTCGCGCAGGAGGTCTCGCTCGTCAGCGCGCTCGCCGACGGCACGCAGGCCGATCGCGACTGCATCCCGGCGGCGATCTCGTACGACGGCCGCTTCGTCGCCTTCCTCTCCGACGCCAAGTCGCTCGCCGGGCTCGTGAACCCTCACGTCGAGTGCTACGTGAAGGACCGTCTCACGGGAGACGTCGAGCTCGTGAGCCGCAACGCGGCCGGCGACGCGGCGAATCAGGACGTCCGCGAGGTCCGCCTGTCGGCCGATGGCAACTTCGTCGTCTTCTCCACGTCAGCGACCAATCTCGACGCCGCCGACACCAACGGAAGCATCCCCGACTGCTACCTCTACGATCGCGCCGAGGATTCGATCGAGCTCGTGAGCCTCGGTCCCGACGGCGAGGTCGGCGACTACGAGAGCCGCGAGCCGGTCGTCTCCGCCGACGGACGTTTCGTCGCGTTCACGTCGTACGCCCACAACTTCGCCGCGGACGACGACAACGACACGTACGACGTCTTCCTGCGCGACCGGTACCTCGGCACGACGGTCACCATCTCGGTGACCCAGGATGGCCACGTCGGGAACGACCAGAGTTATGCCGCAGACATCACGTCCGATGGCGGCCTGGTCGTCTTCCAGAGCGTGGCGCACGATCTCACCGACGTGCGGACGACCGGCTACGACGTCTACGTCCGCGACGTCGCCGGCGGCACGACGACGCTCCTCACGCTGGAGATGGACGGCACGCCGGCGTTCAACGCCGTGAACCCGCGCTGCTCGGCGGACGGCAGCGTGGTCTGCTTCTCGAGCGGCGACGCGCTCCTCGTGCCCGACGACACCAACGGCGCCGAGGACATCTTCGTGCTCGATCGCGTCGCGGGCACGGTCGAGCGCGTCAACGTCACCACCTCCGGCGAGCAGGGCGGCCTGTCGCAGTTCCCGACGATCAGCGCGGACGGCCGTTTCGTCGGCTTCTGGTGCGGAGCGTTCGACCCGCTCGACCCGCTCGACCGCAACTACGCCCCTGACGGCTATGCGCGCGACCGCCTGCGCGGGATCACTTTCCGCGTCTCGGTGCGCGACGGCGGCGACCAGACCAACATCGTGGGCGTACCCGCGATCGTGAGCGGAGACGGCCGGTCGTATCTGTTCGGGTCACCGACCGACGTCGCGGAAGAGGGCGACGCCAACGGCCACGCCGACGTCTTCGTGCACGAGCTCGCCCCGACGCCCGCGACCAGCAGCCACTACGGCTCCGGATTCCCGGGCGAACTCGGGATCCCGACGCTCACCGTCGCCGCCGACCCGGTCCTCGGCCAGCCGATCGACGTCACGATCGGGAGCTCCTCGCCGCAGTGGATCCTCGGCTTCCTCGCCCTCGGCGTGACGCCGATCGAAGTGCGCGGATCGTGGGGTGGCGACCTCCTCGTCGCGCCGCTCACGCTGATCCCGGTCCCCGTGACCCCGTTCGGATACACGCTCCACGCGCAGGTCCCCTACGACGCGGCGTTCTGGAACTTCTCCGCGGTGCTGCAGTGCCTCGAGCTCGACCCGGGGGCGGCGAAGGGCGTCTCCTCGACGGACGGGCTCGAGCTCGACTTCGGGTACTGACGCGCGCGGCGACGCGCGCCGCCGCCGCCCGATTCCAGCTGCGCCTGAACCCGTTTCCGCCGCCGCGGGATGATGGTCCGCGGTGACGAACGAAGCGACGCCGTCCGTCGAACGACTGTTGAGCGAGAGCGTCTGGCTCGCGAGCCTCGCGCGCGCCCTGCTCGGCCGCGACGAAGACGCGGTCGACGACGTCGTGCAGGAGGCGCGGCTCGCCGCGCTGCAGTCGGCGCCCGCCGACCCGGAGCACGCGCGCGCCTGGCTCGCCCGCGTCACGCGCAACTTCGCGTTGAGAGTCCGCCTGCGCCGCAGCCGACGGGAACGGCGCGAGCGCGTTGCCGCCGTCCATGAGGCGCAACCCTCGACGCTCGACCTCGTCGCGCGCGTCAATGCCCAGCGCCGCGTCGCCGCCGCGGTCGTCGCGCTCGAGGAGCCGTACCGCAGCGTCGTGCTGTTGCGGTGGTTCGACGCGCTGCCGGTGAAGGACGTCGCGGAGCGGCTCGGCGTGCCGGTCGAGACGGTGCGGACGCGGTTGAAGCGGGCGCTCGCGCGATTGCGCGAGGAGCTCGACGCGAGCTTCGGGAGGCGCGACGCGTGGGCGGGGCTGCTGTTGCCGTGGGCGGCGCCGATCGAGGGGGCGGCGGCAGGTTCGGCGGCGGTGACGAAGGCAGCAGCGGGTGCGGGCGCGGCGACGGCGGTCGGAACGGGAGTGGTGACGATGAGCCTCGCGACGAAGTCGATGATCGCGGCCGCGTGCGTCGTGGCGGTGGCGGTGACGTGGCGGCTGCTGCCGGAGCGAGTCGGGAGCGGGTCGGCGAAGGGGCCGAGGCGGGAGGCGGCGCGCCTCGACGGCGTCGCGTCTCGCTCGTCGGACGATGCGACTTCGTCGAGCGTGGACGCGACCGCCGCGGCCGACGCGACCCGTGCGAAGGAGGCTGCGGACGCGACGGCTCGAGACGCGCAACCGACTCCACCGCCCGCGGGCGTCGCCATCACGGCGACCGTCGTGGCGTCGGCGGACGATTCGCCCGTCGCGAACGCGTCGCTCCAGATCACGTACTTGGATCGCGACGGTCCGGACGCTGCCAAGCAGCACCTCGCAATTGCGCGCACCGATGCGTCGGGACGCGCCGAGGTCGTCCTCCCGATGGCGGAGCCCTACTCAGCGCAGTGGGAGGTGCTCGCCGAGGGCTTCGTCGCGGGAGGCGGATGGCGCTTCGACGTGCCGCCGACGGCGCATGGTCACCACGATCTCGGCAAGATCCGGCTCGAGCGTGGGACACTGGTGCGCGGACGCGTGCTGCGAGCAGCGACGCGTGCGCCGGTCGCGGGGGCGGAGCTGCGCTTCTGCAGGTTCTCGCCGACGATCACGCCCGGCGACATCGAATACGCCCGGTACGCCGGAACGAGCGCCGCGGACGGTTCCTTCACGCTGCTCGAACGGGTGTCGGCGCGCGCCGACCAGATGCGGGGTCTCTACGCGCTGTGCGACGAGGGACTCGCCATCGGCAGGTTCCGCGTTCCGCCGGCGGCTGAAGTCGTCGACGACGTCGAGGTCCTCCTGGACTCGGCCGCGCCACTTCGCGTGCACGTGCGCGACGACGCCGGAGCGCCCGTCGCCGGCGCGACGGTCGACGCCATCCCGCACTTCGACCCCTTCACCAAGCCGCGCATGTTCGACGCACTGCAGGAGTTCCTGTGGGTGAAGGATCCTCGACTCCTCGGGATCTTCGTCGCCACGACCGACGCCGAAGGCGTCGCGAACTTCTCGAAGCTGCCCAAGGCTCCGGCCGCCGGCGCCGGCGATCCGCGCAGCGACGTCGCGACGACCTATGCGATCGCCGTTCGAGCCGACGACCACGAGCCCGGCCGTCTCGATGATGTCGCGCTCGACACACCGAAGGTGACGGAGTGCACAGTCGTCGCGCCGCGCACTCGTTTCGTCGCGCTCGCCGGCAGGGTCCACGATGCGGACGGCACCGCGGTCCCCGATGCGAAGGTGGCTCTGGCGGCCGATCCCAACCGACGGAACGTCGAGACCGACGAACGCGGCGAGTTTTCGTTCGAGCAGGTGCCGACGACGTGGCGATCGTTCTACCTCGAGGTGACGGTCGCGGACCACGGGAAGTTCGAGCGCTACTACTCGTTCGACGAGCTCGATCGGCGGGCCAAGACCGGTCGTCAACCATCCGAGCGCTACGACTTGGACATCGAGCTCGAGAAGTCGGCGCGCATTGCCGGTCGCGTCGTCGACGAAGACGGGGCGCCGATTCCCGGCGCGCAGGTCACCTTCTCGCGCTTGCTCCGCGACTACTCCCAATCGACGTCCATGCGGACCGAGAGCATCGCGACCGGCCCCGACGGCCGTTTCGAATTTATGGCGACCCACTCCCCGTGGAAGGTCCACGCGAGCACCCCTTCCGGAAACGGGACGTTCGGGCCGACGTTCGGACCCTCGACGGAATGCACGGTCGAGCACGGCGACGAGAACCTCGTCCTGCGCTGCGCGACTCGACCCAAGCGCGCCGCGCAGGTGACGTGCGAGGTCGTCGACGCGGCGAGCGGCGCGCCGCTCCCGATCGTGGAAGCCGTCGTCGCGCCAGCGCAGGGCTTCATGGGGTGGTGGTACTTCTGGAAGACCGTGACGCTCGGCCGCGTCGTCGCGCGCAACCTATTCGCGGGGCGTTGGCGCATCGACCTCGAGCTCGGCGACCACCGCCGCGCGTCGAGGGAGTTCGAGGTCGCGAACGACCGCGACGACGTCCGGCTGCGCGTCGAGATCGGGATGCCGGCGCGCGTCGTCGGGCGCGTCGAGCTCGAGGCGTCCGGTGCCGCCGCCGTCGGCGAGCGGGCGCGACTCGACTGGCACCCCTCCGAGGTCGCGCGCCTCGTCGACGCGGAGGGCCGCTTGCTGCCGACGACGCCGCCGCCGAGCGTCGAGCTCACCGGCGATCGCACGTTCGTCCTCGACGGTTTCGTGCCCGGCCGGACCGCGCGCGTCCGCTTCACCGACTTCGATGCGGTCTTCGACGAGGTCGTCTTCACGCCGAAGAATGGCGAGGTGCGCGAGATCGTGCTGCGGCCGCGGGCGCCGGCGCACGTCGCGTGGAAGTCGTCGCTCGACGTCTCGAAAGGGTGGCTCGTCGTCGACCTCGCGTCCGGCGACGAACCGTGGTGCGAAGAGTTCACGCTCGTCCACCGCAAGTCGGACAAGGACGAGCCGGTCCACACGATCCGCCCCGGCCACTACCGCTGGCGCGCGTACTTCCAGCCCGAGAGCGAAGTCGACGAGGCGCCGAAAACCACTACCGCGAGCGGCGAGTTCGACGTCGCGGCCGGCGCGACGCACGAGCTGCGGATCGACGAGCTGCGCTAGCGCGCCGCCGACGCGCCGGCGCCGCGGTGTGCGGGCGAACGGACAAGGCCGAAGCCGGATTCCGTACGCCGGTCGCAATTGCCTGAACCACTTCCCGACGGCGCGGGAAGATTGTCGACGATGACCCATGACTCGACGCCCTCCGTCGAACGTCTCCTGGGCGAGAGCGTCTGGCTGGCGAGCCTCGCGCGTGCGCTGCTCGGTCGCGACGAGCACGCGGTCGAGGACGTCGTCCAGGAGGTCCGGCTCGTTGCGTTGAATTCGGCCCCGACCGACCCCGGTCGTGCGCGCGCCTGGCTCGTGCGCGTCACGCGGAACCTCGCGCTGCGCGCTCGACTGCGCCGTGCGCGACGGGATCGGCGCGAGCGCGCGGCCGCGGAAGCCGAAGCGCTGCCGTCGACGGTCGAGCTCGTCGCACGCGTGCACGCGCAGCGCCGCGTCGCCGCCGCGGTGCTCGCGCTCGACGAGCCGTACCGCAGCGTCGTGCTGTCGCGGTACTTCGACTCGCTCAGCGCGCGCGAGATCGCGACGGAGCAAGGCGTCCCGGTCGAGACGATCCGGACGCGGCTCAAGCGCGCGCACGTGCAGCTGCGCGAAGCGCTCGACGAGGAGTTCGGAGGACGCGGCGCGTGGGTCGGGCTGCTGTTGCCGGGGCCGGCGCCGGGCGGAGGGGCGGCGGCGACCGCGGCGGCGGGGACGGGTGCGAAGGCGGCGGGAGCGTCGGCAGGGGCGGCGGCAGTCACCGGCGCGGGGGTGGTGGCGATGAGCGTGACGGCGAAGATCGCGAGCGTCGCGGCGCTGGTCGTGGCGGCGGCGGTGGGGTGGAGGCTCGCGTGGCCGGGCGGAGCACCGCCGCCGACGTCGTCGAGTCTCGTCGCAGCGGGCCGCGCGCCGGCGACGGCCGAAGCCGCCGAACAGGCATCGCGATCGCCGCTCGCCGACGCACCTGAGACGACGAACGCGGCGCGTTCGCCCGAAGACGCTGCGCCGTCATCGCCGCCGGAGGATTCCGGACTCCACGTGGTCGCGACGATCGTCCGCGCGAGCGACGGTTCACCCGTGGCGAGCGCCGCATTGAACGTCCGGTCCCGAAGCGTAGTCGGAGGACGCTGGAGTGATGAGCGCCTCGAAACCGCAAAGAGCGACGGCGCCGGACACGTCGAACTCGTCCTTCCGGCCGCCGCGCACCGCATCGCGCGATGGGAGGTCGTGGCGTCGGAGCTCGCGCCCTATGGCGAATGGTCGATCGACGAATCGCGCGCGAACGGCCGGCAGCTCGACCTCGGCACGATCCGGCTCGAACGCGGAGCGCTCGTGAAGGGACGTGTGCTGCGGGCTCGCGACGGACAAGCGCTCGCGCACGCCGAGCTGAGCCTGAGCCACGGTGACAACGGACATCTCCTCCTCCTCGATCGTGCGCGGCCCGAGGGGTGGAGCGGAGTGGACGGAACGTTCACGCTGGAGGAGCGCGTCTGGCACCCCGATCGATCGGCGGTGATCCTCTTCGCATCGTGCAACGCGGGCATCGGATGGACGACGTTCAAGACTCCGGCGGGCGCCGAGGAGACGACCGGCGTCGACGTGCTGATCGAAGATCCGGCCGGACTCTCCGTTTCGGTGCGTGACGACCACGGAGTCGCCGTGCCGCTCGCGAGCGTGAGCTGCGTCCCGCACTTCATGCCGCTCGAGCGACCCTCGCGGGAGGAGCCGCGCCACGAAATCCTCTACCTCGAGGATCCGGGCGTCGACCGCATCTTCAACGCGAAGAGCGGCGCGGATGGAATCGCGAGCTTCGCGCAGCTTCCGGTCGGTTCGTCGGAGCGTCTCATCGACCCCCATGAGCGCGTCACGGATCGCTATTCCGTGGTCGCGAGCGCGGTCGGATACGACATCGGCTTCGTGGACGGCGTCCAGCTCGGCGCCGGAACCCGTTCGAGCTGCGAGGTCGTCCTGCGTCGCGAGCGGTCGATCACGATCCTCGGGAACGTCCGCGGTCTCGACGGCCAGCCGATCCCCGATGCGAAGGTCCATGCGAGCGGCAGAGAATTCACGGTCGAGGCGACGAGCGACGAAGCGGGCGAGTACCGGCTCGATCGCGTCCTGTCCGCGCGGGGAAGGGTGTTCGTCAGCGCCACCGCCGAACAGCACGCGCTCCTTCAGGAGACGTACGCGTTCGACCAGCTCGCACGCGCCTCGATGCAAGACGACTCGGGGGCTCCGATCGAGGCGTACTCGCTCGATCTCGTCCTCGAGCGCACCGCGCGCATCGCCGGACGCGTCGTCGACGAGGGAGGCGCGCCGGTCGCCGGCGCGTCGCTCTGGTTCAATCGCGTGAGGAACGGCGTGGTCGACGGCATCTCGTTCCAGGCGACTCCGCCGGTGACGGGTGCGGACGGGCGGTTCGAATACGAGGCGACCGAGTCCGAATGGCAGGTGACCGCGTCCGCGCCGCTCGGAGACGGGGATGCCGGTCCCGCGACGCGGCGGCGCGTGACCGGCGGCGCCTCCGACCTCGAGCTCGCGTGCGTGACGCGCGTCGCCGCGAGCGGAGCGACGCTCGCTTGCGAAGTCGTCGACGCCGCGACGGCCGCGCCCGTTCCCGTCGCTTCGGCGAGCCTGCGCGACGCGGACGAGCTGAATTGGGTCTACACGAAGGTGAAGTGCGCGCTGGGGAGCGTGACCGCGCGCAACCTCGCGGCCGGTCGCTGGCGCCTCCAGATCGAGCTCGGCGACCATCGCGTGGCCGCCCGCGAATTCGAGGTCACGAGCGACCACGACGTCGTGCGGCTGCGTGTCGCGGTGGGGGCGCCGGCGCGCGTCGCCGGTCGCTTCGAGTTCGATCCCTCCTCGGGAGTCGCGACGGTCGACGACCTGAGGAGGCGCAACATCGTCGTCTGGTGGCAGCCCTTGGAGCCGCATCCCGTGGACGCGTCGGGCAAGGCCATCGTCGACGACAAACACTCCGGGTGCACGCCTCCCGATGACGACGGCCGCTTCTTCCTCGACGGCTTCGTTCCCGGCAAGACGGCGATCGTCTACGCGAGCGATTGGGAGCATCTCTACGACGAAGCCGTCTTCACGCCGACCAGCGGCGAAGTCCGTGAAGTCGTCTTCCGGCTCGCACCCTCAGCGAAGATGGTCATCGAGCGCGTCGACGATTTCTCGGCGGGCAACCTCTGCGTCGACATCGCGCTGGACGACGGGCCGCTCCACCGCGAGTTCTGGATGAACCGGATGGCGCGCCAGGACCGCGACTGGCCGAAGTCGATCCGGCCCGGCCGCCACCGATGGCGCGCGCTCTATCTGGAGAAGCCGTCCGACGACGAAGGGATCCACCGCGTCCGTTCCGCGAGCGGCGAATTCGACGTCGCGGCCGGCGAGACCTACGTGCTGCGGCTCGCGGGGCTGCGCTGACGAGAGTCGGATCGACGAGTGGCGCGGGCAGCCCGCCGCAAGAGTCGTCGCGAGCCCGACCGTTCAACGCCGTTTGAAAAACTGAATCTCGCGCTCGTGCTTCAGCGCCGCCGCACGCGTCTTGAACGTGCCGAGATTGCGGCGCTTGCCGGTGCGCGGGTCCTTCTTGCTCGAGAAGAGGCGGTATTCGCCTGACGGGAGTTTGCGAATCATGTGCGGCGTCGCGCAACGGACGCGCCACGGGCTCGCCGCGTCTACCGCCCGATCAGCAGCTGCAACCCCGCCGTGAACGCCACGCCCTTGCTCGCCCCAGGATCGAGCTCGATCCCCTGCAGGTCGAGCTCGAATCCGCAGAGCGCCGCGTCGAACGGGATCGTGCCCTGCACGATCGTGCCCGCCGGATTGAGGGCCAGCGGGATGATGTCGGCGATGGTGACGAGCAGCGTGCCGTCCTTCGCGGTCGGCAGCGCGGTCTGTTGCATCCCGAGCAGCAGGAAGCCGACGTTCCAGAAGCCCCACGAGTTGTCGAACGAGAGGTCGATCGTCGCGCCGTACTGCGGCAGGACGTTCGACGTGAGCGCCGGGATCCCGAGCGTGCCGGGCCAGCCGTCGCCGTAG
>Ga0137313_1000267_pt1 | contig 17621 bp, 12 predicted proteins | sample EasRivERMZT166_2_FD_102287 | JGI IMG/M metagenome (GOLD analysis project Ga0137313, IMG submission 102287) | Soil microbial communities from meander-bound floodplain in the East River, Colorado, USA - East River MetaG ERMZT166_2 | ecosystem: Environmental > Terrestrial > Soil > Floodplain ...
CGGTCTCGACTTCGCAGAACACCGCGTTCCGTACGATCGGCTCCTTGAGCAGCGGGACGGTGACGGAAAGGTGATGCACGCCCGCCCGGATGGACTTGATCTTCAAACGGCCTCCGATGAGATGGTTGGTCGCGAGAGCAGCGAGTTTACACCGGGAGCTGGGGCGGTGGCCCATGCTCTATAATTTGCAGCTCTCGCTGGGCAATGAGTTCAGCCGGCGATAACCCAAAGGAAGCGAATTGATGAGTCACGCGATCAAATTTCGTCCCGATCCAGAGCTCCCGATTGTGGAAAGCAACCAGACCTTCCCGGTCGGGCGCATCTACTGCGTGGGCCGCAATTACGCCGAGCACGCGCGCGAGATGGGGCACGACCCGCAGCGCGAGCCGCCGTTCTTCTTCATGAAGCCGGCGGACGCCATCGCGCCGAACGGCGCCACCCTGCGGTTTCCCCGAGCGACGAGCGACCTCCACCATGAGATTGAGATGGTGGTCGCGATCGGGCGCGACGGAGCAGATATTCCCATGGAGAAAGCGCTCGATCACGTGTTCGGATACGGGGTCGGCCTCGACATGACGCGGCGCGACCTCCAGGCCGAGGCGAAGAAGTTGGGGCGCCCCTGGGAGATGGGCAAGGCGTTCGATGAATCGGCGCCGTGCACTGCGTTGAAGACTGTCGCGATGGTCGGGCACCCCGCGTGGGGCACCATCTGGCTCAAGGTGAACGGCGCGATGAAGCAGAAGGGCGATTTGTCGGAGATGATCTGGAACGTGCCCGAAATGATTTCGTATCTCTCGAAGCTCATCACGCTGCGGGCTGGCGACCTCATCATGTCGGGCACGCCGGCGGGTGTGGGCACGGTGAGGGCGGGCGACAAGCTCGAGGGACATGTGGACGGCGTCGGTGACCTGACCGTCACTTACGCACGGTGACCGACGACGCGTGAACGGTAATTGAGGAGGAGCGCAATGCAGAAACGCAAGCTGGGCAGGAACGGACCGCAGGTTTCCGCGGTGGGACTGGGCTGCATGGGCATGTCGATCAGTTACGGCGAGCCCAACGACGAGGAATCCATCGCCACCATCCACCGTGCGATTGACCTCGGGGTCAACACGCTCGTCACTTCCGATGCCTACGGCAACGGCGTGAACGAGGAGTTGATTGCCAAAGCGATCAAGGGCCGGCGCGACAAGGTTCTCGTCGCCACCAAGTTCGGCAACCTTGCGCTCGCCGCGCGGGGCGCGGAAGGCGGCGCGCCGGCGCTGACCGGCGGGCATCCCGATTACGTGCCGCAGGCGTGCGAAAAGAGCCTGAAGCGCCTGGGCGTGGAGACGATCGACATCTACGGCATGCACCGCATGGACAAGACCGTTCCGATCGAGGATACGGTAGGCGCGATGAAGCGGCTGGTCGAGCAGGGCAAGGTGCGCTGGCTCCAGCTCTCGGAGGCGGGCGCACAGACCATCCGTCGCGCGCACAAGGTCCATCCCATCACGGCGGTCGAAACCGAGTACTCGCTGTGGAGCCGTGACGTGGAGAAAGACGTCCTTCCGGCCTGCCGCGAGCTCGGCATCGGCTTCATGGCCTATGCGCCGCTCGGCCGCGGCTTTCTCACCGCGACCATCAAGACGCTCGATGCGCTGCTGCCCAGGGACCGGCGGCGCGAGCACCCGCGCTTCAGCACGGACAACATCGGGAAAAATGCCGCGCTGCTGGCGCCGATTGAGAGGATCGCGACTGCGAAGAAGTGCACCCCGGCGCAGGCCGCGCTTGCCTGGCTGCTCGCGCAGGGCGATGACATCGTGCCTATCCCCGGCACCAAGCGCCGCAGCTATCTCGAGCAGAACTGCGCGGCGGCCGATATCAGGCTGTCCAAGGACGAGATCGATACTCTGGCCAGGGCCTTCCCGCTCAACGTCACCGCCGGCACGCGCTACCCGGAGAAGCAGCTCGCCGGCCTCGGCATCTAACTTCTCGGCCGAGCGGACCGGCAATAAGCAACTGGGACGGACGCGGAAGGGATTCCCCAGTGAACGAAGCCGGGCTCGCGTACCTGCGTTGGTTCTACGACACGAATGTCTGGAAATTTCTCCACTATCGGGGGGTGCGAACCCTCAAGCTGCCCCTCGATATGTGGAATTACCAGGAAATCCTGTTCGAGAGAAATATTCATTGGGTCATCGAGACCGGCACGCGCCACGGGGGATCGGCGCTGTACTTCGCGGACCTGCTTGCCGCTGCGAGCCGCGAAGGGGGGGTCATCAGCATTGACATCACGCACGAAGCGCTGGATCCCCTGGCTGCCGAGCATCCGAGGGTTCGACTCCTGCTGGGCGACAGCGCCTCGGAATCCATCCGGCAGCAGGCCATGGCGCTCGTACCGGGGGAGCGGCGGGGTGGCCTGTTGCTGATACTCGATTCCGATCACACGGCGTCGCACGTATTGCGCGAGCTCGAGGCCTGGGTTCCGCACTTGCGGCGGGGTGACTACCTGATTGTCGAGGACACCATCGTCAACGGCCACCCGGTGCGGCCGGAGTTCGGCCCCGGGCCCTACGAAGCAATCGCGGAATACGTTGACCGCCATCCGGACCGCCTGCAGCGCGATGACGCGCGGGAAGGCAAGTTTGGATGCACGTTTGCGGTGAGGGGCTATTTCGAGGTTCGCTGACCGTGGGCGACCAGAATCAGTTGCTTTACCTGCAGCGCTTCGTGCCGGAGGTGAACGGCTCAATACTGGAGGTTGGCAGCAAGGATTACGGAAACACAGTTCCGTTCAGAAAACACATCCGGCACGCGGAATATGTCGGTCTCGATATGGCAGCCGGACCGGGGGTCGACGTGGTGGGCGACCTGTCTCAGGACTTGTGCGGGCTCGAGCAGGAGCGTTTCTCGCTGATCATCTGCTGTTCCGTGCTCGAGCATGTTGCCAGGCCGTGGTTGATGGCGCGCAATATCGTGCGACTGACGCAGCCGGGCGGCAGGGTTTACATGTCCGTGCCCTGGGTATGGCGCTACCATCCGTATCCGGACGACTATTTCCGGTTTTCCTGGCGCGGCATCGAGAGCCTGTTCGATGATCTGGTTTGGGAGCATCGCTACTATTCGACGAACGTGAGTGGCGAACTCGTCGAGATCACGGACGCGCAGAAGGACTGGGATAACAGGATGGCGCAATACGCCGAGGTTGGCCCCGGCGCTAATCGTAAGTACCTGCCGTACCTGATGGTCAACATGCTGGGACGCAAGCTGCAACAGCCGACTCGATGAAGCTCAACCTGGGTTGCGGAGACAAGATCCTTCCCGGCTACGTCAACGTGGACGTGGCGGAGGCCCGCGCGGGCAAGCGCCCGGACGTTCTGTGCGACCTCCATCGCCTCACGCCGTTCGAGGACAATTCGGCGGACGAGATCCTGTCGGTCCATGTCGTCGAGCACTTCTGGCGGTGGGAGGTCATCGATGTGCTGAGGGAATGGATTCGCGTGCTGAAACCCGGCGGTCTCATGATCCTCGAATGCCCCAATCTCAAATCCGCCTGCGAGACCTTCCTTGCCAATCCGGAGCTGCATGCCGGGCCGGGTCCGGAAGGGCAGAGGTCGATGTGGGTGTTCTACGGTGACCCGTCCTGGCGCGATCCGCTCATGGTTCACCGCTGGGGCTACACACCGCAGAGCCTCGCCGCCCTGATGGCGGAGGTGGGTCTCGTGAACATCCGGCAGGAACCCGCCCAATTCAAGCTGCGGGAGCCGCGGGACATGCGGATGGTGGGCGAGAAGTCAACGCAGCGGCCGCCAATCCTTCAGTACACCTGGAAGATGTCGGCGTGATCGTTGCCGGGCGACCGGTCCCGACGCGCGGTTCGGCTCAATGAAGACGGTCTGGCTGATCCCATCCAGAGCGATGGAGTATGCCTCGAACCCCGAGCCGGAGCTGGGCCTGGCTGATTGCCATCTCGCGAGCGTCAGGTTGCGGGTGGCAGTCGCCGCGCTCGCATGGAGGCGGCGCGGAAATCAGAACGTATTTCTGGATCCTGCCGAAATCGATCGCGCCAGGCCGGTCGAATGGGAATCAGCGAGGATCTGCGTTGTTCCCAAGTATTACTACGATATCCCATTGCAGCCGTGGCTTGACGCGTGTGCTGCAGCGACAGCCAGCGGTTGCCGCCTGGTCGTCGATATCTGCGACTACCCCTTTCGGAAACCGGAAGGCGTGCAGGCTTTCTATTCTTCGGTGTTGAAGACGTGCGATGCGGTTGTGGTCAATACAGAAAGGATGGGCGAATTGATCTCGCCTCATACACCGCGCAAGCCTCTCGTCATCGAGGACGCGATTTTTGGAGCCGCAGTCAAGCCGGCTTTCGCGCCTGCAGCCCGAGTGGAGTTGCTTTGGTTCGGTTATCTGACCAATCTTCCTTATATGGATGACTGCATCGAGGCGGTGGCTCGATTCGCTGCTCGGCGGCGTTGCCGTTTGACCGTCGTGACGGAGGACCACGACGAAGTGAGGGAGTGGATACAGGCGATCAACACGCATTTCTCGCCCGCTCTCGATGCGCGGCTGATCCCATGGTCACTGGAAGCGCAGCAACGCGCATTGCACGAATGCGACCTTGTGCTTGTTCCAAGCGATCCCGCCGATGCGTTGAAGGCTGGAGCCTCTGCCAACAGGATTGCCGAGGCAATCAACGCCGGCCGCTTTGTTGTAGGTAGCCCGTTGCCGAGTTACCTCCCCTTCCGCGATGCGGCATGGTTGGGCAAGGATCTCGTCGAGGGCATCGAATGGGCGCTCGAGAATCGAGGCGAAGTGCTGGCGCGAATCGGGCGAGGCCAGGCGCAGGTCATGCAGAAATTTGCGGCGGACAGGATCGCGCGAGAGTGGTGTGAGTTATTTGAAGGACTCGCGCGTCTTCCCACGCGCTGACCAGCAACCGCGTGGACCCGCTACCTGCGCAGATCGCCAGCGAGTCTCGCGAGCGCGTCACTCCAATCACCGTCCGGTGCCTGGCGGTAAGTGCGGAAGCCCGGGAACCACGGCGACTCCTCGCCGCGCACCATCCAGCGCCATTCCGGGGGACCGGGCACCAGCACCCGCGCGCTGCGACCCACCCCCGCGCGCAGGTGCATGTTGGTGCTGCTGACGCCAATGTAGTCATCCACGATGGCAAGCAGCGCCAACATGCCCTCGAGATCCTCGTTGAGCGCCGTGAGATCGTGGACGGGCCTGCCGGAGAGCATTGCCAGCCGCTCCACCTCCCCTCCCTCGGGGTTGCGCTGCAGCGCGATCAGCGTGCCCTCTGCATTGCGTAACGCGTGGCCGAGCGACTCGAGCGGCACCGTCTTATGCAGTACCCAGTCCATTCCACGTTGTTGCTCGGGGGCGATCCCGGCGCGCCAGGTAAGGCCCAGGTAGGGAGGTGGGCCCAGCGCGGCAAGACGATCCGTCATGGATTCGAGCTCCGGTGGCGACGGCGCGAGCTCGACCGGCGGCGGGAAACCGGTCTCCCCGAGCGCCCGAGGCATGTCGCCTGCCAGCATGTAAAGGTCCGCTTCCGGCAACGCATCCTCCGCGGCGACGATCCGACCGAGCGCCGACACGCGCTCAAGCATCGAGACAAGCCGCGCGCTGACGCGGCAGATGATCTCCGCCCCGCGTGACTTCAGCGCTGCCGCGAAACGCAGGAAAAACAGCTCATCGCCCAGCCCCTGTTCGCGTAGCAGGCAGATCTTCAACCCCCGCAGATTGTCGGGTAGCTCCTTGACCAAACGCAGCCCCGGGTTACCTGCCAGGAAGTGGATTCTTGCGGGCCGCCACTCGTACAGTGCCCAGCCGGCTTGCAGATTTCCCAGCGACAAATGGATGGTGGAGAGGGCTGCCCGAAACGCCTGTGACTCCGGCTGCAGTGCCCATGCCTGTTCCAGCCACCGAAGCCCCTCCTGTTCGTTCCCGGTCCGGATGAGCCCGTAGCCATACGCCGATAGCGCCCGGGGATTCTCCGGAGCGGCATCGGCTGCTGCGCGGAACGCCTCGAGGGCAGCGGTCATCTCGCCGAGGTGGGTATGCGCGCTGCCCAGCTTGAGGTGCAGCTCGGCATCGCGGGGTGCGCGCTGCAGCGCTTGCCGGCACGCCGTCACGGCGTCCGTGAACCGGCCCCGGTCCATCAACACAGAAGCGAGATTGAAGTTGCCGACGGCGTAATCCGGCCGCAAGGTAAGACAGCGCCGGTACGCCTGCTCCGCCGCCTCGAAGCGCTCGAGCTTGTGCAATGCCCGACCCAGGTTGTTGTGAGCGTCGGCGAGCGCGGGATCGAGTTCGATGGCCCGGCGGAGGTACTCCAGGGATTCTTCAAAGCGCTCCTGCTCCTGCAATACGTTGCCGAGGTTGTACCAGGCGAGCGCGTAGCCTGGATGGCGTTGCGTCACCGCGCGCAACTCCTGCTCGGCTTGCCCCAGCTGGCCCTGCATGGCGAGGCAGCTCGCGGCGCCCACCGCGAAGTGCGGCGTCCGCGGGTCAAGCGTCGAGGCGCGCCGGAACGCGGCGTGCGCCTCCGGCAAGCGGCGTGTCGCAATCAGAGCCTGCGCAAGATTGGCGTGAAAACCCGGATTGTCGGGCCGGATCTCCATCGCCTGTTGAATCAGGCGGAGCCCCGTCTGAGGATCTCCGCTCTGAAGCGCAACCACGCCCGCCAGGTTGAGCGCGTCGGGATGCCGAGGTTCAATTGCAAGGGCTTGTTCCGTAAGGATTTTAGATTCGTTCAAGCGACCCGCGCGGTGATGCTCGAGAGCGCTCCTGATGAGACTATCGACACCTTGTTTTGTGTGTTCCATTTGCTGCGAGTTTACCGGCTAACTTGGCAATCTCCTGGCCAGACCGATAATGCAACTTAACTCATTGAATAATTGTAACTTTATACTGCTATACAACGCCTATCGGTATTGCGCAATTTTTGTTGCGCTAGTGCAACAAAAATCTTGAATATACGGGCAAATGTGCTCGATGTTGTTGCTGCTGCAACGCACACAGCGGCACCATAGCGTTCAGCCTCTCGGCAATAGAGGGGGGTGGATTCGGGGTTGTCGCAAACACGTGATGTGATTGCCCCGAGGGAACGCAACTTCACAGGAGGTTCAGCATGAACAAGAAAGTGATGGCAATGGCCGTCGCAGGAGCACTGGTCGCGCCAGCAGTGGCGCTGGCCCAGGTGCAGATCGGCGGCTCGCTGACGGTGTTCTACTACATGCATGACCCGGACAATAAGAGCGTCGGGAAGTCGGGTGACATCCTCGAGGCGTCTGAGCCGGAACTGTATGTCCGCGCCGAGGAAAAGCTGGGTGGCGGTACATCCGTGTGGTTCCAGTGCACGAGCTCGCTGGACGCGTTCATCACAGGCTCGGCTAACGCCGAGGGGTGGTGCGCCCGTAACAGCGGGGTTGGTTTCCGGGGCGGCTTCGGCAACTTCTTCGTGGGCAACTGGGATCAGCCCCAGAAGCTCATCTTCAATCGCGGGCGCGGGTGGTTCGGCGGCACGAACGCCTTCACCGGCGGCTCCGCGGTGCTGCTGAACGGCGGCAGCGCGAGCGGCACGCAGAATCCATCGCCGACTACAACGGGCGTCAACAACCCGGGCACCTTCTTCCGCCGGCAGGCGTCTTCGGTGAACTACCACAGCCCGAACTGGGGCGGCTTCTCATTCTTGGCAGCGTTCAGCGCGGCCAACGAATCGACGGGCAATCCGGATGCGGGTCTCCTCGATCCGCGCATGTACAGCTTGGGCGGGCAATTCGCCACCGGGCCGTTCTACGTTGGGTTGGGCTACGAGATCCATCAGGACTACAACCCGGCTGCCCAGACTATCGGGGCGGGCGCCGCCCAGTACGGTGGCGGCGACGATACGACCCTGACGGCGGTATTGGGCTTGCGCATGGGTGGTTTCGACGTGAGGGCCATGTACAGCAAGAGCGAGTACGAGACCACCAACAGCACCGATATGGATCTCGACGGCTTTGGCGTCTTCGCCGACTGGAACATCGCTGGGCCGCACACCCTGCGGGCGCAGTACGTTATGGTGGGTGATACCAGTGGTAGCTCTGCCGTAAACGTCGGCTCGTACAAGGGTCCGGCCAGCGCCGGTTGCTGGAGCGGAACGGCGTCGACCGCAAGCTGCGCCAATGCCACCGGCGCGGATCTGATGGCGATCTTCTACTCCTACGCGATTTCCAAGCGGACCGAGGTCTCGGTGGGTTACTCCCAGCTGGCGAACGACGGCAAGGCAACCTTCTCGAAGGGCAAGACGGCCTCTTCGGCTGGCGGCACCCAGAAGGCAACGGGCCTCGTGCTGAGGCACCGGTTCTAACCGCAACAGAAGCATCGAAACGGGCACCCTCGGGTGCCCGTTTTTTTTGCCCGATAGGGGGTCACCACGCCGCAGCGCATCGGGCAAGCCGTAAGCGGCGACCGGTGGTGAGCGCTATCGGCACCCCCATGTTGTATTGAAAATCCCGTATTGAAAGCGGGATTTTCAAGGTATAATCCGGCATGCAAATCGACCGCCTACGCCTACGGAAAGCGGTCTCGGCAGCGCTCCACCGCAGCCGCGGGGTCGTTCTTGTCGGCCCGCGGCAGGTGGGCAAGACCACATTGGCGAGAAGCTTCGTCCCAGCGGATTCGCCCAATTACTTCGACCTTGAAGACCCGCGGGTCGAGGCGCAGTTCGAGGCGCCGCTGACGCTGCTGGAGGGATTGCGTGGCCTGGTCGTGATCGACGAGGTGCAGCGCGCGCCCGAGCTGTTCAAGGTGTTGCGTGTGCTCATGGATCGCGATGCGGCGCCAGCCAGGTTCCTGCTGCTGGGCAGCGCCTCGCCGGCGCTGCTTCGGCAATCGAGCGAGTCGCTGGCGGGGCGGGTCGAGGTGCTTGAGATCGGCGGTTTCACGCTCGACGAAATCGGCACCAAGGCGGAGCGGACGTTATGGTCCCGTGGCGGTTTTCCGCGATCCTATCTGGCCGCCTCTGAAGCGGAGAGCCGGCGCTGGCGGGAGTCGTTCATCCGTTTGTTTCTCGAGCGCGATCTGCCACAACTCGGTATCGCGGCGGCCGCGGCCGCCATGCGGCGCTTCTGGACCATGCTCGCGCACTATCACGGGCAGGTGTGGAACGCCGCCGAGCCGGCGCGGTCGCTGGGCGTAAACGAAAGCACCGTCCGGCGCTACCTGGACTGGCTGACACAGACCTTCATGGTGCGCCAGTTGTTGCCATGGCATGAGAACCTCGGCAAGCGGCAGGTCAAAGCGCCGAAGATCTATTTCCGTGATACTGGCCTGCTGCACGAGTTGTTGGGCGTCCCGGACGCCGACGGGCTGTTGACTCATCCGAAATCCGGCGCCTCCTGGGAAGGCTTCGCGCTGGAGCAGATGCTGCGTATCGCGGCCCCGGACGAAGCGTATTTCTGGGCAACGCACGCCGGCGCGGAACTCGACCTGCTGATGCTCAAGGATGGCCGCCGGGTCGGGGTGGAGTTCAAGCGCATGGACGCGCCGCGGCTGGTTCCTTCGATGCGCACGGCGATGAAGGACCTGCGGCTTGAGATCCTGTACGTGGTCTATCCGGGGCCGCGCCGGTACTCGCTCGCCGATCGGATTGAAGCGGTGCCGCTCAGCGCGCTGGTGGCGCAATAGGCAATCCGCCCGGCCGCAAATAGACTGGACGACGGGCGACACGACGAACGGAACGAAACTCGCCTTCTCGCGTCTTCCGGGATTGATACTATTCGGCTCACGCCCCACGAAATCCCATGTCGGCTACGCTGGATCGCAAGCTGCAGCAGGCAGCCGCCGCGCTCGCGGCGGGCGACCTGGCGCGCGCCGAGCACCTGAGCCGGGAAGTGCTCGAGCGCGCCCCGCGCCACCCGCGCGCGCTTGAGCTGGCCGCGGCCGTGCGCCTCCAGCAGGACGATGGCGCGGGCGCGGGCGAACTGCTGCAGCGGGCGCTCGCCGGCGATCCGGAGAACCTGCAGCTGCTTGAAGGCATGGGCGCCGCCGCGCTCAAGGCCGGAAACTACGTCGAGGCCGAGTCGTGGCTACGCCGCGCCCTCGCGCCCGGAAACGCAGGGGCTGCGGCGCTCACCTGGCTCGGTCTCGCGCTTTCCTCGCAAGGCCGGAGCGCGGAAGCCGTGGACATCTTCCGCCAGGCGGCGGCCGCGGCGCCCGCAGATCCGGGCGTGCACCTCAACCTGGGCCACGAGCTGATGCGCGCCGGCAATTGGGAGGAGGCCGTCGCGAGCTACGAGCGGGCACTCGGGCTCAACCCCGATGACGCCCATGCATTGAGCGGACTCGGCGCCGCATTGCTGGAATCGGGCAAGGGGGTCGAAGCGGCAGAATGTTTCCGGCGGGCAATCACGATCGATCCGAACAGTGCGGACCATTACGCGAGCCTTGGCCACGCCCTGTTTGAGCAACAGCTTTGGGACGAGGCGGCCGCAAGCTACCAGCGTGCACTCGCACTCCATCCGGTCTATCCGGAGGCGCTTAATAGTCTGGGATCGGTCATGCTGGAGCAGGGCAATCTGGAGGAAGCCGTTCGGATGATCCGGCAGGCGATCGATCAGCGCCCCGACTACGCCGACGGGCATGCCAACCTCGGCAAAGCATTACTGGCCATGGGCAGGAAAGAGGAAGCAGTGTCCGCGTTTGAGCAAGCAGTGGCGTTACAGCCGGAGGCGGCCGCCCGCCACCTCGCGAGTTTCGCTGGAGCTCTGCTTGATCAGGGACGGCATGACGAAGCGGTGCCGCATTACGTGCGCGCGCTGGAACTCAACCCCACGGACGCGGAAGCCCAGTGGGGCTTGGCGACTGCGAAGTTATATCGAATGGAGTTCGAGGACGCATGGCCGGGGTATGAGCGGCGGTTTGACGTGCGAAGCTTTCGAAACCAGCACGTCCGCGCCGCCCCGGTGAGCATGACCGCTTATAACAGCCTGCGCCGTTGGCGCGGCCCAGCGGAAGCCTCGGTCCGGGAGGTGGCGATCTGGGCGGAGCAAGGCATCGGAGACCAGGTGCTGTTCTCATCGCTCATTCCGGACCTGGCCGGTGTGGGGGTGGGGCTGGTGTACGAGGTGGATCCCCGTCTCATGAGGCCGTACGAGCGGGCGTTCACGGGCGTGCGGTTCGTGGCGCGGCAGGAACCGCCGCGGGAAGAGCTGATGCGGACGGATCGCGTGCTGCGGGTCGGATCGCTACCGGGACTGTTCCGGCGCTCGCGCGGGGACTTTGCGCGGCAGCCTGCAAAGCTCCTGCACGCTCTGCCCGGGCGCGTTGCGGACTTTCGGGAGCGGCTCGCCACGCTGGGCCCGGGGTTCAAGGTGGCGCTCTCCTGGCGAAGCACGCGGAAGGACTGGTGGGTGACCGGAAAGAAGAACGCTTTGCTTGCGGACCTCGCTCCCCTGCTGCGGCTGTCCGGCGTGCATCTTGTAGACGTGCAGTATGGAGACACGGCGGACGAGCGCCATGCGGTGCAGGCGGCGACAGGGGCGCGAATAGCCCGGTTTGAAGACGTGGATCACTTCAACGACTTGGAGGGGGTACTCGCGATCCTGGAAGCGTGCGATCTCCTGATCACGACCAGCAATGCCACGGCGCACTTCGCGGGGGCGCTCGGCAGGCGTACTTGGCTACTATATCTCGCCGATCGGCCGCCGTTTCATTACTGGGCGCACGGTGGAACCCATCGTTGTCTATGGTATCCCTCGGTGGAGATTGTCACGGCGCCGCATCTCGCCGATTGGGCCTCCCTGATCGAACACGTGAGAGAACGGCTCGACCGTGAGTTGGGACAGCTTGGGCCCGGGCACGATGGATCGGCTCCTCGAGCAGGCGGAAGATAGTCTCAGGGCGGGTGACCGCGCGCGGGCCGAAGCGCTGTGCCGCGAGGTGCTTGCCGGCGCCCCGGATAACCCGATCGCGTTGCGCATGCTGGGCATCCTCGCGCTCGAGCGTGGGAGTGCAGCCGAAGCGATCCCGCTCCTGCGCAACGCGCTGCGCGCCGAGCCTGAGAACCTGAACGCGCTCGATGCGCTCGCCATGGCGTATGCGGGGTTTGGCGATTTTGCGCAGGCGGAAAACACGGTGCGGCGCGGGCTCGCCGTGGATGCCAGCCGGCCGTTAGCGCACCTGAGGCTCGGCATGATGCTGACGCCCCAGGGAAGGTGGAGCGAGGCGGCGCGTGCATTCGAGGACGCGATCAAGCGTGACCCGCGCCTTGCCGCAGCCCATCACAACCTCGGCGACGCCCTGACCAAGCTGCACCACCCCGAGCAAGCGATCGCCTGTTTTCAGCGCGCGCTTGCCATCGACCCCGCGAATCCCGAAACATACAACTCGCTCGGATTCGCGCTGCAACGGTTGCGCCTGTGGAGCGCCGCCAGGCGGCGCTACGAGCACGCGCTCGCGCTCGACCCGACGTTCGAGAAAGCGCGCTACAACCTCGCACTCGCTCACCTGTTTCATCGCGAGTTCGATCAGGGGTGGTCCGAGTATGAGGCGCGGCTGCCGTGCGAGCCGGTGCGCGTAACACTCAGGAAGAGCGTAGAAACAGTGGATCTCTACGAGCGCCTCCCACGCTGGGGCGGGCCGGTCGAAGGAGGGACGGGCCCCGTGGCGATCTGGGCAGAGCAGGGCATCGGCGACCAGATTTTGTTTTCCACGCTCATACCGGAACTTATCGCCCGGGCCGTGCCGTTCATATACGAAGTGGACCGCCGGCTGCTGCCGGCCTACGAACGGGCTTTTCCGGGCAGCCGCTTTGCCGCGCTGGATGACCCGCCGCACGTCGGGCTGCGCGATGCGGGCCGAGTGCTGCTCGCCGGTTCCTTGCCGGGATATTTTCGACGCACGCGCGAGGATTTTTCGCGGCAGCCGGCGAAGCTGCTTAGCGCGCGGCCCGAGCGCGTGGCGCATTACCGGCAGCGGCTCGTGGCGTCCGGGCCGGGGCTCAAGGTAGCGCTTTCCTGGCGCAGTACGCGGGAAGACTGGTTTGTCGAGAAGAAGAATGTTCCGCTGGCGGATTTCTCCCCGCTGCTCAAGCTTCCGGGCGTGCGGTTCGTCGACGTGCAGTACGGGGACACCGCCGCCGAGCGTAGCGCGGCGGAGGCGATGACGGGGGTTCGGCTGCTGCATTTCGACGACGTGGACTATTTCAACGATCTGGAGGAGGTGCTGGCGATTCTGGAAGCCTGCGATCTCCTGATCTCCACCAGCAACGCCACCGCGCACTTCGCGGGCGCGCTCGGCAAGCGCACGTGGCTCCTTTACCCGGCGAATCAGCCGCCCTTTCACTACTGGTCGCGCGATGGAGACGGCCGCTCACTCTGGTATCCGGCGGTGGAGATTCTCACCGGCGTGCAATACGCCGAATGGCCATCCTTGATCGAGGCCGCCGCCGAGAGGCTGAAGGAGTTGACATTCGAGGGCTGGACGGACCCGGTAAGCATTGCAGAGGGCGCCGCGAAAGGTAAGCCTTCACCACCCGACCCGCTGGAGCGCGCGAAAGCAATTAGGAAGGAAGGCAGGCTTGCCGATGCGGAAGCTGCCTGCCGCCGCGTGCTGGAGCGCACCCCCCGGGATGCCGGTGCATGGTGCGAGCTGTCGCACGCGCTGCGCTGGCAGGACCGGCTGGAAGAGGCGCGCGCCGCAGCGACCCGGGCGATCGAGCTCGCGCCAGGGCTGGCGGTGGCGTGGTTCAACCTCGGCGCCATACAGGCTGAGCAAGGGGAAGCGGCGCAAGGTATCGCGTCCTATCGCCGCGCGCTCGAGCTTGACCCTGCCTTTGCCGAGGCCTGGAGCAACCTGGGTGACCTCCTGGGTGCTGCGGGCGACAAGGCAGGGGAAATGGACGCCTATCGCCGTGCCCTCGACGTCAACCCACAGCTCGCCCCGGTGTGGAGCAATCTCGGCAATGCGCTGCTGGGATCGGGCCGGCCGGGCGAGGCGCTGGTCGCCTGCCAGCGCGCGACCGACCTGGATCCGGATTTCGCGGCGGGATGGAACAACCTTGGAAACGCGCTGCACGCGTGCGGCGAGGATGAAGAGGCTGTGGCGGCGTGCGAGACGGCGCTCAAGCTTGCGCCCGAACACGCCGAAATCTGGGGTACCCTCGGCGCGGCGCTGCACGGTCTCGGAAGGTTCGAGGAGGCGGTTGACGCTCATCGCCGTGCAGCCGCGATTCAGCCCGGCGTGGCGCACCATCAATTCAGCCTTGGCATCGCGCTGCAGCACTCCGGCCGCTACGCCGAGGCAATCAAGTACCTTCGCCACGCGCTTGCGCTCGATCCGGGCCATGCCCAGGCGCAGTGGGATCTCGGCTGCGCGCTTCTCGCGTCGGCCCGCCTGTCCGAAGGCTGGGAACAGTATGAATGGCGCTGGCGCCGCAGCAAAGCCGAGGCGAAACGCTACGACTTCACGCAATGGGATGGGGATTTGTCGCGACCGCGCCGGCTGCTGCTGTGGGCCGAGCAGGGAATCGGCGATCATATTCTTTACGGCAGCCTGCTGACAGACCTTGCCGCGTCCCCTCTGCGCATTACGCTGGAAGTCGATCCACGGCTGGTATCGTTGTATCAGCGTTCGTTTCCGCAACTTGCGGTCGTCCCGCAGCGGGATCCCCCGGCCGACCCCAAGGACTTCGACTGCCAGGCGCCGTTGGGCAGCCTGGGCAGGTGGCTGCGGCCCACGATCGAGAGCTTTCCCCGGCATCAGGGGTATCTCAAGCCCGACCTGAAGCGCGCCGAAGCGTACCGAGCGCGATTGAAGGGCGATATGAGCATCTGCCTCGTCGGCATCGCGTGGAAAAGCGCGAACCAGGAATTCGGTGTGAGCAAGAGCCAGTCGCTGCTTGACTGGCGCGAGGTTCTGGGCGTGCCGCGCGCGCGCTTTATCGACCTCCAGTATGGCGATACGGCGAGGGAGCGCGAAAGGATGGAACGTGAGACCGGAGCGCGCATCGACCATCTGCCGGACCTCGACCTCCACGATGACCTAGAGGGACTCGCTGCGCTGTGCGCCGCCTGCGACCTGGTGATCACCGCGAGCAACGTGACGGCTCACATCGCGGGGGCGCTGGGGCGCCCGGTCTGGCTCATGGCGCCGCAGGATGGCGGGAGGCTGTGGTACTGGTTCGCAGGGCGGACCGATAGCCCGTGGTATCCGTCCACGCGCATCTTCGAGCAACAGGTTCGAGGAACCTGGAAGGAGACTCTGGGCGCCATTGCGCAGGAGCTTGCCGCGCATATCAAAAAAAGCAGCACGCATTGAGTTAGCTACAATCCCGGGTCTCATGCCCGATACGAGCGATACCCGCCCGAGCGTTCACGACAGCTTGCGGCGCGTGACCGAGCTGCTGCGCAAGCACGAGGTGGTGGAGAGCCTCGTGCACCGGCAGCAGGGCCCGCGCCAGGAGCTGGTCGAGGACCTCGTGCACCGCATGCACCTGGTGGAGCTGCGAAAGCAGCTCGAGACGATGCATCCGGCGGACATCGCCTACGTCCTGGAAGCGCTGCCGCTCGAGCAGCGCCTCATCACCTGGGACCTGATCAAGCCCGAACGCGAGGGCGAGATCCTGCTCGAAGTCTCCGACGCGGTGCGCGAAACGCTCATCGCACACATGGACCAGCGGCAGCTCGTCGCCGCGACCGAGCGGCTCGACACCGATGAGATTGCAGACCTCGCGCCGGACCTGCCGAGCGAGGTGATCCAGGACGTCTTCCGCTCGCTCGCGCCGGAAGAGCGCGAGCAGTTACGGGCCGCGATGTCCTACCCCGAGGGCACGGTCGGGGCGCTGATGGATTTCGACATGATCAGCATCCGCGACGATGTCACGGTGGAGGTCGTCCTGCGCTATCTCCGCCGCCTCGACGAGATGCCGGACCACACTGACCAGCTGTTCGTGGTGGACCGCGCCGGGCGGCTCGAGGGCCTGCTGGCGGTGAACAGGCTGCTCGTCACCGATCCGGAGACCGCCGTCGCCACGGTGATGCGGCGGGAGTTCGTGCGGTTCAGCCCGGACGAGAAGGCGCAGGATGCCGCGCAGGCGTTCGAGCGCTACGACCTGGTGTCGGCGCCGGTGGCGGGAAGCGACGGCCGCCTCATCGGGCGCGTCACGGTCAACGCGGTGATGGACTACATCCGGGAGGAGACCGACAGCGACATGCTCACCGCCGGCGGCCTGCGCGAGGAGGAGGACCTGTTTGCATCGGTCTGGAAGAGCGTGAAGAACCGCTGGACGTGGCTCGCGGTCAACCTCGTGACGGCATTCATTGCCTCGCGCGTGATCGGCGTGTTCGAGGACTCGATCGCCAAGATCGTCGCGCTCGCCGCGCTGATGCCGATCGTCGCGGGGATCAGCGGCAACTCCGGCAACCAGACCATCACCATGATCGTGCGCGCCCTCGCGCTGGGGCAGATTTCCGCGGTCAACGCGCGCAAGCTCTTCGCCAAGGAGCTGGGCGTGAGCGCTCTGAACGGCGTGATCTGGGGCGGCGTCGTGGGGATCTTCGCCTTCCTGATCTACCATAGCTGGAAGCTCGGCGCGGTGATGACGGGCGCCATGGTGCTCGCCCTGCTTCTTGCCGCGGTGATGGGCGTGACCATCCCGCTGGTGTTGCAGAAGCTCGGGCGCGACCCGGCGCTCGGCTCGAGCGTCATGATCACGGCGATCACCGACAGCGGGGGCTTCTTCATCTTCCTCGGCCTGGCAACTGTGTTTCTCGTGTAGAGTCCCGCCACGCCGACCATTGCGGCCCATCGACATGCAGAACCAAATGACTGAAAGGCTGCGCGCGGCATTCGGGCGCTTCCGGGCGCAGGATCTCGCCGGCGCGGAGCGGCTGTGCGGCGAGATTCTGAAGGATGATCCGCGCCACCCCGACGCCCTGCACCTGCTGGGCGTCGTGCGCCTGGCGGGAGGGAACCCCGGCGACGCCGTTTCGCTAATCAGGCAGGCCCTGGAAGGAAGATCGCGGGATGCGACCATGCTGGAGAACCTGGGGGTCGCGCATCTTGCGTTGAGGAACTTCACGTCCGCGGAGGCGTTGTTTCAGGAAGCGCTCGCACTCGGCGCTTCGCACGGGCCGCTCTACATGCGCTTGGGAATCGCGCTCGCGTCGCAGGGGAAGCTCCCGGACGCCGAAGTGGCCATGCGGGAGGCCGCCCGGCGCTCTCCCGAGATCCCGGATGTCCATCTCAATCTCGGCAATACGCTGGCCGAGCGCGGCGCGCTGGACGACGCGATGGCCGCCTACAACAGGGTGCTAGAGCTGCAACCGGGCAACCCGCTCGCAAACTTTAACCTCGGGAATCTGCATCGGATGGGCGGTCGGTTGGACGAAGCCGCCGCCGCATACGAGCGCGTCCTGGCGGTCGAGCCGGGCAGTGCCGACACCCTCAACAATCTGGGGCTCGTCCATGAGCAGCGGCAGCGGCTCGACGAGGCAGTTGCCTGCTATCGAAAAGCATTGGAGCTGCAGCCAAATCACGTTCAGGCAATGAACAACCTCGGGAGCGTGTTGCGCACCCAGGGTCTCGTGAATGAAGCGGTCGCTTGCTTTCAGAAGGCGATCGCAGAATTTCCAAACCAC